>Ga0182007_10000534_pt1 | contig 22387 bp, 16 predicted proteins | sample Sormic07211113_1_FD_123023 | JGI IMG/M metagenome (GOLD analysis project Ga0182007, IMG submission 123023) | Rhizosphere microbial communities from Sorghum bicolor, Mead, Nebraska, USA - 072115-113_1 MetaG | ecosystem: Host-associated > Plants > Roots > Rhizosphere | place: USA: Nebraska... | reverse complement strand
GATCGACACGCTGCTGGCCAACCTGGACCGGGCCCGTGCCTCGGACGTCCTCGACCGGTACGGGCTGTCCAAGGGCGGGTTCGGCCTGGTCACCCTGCACCGGCCCGCCAATGTGGACGACCCGGAGGTCCTCGCCGGGCTCCTGAAGGCCCTGGGCGAGATCGCCGGCCGCTGCCCGCTCGTGCTGCCCGTGCACCCGCGCGCCGCCGGAAAGCTGGCCGACATCGGCGTCCCCGGGGGCATCAAGCTCGTACCGCCCGCCGGATACCTGGACTTCATCGCGCTCCAGGACGCGGCCCGTGTGGTGCTGACCGACTCCGGCGGCGTCCAGGAGGAGACCACCGCGCTGGGCGTGCCGTGTGTGACCCTGCGGGACAACACCGAGCGGCCCATCACCGTCGAGCAGGGCACCAATGTGCTGGCCGGCCGCGACCCCGCACGGATCGTGTCCACCGTGCACACGGTCCTCGACGGGCCTCCCGCGCCGCGCCGTCCCGAACTGTGGGACGGCCGCGCCAGCGACCGTATCGCCGAGGTGCTGCTGGAGGGAGGCACCGCGAGCACCCGCCGGAGACCGACCGACCAGCCCCGCCCAGAGGACCGAACGTTCCCCATATGATCCGCCTGCAACATATGCTCGTCGAACGTCTGGTCGTAAGGGGGGACCACCATGGATCTCGCTGAGATCTTCAGGGTCATGCGCAGGCGGTGGTATGTCCTGCTGCCCGGGCTGCTGCTGACGGCCGGCCTGATCGTCGGCGTGGTGGTGCTGGTCCCGGTCAGCTACCAGTCACAGAGCACCGTGGTCCTGCTCAACTCCCAGAAGGCCACGGTGGCCTATGACGGCAACCCGTTCCTGAGCACCCAGACCTCGCTCACCGGCATGGCCGACAGCCTGGCCCGCAACCTCAACTCGGACGTCTCCATCCGGGAGCTGAAGTCCCGTGGCGCCAAGGGCACGTTCGAGGCCAAGCTCGCCGACAACGCCCAGGGCCCGCTGATGTGGCTCACCGTGACCGGCACCGACAGGGCCTCCGTGCTGGCCTCCGACAAGATCCTCACCGCGTACGCCAAGGAGCGGCTGGAACAGTTCCAGCAGCAGCAGAAGGTCACCACCAAGGCGATGATCCGCATGACGACGATCGTGCCGCCGCAGAACCCGGTGGCACAGGCCAAGACGCGGATCGAGTACATGGTGATGGCCGGCGCGCTGGGACTGGTGCTGAGTCTGGTGCTGGTCTTCTACGTGGAGGCGCGCCGCCGGTCGCGCGCGGTGCCGCAACCGGCGGAGCCCGCACCGCCGGAGACACCCGTGCACCGGGTCGCCGAACCCGAGCCCGGCCCCGAGACCGGTGAACGGATCGCGGAACAGACGATGGCCCTGCGGACCCCGCCCAGCTGGTCGCGGTCCACCGGGCAGAGGACCGGCGCGGAACAGAGGGCGGGGCGGTCCGCCACGGCCGTGGCCCCCGCCGAGCCGCTCGACGAGGAGTCGACTCATGGACAGCGTTCGCACACCGGACAGCGGGACCGCTGAAGGGGGCGACACCCCGGCTCCCGCGGCACCCGCGGCCCCCGACTCCTTCGGCCGCAAGGTCCGGTCGGCGGCCCGCTGGAGCCTGATCAACACCGTGGTCATGCGCCTGGGCAACTTCGCCACCGGCATCCTGCTGGCGCGGTTCGCCCTCGGGCCCGCCGAGTGGGGTGTCTACGGCATCGCCCAGACCGTCCTGCTGGTCCTGCTGTCCGCCAACGAACTGGGCGTCAGTCTGGCCATCGTCCGCTGGGAGGGCGACCCGCGCCGCTTCGCGCCGACGGTGCTGACCCTGGCGACCGCCTCCAGCGGTCTGCTCTACGCCGCCCTGTTCCTCGCGGCGCCGACGGTGGCCGGGCTGCTCGACTCCCCCGACGCCTCGGGCGTGCTGCGGGTGATGTGCCTGTGCCTGGTGATCGACGGGATCGCCCAGGTGCCGGCCGGGTATCTGACCCGGGAGTTCGCGCAGGGCAGGCGGATGGTCATCGACGCGCTGAACTTCGTGCTCAGCACCGCGGTGACGCTGCTGCTGGCCTTCGGCGGCTGGGGCGCGATGAGCTTCGCCTGGGGCGCGGTCGCGGGCAACATCGCCGCCCTCGTCGGCTGCGCCCTGGCCGCCCCGGGGCTGCTGCGGTTCGGCTGGGATCCCCAGCAGGCCCGCGCCCTGCTGAGGTTCGGGCTCCCACTGGCGGGCGCGAGCCTGCTGGCCCTCGCCGTGGTCAACGTCGACACCATGGTCGTCGGCTCCACCCTGGGCGGGGTCTCCCTCGGCTTCTACGTCCTGGCCTTCAACATGTCGGGCTGGCCGGTGCGGGTCATCTCCGAAGCGGCCCGGCGGGTCTCCTTCGCCGGCTTCTCCCGTCTCGCCGACTCCCCGCAGGCCCTGGCCCAGGGCTTCAGCCGCGCCCTGGGGGTCCTGGTCGCCGGCACCGTCCCGCTGTGCGTCCTGCTCGGCGGGCTCGCCGAGCCCGTCGTCCGACTCGTCTACGGCGGCAAGTGGCTGCCCGCCGCCGACGCCCTGCCCTGGCTGATGGCCCTGGGCCTGATCCGCATCGGCTGCGAACTCGCCTACGACTGCCTCGTGGCCGTCGGCAGGCGCCGTTCCCTCATCCTCGTGCAGGGGCTGTGGGTCCTCGCGCTGATCCCGGTCCTGATCGTCGGCGCCCGCACGGGCGGCATCGTCGGCGTCTCCCAGGGCCATGTCCTGGTCGGTGCCGGTCTGGTCGTGCCGGTCTTCCTGCACGCCCTGAGCCGCGCGGGCATCGGCCTCGTCCACATCGCCAGAGCCTGTGCCTGGCCCTTCCTCGGGGGAATCGTGATGACCCTGGTGCTCCTCACCGCCGAACAGCTCCTCGGCGACGGCACCCCGGCCCTGTTCGTCATCGGCACGGCCGCGCTCGCCAGTTATGTGGTGTGCGTGCTGCCCGGCCGCCGGACCCTGCTGGGCTCCAGGGCGGTGGCGACCGTATGAGAAGGCTCCGCCGTCTGTTCGCCGGCCTGACCCTCCTGCTGTGCGTCGGCTGCTCCGGGAGCACCGGCTCGACCGCCGACTCGCAGGCCCCCGGCACCACCCAGGACGCGCCCTCGCCGTTGGCGAGCCCCCGTACGAGCCCCAGCGCGAGCCCCTCGGCCTCGCCGTCCAGCGCCTCCCCCTCGGCCCATGCCACCCACAGCTCTCCGAGTGCCACGCCCAAGCCCCGGGCCACGACCATCGCACCCCAGGAAGCCGCCTTCCCCGACGCCCGCACCACCGGCCCCCGTATCTCCATCAAGCCGGACCACACGGGGAACCTGAGCATCAGGCGCGACGGCATGGTCATCAAGGGCAGGAACATCAGCGGTTCGCTCGACATCTACGCGAACAACGTGACCATCATCGACTCCAAGATCACCTCCACCAACTGGTGGGGGGTCAACCTGCGGCCCGGCTACCACGGACTGCGGATCCTGCACAGCACCATCACCGCCGTTCCGGGCAAGGGTCCCGACAACGGCGGTGTCGACTACGCCGTCTCCAACATGGGCAGCAGCTCCATCGAGGTCGGCTGGTGCGACATCTCCGTGTTCGGCAACGCCCTCTCCATGGGCCAGGGCAACATCCACGACAACTACGTCCACGACCTCGTGCCGTTCCGCAACGAGGGCGGCGAGTGGCAGCACACCGACGCGGTGATCAGCGGCGGCGGCAGCAGCGGCACGCTGGTCATCCGGCACAACACCCTGCTCAACCCCGTCGGCGTCGACCAGGGCGCGTCCGCGGCCATCGGCCTGTTCGCCGACACCGGCCATGTCTCCAACACCGTCGTCGACCACAACCTGCTGGCCGGTGGCGCCTACGCCCTCTACGGCGGCGGCGACGGGGCCTCCGGGATCGTCGTCACCGACAACGTCTTCTCCACCCGCTACCACGGCAACTCCGGTGTCTACGGCGCCGTCACCGCCTGGAACGCCGCCGGCTCCGGCAATGTCTGGCAGGGCAACCGGTTCTCCGACGGCACCGCGCTCACGCCCAGGCCGGCCGGCTGAGGAAGAGGCCACCATCGTGAGACGCATCGCCCGTGCCCCGTGGGAGCTCCTCAAGCGGGCCTTCGGCTGGCTCGTCCTCTTCGAGCTCCGCAACAAGGTCCTCCTCGCGCCCTCCGCGATCCGGCTGCGCCGGCTGGAGACCGCCGAGGTCCGCCGCCTCACGGCCACCCTGCCCGCCCCGCCCGACGCCCTCGTCGCCACGGTCATCGCCACCCACCGCCGTCCCGACGAACTGCGCGCGGCCGTACGGTCCGCGCTCGCCCAGACCGTCACCGACCAGGTCGTCATCGTGGTCGACGACGGCGCCGGCCTCCCCGAACTCCCGGACGACCCGCGGCTGTTCGCCGTATCACTCGCCCGCAACGTCGGCATGGCGGGCGTGGTGCGCAACGTGGGCATCCGGCTCACCCGCTCGCGGTACGTCGCCTTCCTCGACGACGACAACCTGTGGGAACCCGACCACCTGGAGCGGGCGTTGGCGGTCCTGGACTCCCCCGGCGGACCCGACGGCGTCTACACGGCCCTGCGCCGGGTGCTGCCGGACGGCACCGAACGGGACGTCCTGTCCGTGCCGTTCGACCGCCGCCGGGCCGCCCGCGAGTCCTTCCTGGACACCAACGCCTTCGTGGCCAGGCGCGACCGGGCGCTGTTCTTCAGCCGGCTGCGGCGCACCCCCGAGGTGCTGCCGCGCGAGGACTGGGAGCTCGTGTACCGCTACAGCCGCGGTCACGAGGTGCGCCACGTACCGCACGCCACCGTGCGGTACCTGGTCAACCCCGGGAGTTTCTACACGACCTGGTCCGGCTGAGGCCCGCCCTCACGGTCCCGGCGTGGCGCGCAGCGCGCCCGGCCGCAGCAGGGCGGTCGCCGCCATCCGGCTCGCCCTGCGGCCGAAGGCGGCCCTCGACGCCTCGCGCAGGAACACGGCCCCGCGGAAGAACAGCGTGGCGAGGGCACTGTGCCGCCGCCGGTACAGCCGTACCCGATTGAGGGTGAGCAGGGTCCACAGCCGGGGCGACACCTGGGAGTCGCCGCCCAGGTGGACGGCCTCGGCCGTCGGCTCCAGCTGTGTGGCGTACCCGAGGTCCCGGGCGCGCAGGCAGTACTCGGTCTCCTCCGAGTAGAGGAAGAAGGACTCGTCCCAGGGACCGCAGGCGGCCAGGCAGTCGGCCGAGACGGCCATGAGCGCCCCGGTCGCCCAGTCCGCGCGGGTGGGCCGCCGGTACGCGGCGGGGTCGGTGACGAGTTCGCTCAGGCCCGAAAAGCGCCCGGCCCGGCGGTTGCCGATCACCGCCTCGCCCAGCGCGCGGGACACACTGGACTCGCGGCGCAGCGAGAAGTGGGGCGTGTCCTTGCCCTCTTCGTAGAGAAGGGGTACGGCGATGCCCACCCCGTCGCCCAGTCGGTCGACGAGCCGTTTGGCGCAGCCCTGCCGCATCCGGATGTCGGGGTTGCAGATCAGTACGCCCGAGTGGTCGCCGGCGGCGTCGAGTGCCGCGTTGACGCCCGCCGCGTATCCGGCGTTGCGGCCCGTGCGGACGACCGTGGCGTCGGGGGCCAGGGTCCGCAGCACCTCCACGGTGTCGTCGGAGGAGTCGTTGTCGGCGACGACCAGCCGCCAGTCCAGGCCGGCCATGCCGCCGGGCAGCGCGGCGAGGAACCCGGGCAGCACCGAGGCGCTGTTCCAGGTGACGACGAGGACGGCGATCGGGCTCAACGGGACTCCACGAGTTGGGGGAGCTGGTCTTCGGAGGTCCTGCGGGGCGCCGGGACCGCGGCGACGGCCGCCTCCCGGCGGATGAAGCCCAGGTAGCTGGCCCCCGCTCCCAGCATCAGGAAGTACATGCCGGCGAACATGGGGAAGCTGAGCGAGTCGAAGGTGGCGCTGATGACCAGGGCGACCAGCGACGAGGCGAAGAACGCCTGCCCCAGTTCACGGTCGGAGTCGGTGCGGGCCAGCCGCCGGATGGCGCCGCCCTGGTGGATCCCGGTGACGAACAGGGTGAGCAGGGCGATCAGTCCGAGCACGCCCATCTCCGCCAGGCCGAGCATGTACTGGTTGTCCGTGAAGAAGTACAGGTCGGGTGTGAAGGTGCCGAAGCCCCGCCCGAACAGCGGATGTTCCTTCAGGTACGGCACGATCGCGCTGTACTTGACCGTGCGGGCCTGGGTGCTGCTGTCCGAGTTGGACAGGAACGACGCGAACAGACCGGTGATCGTGCCGATCAGCCCGGGGATCAGCACCTTGAAAACGGCCACGGAGGCCGTCATCACGCCGATCGCGGCCCAGCGCCGGGCCGGCTTCCAGCGCGGCACCATCACCACGGCGACGATGAGCAGACCGATGATCGAGGTCCTGGACACCGACAGGGGCAGCGCACCCGCCATCAGCACCACCGGCGCCCAGCGGCGCAGCACGTGCAGGTGGCGGCGGACCGGGTCGAGGGCCTGCTGGATCGCGAAGGGCAGCAGGATCGCCAGCATGCCGGCGAACTCCAGCGGTTGGGCGGTGGTGGCGCGGGGCCGGGTGAAGGCGCCGCGGTCCAGGGTGGTCACCGCGGCCACGCTGCTCTGCAGACCCGGGATGTGGATGGAGTCGGCGATGTTGGTGGCCGCGAAGAAGTCGTAGAAGCCGATCGCCGCGACGACGGCCGCCATCACCACCACGCGGCGCATCAGCACGTCCAGCCGGTCGCGCTCCTGGACGGCCGCCGAGGTCAGCACGACCAGCGAGACCCACACCAGGAAGCCGATGAGCCCGCGGTCCGCGCCGAGGACCTCCTCGTGGGAGCTCTCGCGCATGGCGTCCGCGATGTACGCCGCCATGACAGCGAGGCCGAGGACGCACAGCGCGACCCGTACCAGCCGGGTGCCCGGGGCGGGCAGGATGCGGCCGCCGAGCCAGGTCGCGAGGTACCACAGCAGCCCCAGCAGGGCGAAGACGTTGGCCGGGGTGCCGACGCCGCCGAGGGCGGGCAGGGCCAGGTTCGACGGGATGAAGAAGGCCAGCGCCAGATAGACGGTGAGGACTCCGGTCGCGTCGACCCGGCGGCTCAGCCAGCCCGGTCGTTCCCGCTTCGGGGGCTTCGTCAGCTCGGGCGCGACCCGCTTGGAGAGGCTTCGCCGGCGGCGGACCACGGCGACGCCCTCCATCAGGATCGACAGCAGGAAGGCGCTGACGACACCCAGGATGATCACGGCCGCGATGTCCTGGTAGCGGCTCTTCGACTTCGCCACCGGTGTCTGCGGCAGCACGACGGGCGCGGTCTGCACGAGATAGGCCGGCGGGACCTTGGCGGCGGCCTGCAGCGCGTCGAGCTGCTCACCGGCGAAGGTGGTGAGGGTGTTGGTCTCCTTGAGCACCTTCGCCCGGTCGGTGCCGGTGACGCCGAGCACCAGCAGCGGGCTGTCGCTCGCCGGTGCGAAGCCGGCCGTGTACTGGTCGGTGACGCCCCGGCTCCGCAACTCCTTGGCGGCGTCGCTGGATTCCAGGGTCCTGATCAGCACGTCGGCGGTGACGATCAGCGAACCGCCCGCGTTCGAGATGGGGTTGCCGAAGGTCGGGGCCAGCCGGGCGACGGCCGAGGAGTCGAGCAGCGCGACCGAGCTCTGCGACTCGTAGGAGACGGGGACGGACACATACAGATAGGCGCCGCCGAGCAGGCTGAGCACGGTGAAGGGCACCATGAAGTACCAACGCCGGCGCAGAATGGCCCATATCTCGCCAAGGCTCACAATTCCTCCCCCGATTCGGTGGCATCCCGCCCCACAGCCTGCCAGTATCGGCAGTGACGGAAGGAACCCGAATGTCGCCTGGGAACGTGGCCGATGCACTGCTGCGCCGCTGGTACGTGCTGGTGGCCGCACTGCTGTTGACGGCCGCCGGCGCCTACTCGGTGATCCGCCCCACACCCCAGTACCTGGGGTCCGCGGTGGTCGTCCTCAAGCCGCCCGTGACACAGAACCAGCCCAACCAGCTGACGAATCTCCAGCCGCCGCTGGCGATGGTCTCGTACTCGGTCATCCAGCAGCTGCAGTCCCCCGCCGGGGCGAAGGAGCTCAGAGCGGCCGGCGTCCGGGGGACCTACCATCTGATCCCCCGCAACAGCGGCACGAGCGCGACGCCCCGCTATCTGATCCCCTCCCTGCAGGTGCAGTCCGAGGCCTCCGGCCCCGACGCCGCGGTGACCGCCGTGCGCCGCGTGATCGACGTCTACACCCGGCATGTCGAGCAGATCCAGACCGGGCAGCAGGTCCCTTCCGCGGGGCGGATCACCGGCTCCGTCCTGGTGGCCCCGACCGCCGCCGAGGTGCAGGGCAACAAGAGCCGGGGCCTGGCGGGCGTGGCGCTGCTGGGTCTGGCGGCAGGCGTCGTGGGCGCGCTGTGGCTCGACCGGTACGCGCTGAGCCGCCGCAAGGACGCCACGCGCCGGCACGCCGGTCCGCTGCCCGTGCCCAACTGAGTCGTCGTGCCGGCCCATCAGATACCGCGGCGCTTCCACGACTCCCACCACAGCATCTCGCGTCCGCGCTCGAACACGGCCGACCAGACGAGCGGCTGCAGATACGGCATAGCCCTGGGCCCGATCCGCTCGCGCAGCCGCAGCGCGCGGTACTCGGGCAGCCGCCGGTACCCCGGCAGGCACTGCTCGGCGAAGGCCACACAGTCGTCGACCGGGACGACTCCGGTGCGCCCGCGGTCGTAGGCCCGGTAGGCCCGGCGCAGCGCGAAGCGGGCGAGGCGGGTGTGGACCTGCTCGGCCAGGCGGTCGGCGTGCGGCAGCAGGTCGCCGCACCTGGCGAGGACGGAGTCGAAGGCGACCAGGCGCTGGCGCAGGTCGTCGAGCTGGCCGCCGAAGTCGGTGGTGGACATGTTGTTGCCGTGGACACGGTAGAAGGCCTGGTCGGCGCCGCGGATGTAGCCGACGTCGGCGTGGGCGGCGAGCCGCATCCACATCTCGATGTCACCGGCGTGGGGCAGGGCGGGGTCGTAGCCGCCGACCTTCCGCTGCAGGCTGGTGCGGACGACGACCTCGGGTGAGGTGATGCAGCCGGTGCCCTCGCCAAAGCGCCGCTCCAGCCACCAGTGGCCCGGGTAGACGACCGAACCGGTGCTGTGGGTGCGGGCCTTGGGCAGCGGGCCGCCGTGCTGGAAGCGCAGGGGGCGGCCGTAGGCGAACCCGGCCTCGGGGTGGGCGTCCAGGAGGGCGGCGGCGCGCACCAGCGCGCCGGGCACGAGCCGGTCGTCGGCCGACAGAAGGGCGACGTAGTCGCCGTCGGCCCACTCCAGCAGGCCCTCGTTGTAGGTGGCGATATGGCCCTTGTTGGTCCTGTGGACGAGAACGTCGATGCGCGGGTCGGAGGCGGCCAGCTTCTGCGCGGCCTCCGCCGAGTCGTCGGGCGAGGCGTCGTCGATGATGAGTACCCGGACGTCCACGCCGTCCTGCTCGTCCAGGACGCTGCTCACGCAGTCGGCGAGGAAATGGCCGTACTTGTAGCACGGGATCACAACACTGACGGTGCTCATCTGATGGGGGAAGCCAATCCCCGGTGGTGGTCCCCCGCGGCCTCGCGGGGGACCACCACCGGTGGGGTGTTGTCGGTCAGTTCTTCTTCTTGCGGACGGTGGTCTTGCTGGTCAGCGTCCAGGTGTGGGACTTCACCGTGTGGCGGTTCCTGTCCTTCACCGTGAGCGTGACCTTGAACCGGGTGCCGTCCGGCAGCGGGCTGGACAGATGGACGGTCACCTTGTGGGTGGTCCGGTTGTAGGAGGTGACGGCCGTGACATGGAGCTTCCCGGCCGCCTTGGACCCCTTCAGGACCGTCACGGTCGCGTTGACCGACGACAGCTTCACGTCGGCGGGCAGCGTCGCGACCAGCGGGTCGGCCGCGTCGGCGGTGTGCGCCAGCAGGGACGTGGTCACCTCGGAGGAGGAGACGGTCGCCAGCTGGGCACTGGGGTTGTCGGCCGTGAAGACCGGGCCGACCCAGTAGTTCGCCGATCCGTACGAGCTGTTCGGGAAGGCCGAGGTGCTGCCGTACCGGTAGAGCCCGTTGTGGTGTGCGCTCGTGTCGGCCGTGGCCGTCAGCGGATAGGACTGGTGGGCCGCGGAGAAGTAGCCGCCGTCCACCGCGTAGTTGCCGTTCGGCGCGTGGTAGGAGACGACGTACGCCGTGTCCGCGGTGACGGCCACCGGGGTGGCGAAGGTCAGCGTCTGCCAGCCGGACGCCGTCTCGTCGGTGAAGGTGCCGCCGGCGAGCAGGGTGCCGTCGTCGCCCCACAGGCTTCCGGTGTGGGTGCCCGTGTTGCCGGTGCCCTTGTAGAAGGTGACACCGGTGATCCAGCCCGCCGAGGAGGACGTGAACCGGGTGCCCAGCTCGACCGAGTTGGTGTCACCGGTCACGTCGGTGGTGGCCGGTACCGCGGACGAGCTCCACAGCGTGCAGGGGCAGGTCACCGCCGGTGGCGTGGAGCTGGTGGTGAAGCTCCAGGTCACCGGGTCCGTCATCGTGTTGCCCCACACGTCGGAGGCCTGCACGGACGCGGTGTAGGTGCTGTTCAGCTCCATTTCGGTGGACGGGGTGAAGGTCGCCTTGTTCGACGCGGGGAAGGTGAGCGCGCCCGGCACGGTGTTGCCGCTCGCGTCCTTCACGGTGAACGTCACGCTGCTGTTGTCGATCGCCGAGCTGAAGGTGGCCGACACCGGAGCGGTGATCGAGGTGCCGGTCGCCCCGGAGGTCGGGGACGTGGAGCTGACGGTGGGCGGGGTGGTGCTGGCCGTCGAGGTGTCCAGCACCACGTCGACCCAGTAGTTGCTGCCCGAGGCCTGCGAGGACGGGAAGGCGCTCGTCGAACCGTAGTGGTAGACGCCGTTGCCGCCGTCGGTGCCGGTCTTCAGGCCCGTCAGCGGGGCCAGGCCTGCGTCGCCGTTGGCGAAGGTGCTGTCGAAGGAGTACCCGCCGTTCGGCGCGAAGTACGAGGCGACGTAGGTGGTGTTGGCCTTGACCGTCACCGGGGTGGCGAAGTTCAGCTGCTGCCAGCCGGAGGCCGTCTCGTCGGTGAAGGTGCCGGTGGCCAGTCGGGTGCCGGAGGCGCTCCACAGGCTGCCGGTGTGGGTGCCGGTGTTGGCCGGCGACTTGTAGAAGCGGACGGCGGTGATGGAACCGGCGACCGTGGTACGGAACTTGACGCCGAGCTCCAGCGAGCTGCCGTCGCCGGCGTTGACCGTGCCGGGTACGGACGAGGCCGCGAAGATGGTGCAGGGGCAGGCCTGGGGGCCGACCGTGATCGGGATGGTGGTGACGGCGCCGATGTTGACGCTGTCGTCCACCGCGCGGACCTTGATGGACGCCGAGCCCGGCGTGGTCGGGGTCCAGGTGTAGCTCCAGGACGACAGACCGGTGGCCGCCTGCCAGGTCGTTCCGCCGTCGGTGGACACCTCGACACGGGCCACGACCCCGCCGGAGTCACTTGCGGTGCCCTTGACGGTGACGGGCTTCAGCGCCGGGACGGTGCTCCCGGAGGACGGGCTGGTCACGGTGATGCTCGGACCGGTGGTGTCGGTGGAGGCGGAGGCGCCGACCAGGTTGCTCTGCAGGGTCAGCGGCTGGACGCCCATGTCGGCGAGGAGGTTCACGGTCGCCTGCTGCATCCGCGAGTCCTCGGTGACCACGGTGTCGGCGGGGTTGTACGTCGGGATGTTGGTCAGGCCCCACGACCACTGCACGGTCCCCGAGCCGAACACCAGGGCCCCGGAGTCCTGGTCGCGGAACTCGACGAGATTGTGCGTCGCCGTGCCGTTGCCGTAGACGTTGCCCCAGTCCTGGCGGAGCTTGCCGTCGTTGATGTCGACCGTCGTGGACGACACGTCGATGGCCCCGGCCGGTCGGGTGGCGTTGTCGATGTCGCTGTCCCACTCGTACCCGAGGGTGCCGGTCGGGAAGGTGGCGGTCTGGCTCGACGTGAGGTTCGCGATCGAGGTGTTGCGCCAGATCCGGTTCTTGCCGTACGAGCCGGGGACCGTGATGGCGTCGCTGCGGTAGCCGTTCACCGTGAACATGGAGCCGGTGAGGATGTTCGGCGGCTGGTAGCTCTGACCGTAGTTGGTGCTGGTCGGGTCCATCCAGGTGCCGGTCCACACACCGCTGGGGTCGGCGATGCCGTTGTTCTGCGCCATCTTGGTCATCTTGTAGCAGACCAGGGTGCGGTCGGCGGTGCTGGTGCCGTCGATGCTGGGGGCCAGCCGGGTCTTCCAGAAGACCTCGTTGCCGGCGAAGAAGGCCTCCCGGACTCCGGCCTTCCTGGCCGCGAGCACATTGGAGTACTGGCTCTGCGTCCAGTACTCGTCGTGCCCGGAGGACACGTACACCTTGTGCTTCTTCAGCAGGGTGGCGCCGTTGCCGCCCGACACGTCCACACCGGAGGTGTAGCTGACGTCGTAGCCGTTGCGCTCCAGCCAGGACAGCATCATGTACTCGGAGCCGTAGATGCCGTTGTCGCCGCCGATGTCCAGGGGACGGTTGTAACTCACCTCGTAGGCACGGCCGTCCGGCGCGGGGCCGGTGCCGCCGTAGAGGTCCTGGCCGCCGTAGTCGTTGTACGCCTGCCAGGTCTCGTCACTGGTCTGTACGACGATGTCGGAGGTGCTGGAGTCGTTGCGGACCACGAAAGGGTACGGCATGAGGCCGTCGCCGTCGGTCTGCGTCAGGTTGGCGATGTACAGGCCCGACACCGCGTCACTGGGCACGGTCCAGGTCGCGGTCACCGGCCAGTTGCCGCAGTCGACCAGGCCGGTGCTGCTCTTGGTGGTGCAACTGGCGGGCTTGGTCGAGTAGTTGGCCGGATAGGTCACGGCCGCCTGTGCGGCCGTGGACATCTGGCGCGCGCCGTCGCCGCCGTACCAGCCCAGCCGGTAGATCTGGATGTTGTACGAGGTCTTCGACTGGACCTTGAACTGGACGGTGTCGCCCGCCTGGACGCTCTCCTTGGTGGTGAAACCCTTGATGTCGCCATAGGCGTTGGGCGAGAACCAGTCGGACTTGGGGCTGCCGGGCTTGGAGTTCTCGCAGACGACGGGGTTCGATCCCGAACCACACGGATCGGACGCCGCCTGGGCGGATCCGGTCAGCGGGAGCACCGCCAGAATCAACGCTGCCACGACGGCGAGGCGACTGCCCCGGATCCGTCGTCTCCATCTGTTCATGTGTACCTCTCAGCGGTGCTGTGCAGGGCGACCCTGCGGCCTGCGTGGAGCGTGAAGCCGTGGGGGGTCAGCCGCGAAGCGCGTGGATGAGCGTGTCCACGACGCGCTGCTGCTGGTCTGGGGTGATGTGCGGGTGGAGCGGAAGCGAAAGGATGCGGTCCGCCGCCTTCTCCGCGTTGGGGAAGTCGCCCCGGGAGTGGCCGAGATGGCTGTAGGCCGGGGTGAGGTGGACGGGGGCGGGGTAGTGCACACCCGCCCCGATGCCCTCCGCGTTGAGCTTGCCCACGACGGCGTCGCGGTCGGCGCCGGCGACCTGGACGACGTACAGGTGCCAGACGTGGAGGTTGCCGGGTGCCGTGACGGGGAGCACGACCTGTCCGGTGGCCGCGAGGTCGGCGAGCAGGGTGTCGTAGCGGGCCGCGGCCGCGCGCCGGGCCGCGTTGCCGTCCGCCAGCCGTGCCAGCTTCGCCCGGAGGACGACGGCCTGCAGCCCGTCCAGCCGGCTGTTGAACCCGGGCACGTCGTGGCGGTACTTGGCGACGCCGCCGTGGTTGGCGATCGCGCGGACCAGGTCGGCCGCTTCCTCGTCGTCGGTGAGGACCGCGCCCGCGTCACCGTAGGCGCCCAGGTTCTTGCCCGGGTAGAAGCTGGTGGCCGCGATCCCGCCGCTGCCCGGGGTGCGGCCGTCGCGGGTCGCGCCCTGGCACTGGGCGGCGTCCTCCACGACCCGTACGTGATCGGGCAGTTGGGCCGCGAGCTCCGTCACCTCGGCCATCTGGCCGTACAGGTGGACGGGGACGACCGCGCGGGTGGCGGGGCCGACCGCGTCCAGCGCGGCCTGCGGGTCGAGGAGGTAGCTGCCCGGGAGGCAGTCCGCCAGGACCGGGCGGGCACCGATCCGCGCGACCGCGCCGGCGGTGGCGATGAAGGTGTTGGCGGGTACGACGACCTCGTCGCCGGGACCGACGCCGCTTGCGCGCAGGGCGAGTTCGACCGCGTCGGTGCCGTTGGCCACGCCCACGCAGTGCGCCACACCGCCGAAGTCGGCGTATTCACGCTCGAACCGACGGACCTCGTCGCCCCCGATGAACGCGGTGCCCGCCAGCACCCGTTCGAATCCGGCCCGCACCTCGTCGGCGACCTCCTCATGGGCCGCCTTGAGGTCCACAAGCGGAATCTGGTTCATGTCAGCGGTCCCCCCACTGTTCTGTTCGCTTCACTGTTCTCTGTTCACTTCTCACTTCGCGAGTTCGTCCAGCGCGGGCGCGTCCGCCGCGCGCAGTCGTCGGGCCGGGCTCCCCACCCAGACCTCGCCCGGCGGTACATCGCCGAGCACACTGCTCCCCATCCCGATCAGCGACCAGGCGCCGACCGTCGTGCCCTCCCTGACCAGGGCCCCGGCGCCGACATAGGCGCCCCGCTCCAGCCGCGCTCCCCCGCCCAGGCGGACGCCGGAGGCGAGCGTGGCGTAGTCCTCGACCACGTCGTCATGGGTGAGGACGACGTGCGGCATCACGGCGACGTGCGCGCCGACCTCCACGGAGGCGGTCAGCACGCAGTGCGCGAGCAGGACCGAGCCGGGACCGACCCGGGAGGTCGCCGAGACCGCCGCCGTCGGGTGGATCACCGTGGCGTAGCGGTCCGCGGGCAGGTCCAGTCTGCGGACCAGGCGGGCGCGGGCCGCGTAGTCCCTCGGGTTGCCGACGCAGATCACCACCCGTGCCTCGGGCAGCTCGTGGACCAGGTCGCAGCCGCCCAGGACGGGCACGCCGTCCACCTCGGTGCCGTGCAGGGCGGGGTTGTCGTCGAGGTGTCCGAGCAGCTTGAACTCGCCCGAGTCCACGACGGCCTGGGCGGTCTCCCGGGCGAAGCCGCCCGCGCCGACGATCACGAGTTCGTTCATCCACCGGCCTGTTCGCGCAGCGCCGCCACGACCCGGTCCTGCTGGGCCTCGGTCATGGTGTGGAAGAGCGGCAGGATCAGCGAGTGCCGGGTGAGCCGCTCGGTGACCGGAAGGGGCGCGCGGGGGTGGTCCGCGTAGGCGGGTTCGAGGTGGGCGGCCATGATCCCGCGCCGCGCCGAGACGCCGGCGTCGGCGAGCGCGGCGAGCAGGTCGTCGCGGCCGACCGGGAAGTCGTCGTCCAGCAGCACCCAGTAGGACTGGAAGTTGCTCTGCCCGTGCCCGGGGTCGCGCACCGGGGTGAGGCCCGCGACGCCGCGCAGCAACTCGTCGTACCGGGCCGCGAGTTCACGGCGCCGGGCGATCATCGCGTCGAGCTTGCCGAGCTGGACCAGGCCGATCGCGGCCTGGACGTCCGTCATCCGGTAGTTGAAGCCGACCTCCAGGTAGCTCTCCAGGACAGGCTTGTTGCTGGCGTGGCGCTCGGCCGCCGAGGCGTTCATGCCGTGCTCGCGCAGCCGGCGCAGCCGGGCCGCCCATTCGGCGTCGTCGGTGGTGACCATGCCGCCCTCGCCGGTGGTGACGAGCTTGCGGGGGTGGAAGGACCAGGCGGCGAGCAGCGCGCCGTGGCCGACGGGCTTGCCGCCGACGGTCGAGCCGATGGCGCAGGCCGCGTCCTCGACCAGGGGCAGGTCCCACTCGGCGCAGGCGGCCCGCAGGCTGTGCACATCGGCCGGTACGCCGCCCTGGTGGACGGCGAGGACGGCCTCGGTGCGCGGGGTGCGCACCGCGTCCACGGTCGCCGCGGTGAGGTTGGCGGTGGCCGGGTCCACGTCGGCGAACACCGGCTCGGCGCCGACGTACCGCACGGCGTTGGCGGTGGCGATGAACGACAGCGAGGGCACGATCACCTCGTCGCCGGGGCCGAGGCCGAGCGCGACGAGGGCCAGGTGCAGGGCGGTGGTGCACGAGCTGACGGCGACGGCGTGCTCGGCGCCCACCCGCTCGGCGAAGGCCCGCTCGAACTCGGCGACGCGGGGGCCCTGGGCGACCCACCCGGACAGTACGGCGTCGGAGGCGGCCTTGGCCTCCTCCTCGCCGAGCCAGGGGATCATCACCGGGATGCGGTCGGTGCTCACTTGGCGGCCTCCCGCTCCGCGCGCCACCACTGCACCAGGTCGCGCAGGCCGGTGCGCAGGTCGATCCGCGCGGTGAAGCCGAGCCGGTCGGCGGCCTGCGAGGTGTCCGCGAGCCGGCGCACCACCGAGTTCACGGTGCGGGCGGGCCCGTGCACGGGCTCCAGGCCGTCGGCCCCCATCGCCTCCAGGAGGCCCTCGGCGAGCTCCTTCAGCGAGGTCTCCGTACCGCTGGCCACGTTGAACACCTCGTCGGTGAGATCCGACTCGGCGGCCAGGACATTGGCTCTGGCGATGTCGCGGACGTCGACGAAGTCCATGGTCTGGGTGCCGTCGCCGAGGATCAGCGGGGGCTCGCCCGCCTCGATGCGCTCCATCCAGCGGATGAGGACCTCGGTGTAGAGGCCGTGGATGTCCATGCGGGGGCCGTAGACGTTGAAGTAGCGCAGGGCCACGTAGTCCAGGCCGTACATGGAGTGGAAGCTGCGCAGCATGCCCTCGTTGAAGGCCTTCGCGGCGCCGTAGAACGTGTCGTTGTTGTACGGGTGGTGGCGTTCGGTGGTCGGGAACTCCTCGGCCATGCCGTAGACGGACGCCGAGGACGAGGCGATCACCTTGGCCACGCCGGCCTCGGCCGCCGCCTCCAGGACGTTGAAGGTGCCGTCGACCAGCACCTCGTTGGCCAGCCGGGGTTCCTCCGCGCACTGGGTGATCCGGATCGCGGCGAGGTGGAACACCAGGTCGGCGCCCTCGGTGACCTTCCGGACCGTCTCGGCGTCCCGGATGTCACCCTCGACGATCTCCACGACACCGCTGGGCAGGGCCTGTGCGAGGTTGGCCCGCCGCCCGCGCACGAAGTTGTCGAGTACGACTATCTCGCGGGCGCCGCCCTCGGCCAGCAGGTCGACGAGGTTGGAGCCGATGGTGCCCGCTCCCCCGGTGACCAGGATCTTCTTGCCGCGTACGCTGCTCAACTGCACTTACCTCTCAGCGGATTGGTTCTGTCAACGCCCGGCGCGCAGGCCGACGACCGCGCCCTTGAACTCGAGGCTGCGGGAGGCCGCCTCCAGGATGTCCAGCACCCGGAGGCCGGCCCGGCCGTCGGTCAGCGGTGCCCGGCCCTGGGCGATCGAGTCGCCGAACTCGTCGACCATGCTGCGCAGCGCCTCCTTCTCGCCGATGGCGGGCGCGACCATGTCCCCGGACCGGTAGGAGACGAGCATGTCCCGGCGCTCGTCCGCGCCGATCTCCTGCGGGGAGGCCAGGTCCACGCCCCGGTCGAAGATCGCCACGCGCTGGGCGGGGTTGAGGTCGTCCCAGATGAGGGTGCGCTTGGAGCCGCCCACCATGGTGGTGCGCACCTTGGTCGGCGACAGCCAGTTGACGTGCACATGGGCGATGGCGCCGTTGTTGAGCGTGAGCGTCAGATAGGCCACGCAGGCCTGGCCCGCGCCGATCGGGTCGGCGCCGTGGGCGGCCACGGCGACCGGTTCGACGCCCGCGGGGAGAATGAAGTCAAGGATCGACAGGTCGTGCGGGGCCAGGTCCCACATCACGTCGATGTCCTTCTGGACGAGCCCGAGGTTGATGCGGACCGAGTCGACGAAGTGGATCTCGCCCAGCTCGCCGGAGCGGACCAGTTCGCGGATGCGGCCCACGGCCGGGGTGTAGCAGTAGGTGTGGTCGCACATCAGGGTGAGACCGCGCTCCTCCGCCTCGGTCACCAGGCGCAGCCCGTCGGCGTGGGTCGCCGCGAGCGGCTTCTCCACGAGGACGTGCTTGCCGGCGCGCAGGGCGGCCAGGGCGATGTCGAGGTGGGTTCCGGCGGGCGTGGCCACGGCGACGGCCGCCACCTCGGGGTCGGCGAGGACGGCCGCGTAGTCCGCGGTGGCCTGGACCGTCGAGTAGGCGCCGAGGACCTTCTGGGCCCGGTCGACGTCGAGGTCGCACAGCCAGCGCAGCCGGAACCGGTCACTGGCCTGGAAGTTGCGGACGAGGTTGGGACCCCAGTAGCCGGCCCCGACGACCGCGACCCCCAACGGCTCATTGCTCTGCGCCACTCGGCTCCCCTTGTTGCGGTCCATCAGTAGGCCCCCGTTCCTCGCACCACGGCGGACCCGGTGCGCACCAAGATCGACAGGTCGAGGCTCATCGACCAGTTGTCCACGTATCCGAGATCGAGCCGGACGGCCTCGTCCCAGGGCAGGTCGGAGCGTCCGCTGACCTGCCAAAGGCCGGTGAGTCCCGGCTTCACCAGCAGCCGGCGCTTGATGTCCGGCGTGTACTCCTCCACCTCCTCGGGCAGCGGAGGGCGCGGGCCGACGAGTGACATGTGGCCCAGGAGCACGTTGATCAGCTGGGGCAGCTCATCGAGCGAGCTGCGCCGCAGGAACGATCCGACACGGGTGATCCGCGGGTCTTCCTTCACCTTGAACAGCAGCCCGTCGCTGTTCTGGTTGAGGTGTTCCAGCTCCGCCCGCAGGGCCTCCGAGTCGGCCCGCATGGTGCGGAACTTCAGCATGGTGAAGTGGTCGCCGTAGCGGCCCACCCGCTGCTGCCGGAACAGGGCGGGCCCGGAGCTGTCCAGCCGCACGATCAGCGCGATCAGCAGCAGGGGCACCGCGAGGAGGGCCAGGAGCAGGGCCGCGAGCGAGCGGTCCAGGAGTTCCTTGGGCAGACGGGAGAAGCGGGAGAGGTTCGGGGGGTGGATCCGCACCAGCGGCACCCCGTTGGTGGTCCGCACCGCGAGCCGGGCCGCGGACACGTCCGTCAGCACGGGGGCGAGGAGGAAGTCGACGCCCTGGACGGCCGCCGTCCAGGACATCCGGCGCAGCACGGAGGCGTCGAACTCGGGCGCGGGCAGCACCACCAGGGTGCTGATGCCCAGGGCCCGGACGACGTCGTTCATGCCGTCGACACCGCCGAGGACGGGGATGCCCAGCCTGCGGACCGCCGCCGCGTTCTCCGGATCGCTCAGGCAGACACCGGCCGCCCGCAGTTCCTGTTCGCCGCCGCGCCGCAGCACCGAGACCATGTCCACGATGCCGTTGGACGGTCCGACCAGGAGCGTCGCACTGCTGTCCCGGTTGCGGGCCCATCTTCGGTGCAGTCCGCGGCGCAGCGCGTACCTGAGGGGCACGGCGAACACCGCGACCGGCACCGCGGCCATGATCATGTCATGGAGGAGGCCCGCATCGTGAACGAACAGCCAGTGCACGAGCGCGGCCAGCGCCGGTAGTGCCACGGCCCCGCGGAGCACCCGTCGGTACTCCTCGGTCCCCAGACCCAGCGTGCTGCGGTCGTAGGAACGGTGGGCGAGCATGGCCACGATCCAGGTCGGAGGCAGCACCAGGGCCACCGCCCATCGGCCGTACGCCGCGTGGATCAGGAAGGCCGCGGCAACGGCCGCCAGGCCGTCCGCGACCAACAGGACGATGCGGTACCTGCGCTCCCCGCGTCTTCGACGGGCTTGTGGACTCCTGCGTTCCACAAGCAGATGCTCATGCGTGACCTCAATGGTCATGCTCCCCCCACCACATGCGCGACTCCACCCCTGACCGAAGCGCCCTGGACTCAGCGGCACCGGAAAGCGAGGGAGGCCTCGGCGGTTCCCCAACCGCCTCGGGCCCCCAGCATGCTGGTAACTGGTTGTTCATTAACGTTCAGAAAGCCGAACCTGACATACAGTCAAGAACAAGTTCCCCACCCAAACCGGTCCGGCGATCGTCAATCTAGACCACGCGGCGCAGTCTCGGGAACAGTTGGACGAAACACATGTCGCAATAGTGACACCGACGGCATACTGCCCCCGTGACGAGCATCGTGATCCCGGCCCACAATGAGGCCCTTGTCATCGCCCGCCTCCTCGATTCACTGTTGGCTGATTCCTCACCCGAGGACGACACCGACATCGTGGTCGTATGCAATGGGTGCACGGACGAAACAGCACAGATCGCCGCCGCCCGGGGCCCACGCGTCCGGGTGGTGGAGATACCCGTGCCGTCCAAGCACGCGGCGCTGCGGGCGGGCGACGACCACGCGCGCGGCTTCCCGCGCCTCTACGTGGACGCCGATGTCGTGATCACCGACGCGGATGTACGGGCCCTGGCCGAGCCCTTGGCGGACGAGGCGTCCGGCATCCTCGCCACCGCACCGGAACGGCACATTCCGTTGGCCGGTTGCGCCTGGCCGGTGCGCGCCTACTACCGGGTCTGGCAGCGCCTGCCCGCCGTACGGCAGGGGCTCTTCGGCCGGGGTGTCATCGCGGTCTCCAAATCCGGCCACGCCCGGATCGCCGAACTGCCGCCGCTGATGGCGGACGACCTCGCCGCGTCCCTGGCGTTCGGCCCCGGAGAACGGCTGGTTGTCGACGCCGCCCGGGTCGTGGTCCGGCCGCCGCGCACCTGGTCGGACTTGATCAAGCGGCGGATCCGCGCCATGGTCTCCACGGCCCAGGTCGAACAACAGCACAAAAGCCCGGACGAGGCCTCGGCACGCACCGGCAAGGCCGACCTGATCGCCCTGCTGCGGGAGAACCCCGAACTCCTGCCGGGTGTCGTGGTCTTCGTCGCGGCGGCGGTCACCGCCCGGCGCAGGGCCCGAAAGGCCATCCGGGCACAGGACTTCGGCACCTGGCTCCGGGACGAGAGCAGCCGGCAGAACTGAACGCACCGCACCTGGAGTACTGGCTTTGTACCTCACCGACCGCTCCGCGCCCGTGCAGGCGGACACCGAGCCCGCCCGAAGACGCGATCTGCGGCCCAGAGTCGCGCCGGTCGTGCTCGTCCTGGGCACGGTCAGCCTGATCACCGACATCTCCTCGGAGATGGTCACCGCGGTCCTGCCGCTCTATCTCGTCACCACCCTCGGCTTCAGCCCGCTGGGCTTCGGCACGCTCGACGGCGTCTACAACGGCGTCAGCGCGCTGGTCCAGCTCACCGGCGGCCATCTCGCCGATCGCATACGCAACCACAAGCTGCTCGCCGGGCTCGGCTACGGACTGTCCGCGCTGTGCAAGCCGCTGCTCCTGATCGCCGGCAGCATCGGCACCCTCGGCACGGTCCTCGCCCTGGACCGCACCGGCAAGGGTCTGCGCACCGCCCCGCGCGACGCGATGATCTCCCTGTCCACACCGGCCGAGAAACAGGGCCGGGCCTTCGGTGTGCACCGCGCGATGGACACCGCGGGCGCCATGCTCGGTCCCCTGACGGCCTTCCTCATCCTGCGCGCGGCGGCGGACGGCTACGACGCGGTCTTCGGGGTGAGCACCTGCGTGGCGGTGCTGGGCGTGGTCGTACTGGTGCTGTTCGTTCCGGGGAGGGAGCAGGGCGCACGACAGCGTGCGGCGGATGTGCCGGGTGCCGAGCAGGCCGCAGACGCACAGTCGGCAGGCACGCAGGCCACAGCCACACAATCCGCAAACGCACAGTCCGCAAACGCACAGGCCGCGGACGCGCCGCCCGCAGACGCGCAGGCGTCCGGCCCGGAAACTGCCGACGCGCCGCCCGGCAAACCCCCCGTCCGCTTCCGCGAGGCGCTCGCGCTGCTGCGGATACGGCGGCTGCGCGCGCTCGCCGGATGTGCCGCGCTGCTGGGACTGACCACCGTCAGCGACGCCTTCGTCTATCTGCTGCTGCAGCGGCGCGCGGGCATCGGCGAGGGGTGGTTCCCGCTGCTGCCGCTGGGCACCGCCGTGGTGTTCCTGCTGCTGGCCGTGCCCGTCGGCGCACTGGCCGACCGGGTCGGGCGGCGCACCGTGTTCCTCGCCGGGCACGCGGTGCTGCTCGCCGCCTACGTGCTTCTGCTCCGGGCGCCGGACACCCCGGCCCTGCCCCCGCTCGTGCTCGCCCTGCACGGCATGTTCTACGCGGCCACCGACGGCGTACTCCCGGCCGCTCTCGCCGGTATCGTGCCCGAACAGCTGCGCGCCAGCGGCCTGGCCATCGTCGGCACCAGCCAGGCGCTGGCCCGGTTCTGCTGCTCGCTGGCCTTCGGCGCCGCCTGGACGGCATGGGGAGACGGCCCGGCACTGGCGGGATCGGCGGTCGGCCTGCTGTGCTGCGCTGCCGTCGCCGGCGTCGTGCTGCGG
>Ga0182007_10000533_pt1 | contig 22454 bp, 14 predicted proteins | sample Sormic07211113_1_FD_123023 | JGI IMG/M metagenome (GOLD analysis project Ga0182007, IMG submission 123023) | Rhizosphere microbial communities from Sorghum bicolor, Mead, Nebraska, USA - 072115-113_1 MetaG | ecosystem: Host-associated > Plants > Roots > Rhizosphere | place: USA: Nebraska... | reverse complement strand
TCGGGTAAAGCCGTTGGCGTGAAGAAGAAAAAAGTCGACGCCAAAGGCGACAAGAAGAAAACCGGCGCCAAGGCCCCGACCAAGCGCAAGACCGCCAACCGCCCGAAGAGCGACGCTCCATCGCTGGTCAGCAAGGACGGCATGGCCCCGCTCAAGCGCCGCAAGCCAGAGGCGCCGGCGGCTGAGTGAAGCCCCGTTAGCGTATTTTAAAGAACCGGACCTTGAGTCCGGTTTTTTATGGGAACTCAAAAGAACTTGTGGCGAGGGGATTTATCCCCGCTGGGGTGCGAAGCAGCCCCTTAAGCAGTCAACTTAATCTGCCTGACACACCGGGTTGTCGCATTCAGGGCTGCTTCGCAACCCAGCGGGGATAAATCCCCTCGCCACAGGGGCTGGCGATGCTTGGCTCTGAGGAATCACCCGGCTTTCTCTTCTGCGTTCTTCAGCTCTTTCAGACGCTTATCAATCAACTCGCACTTATCCGGCACATCCTTGCTGGCAGTCTCCAGGTCCATCTTCTGCAACTCATCGTTGATTTCCTTGGCCTTGGCCGGGTTCTGCTCGGTGAGCTTGGTCACTTCCTGGGCCAGTTGCTCACGCTTGGCGGTCGCTTCCTCAGGCGTGCAAGTGGCCCAGGCGGGCAGGGCGCAGGTGAGGGTGGCGGCGAGGGTGAGTTTCAGGAGGGTTTTCATGGCAGGGCCTCATAATCCTTGTTGGGCAGGTAATGGGTTGAGGCCGGTGTTGGGTGGAAAGTTCATTGGCTGAGGAGTGATGTGTCCCTTTGGTAGGAGGTTTTCACCTCTGCGCCGAATCCTTCGTACCTTTGTACGAGAGGCGTCTGATTTCAGATGAATGGTTTCAGTAATAGCCTCACAGCCAACTCCATTTAGTTGACGCCAAAATGATGGCTCACTAATATCGCGCCACTATTTTGATGTCACTTTCTGCTCGAGGGATCGAACATGTCCTCACCCGCCTTTTGGGCGAGGTTGTGCGTAGCTTGGCTGTGCCTTTCTCCACTCACCCAGGCTCACGCCGCCCCCACGCCTGGTGACACGGACCTGATCCGCGAGCGCCAGAACCGTTTGCTCGAAGAGCAGCGCCGTCGCCTGGAGGAACTCAAGGACCTGCCCGGCAAGGAGGCGAAGCCGACCCAGCCGAGCGCACCTGTCGATACCCGTTGCTTCCCCATCAAGACCATCGAGCTCAAAGGTGCCGACAGTCTTTCCGCCAGCGATCGCGAGGAACTGCTCAAGCCCTACATCGGCCAATGCCTGGGCGTGCCGCAGCTTAACGAACTGCTCAAAGTCATCACCGACCACTACATCGAAAAGGGCCTGGTCACCAGCCGCGCCTATCTGCCACAGCAGGACCTGTCCGGTGGGCATTTGAGCGTGCTGGTGGTGGAAGGGCGTCTGGAAGGCCTGAAGGGCGCCGAGAACAGCCAGCTGTCTGATCGCGAGTTGGCAATGGCCTTTCCTGGCAAGACCGGCGACCTGGTCAACCTTCGGGAGATCGAGCAGATGGTGGACCAACTCAACCGCCTGCCATCGAATCAGGCCAAGATGGAGCTGACCCCCGGGCAGAATGTCGGCGGCAGTGAAGTCCGTGTGACTAATGATCCACAAAAGCCCTGGCGTGCCGGACTGTCGCGCAGCAACGACGGCCAGCGCAGCACGGGCGAGCAGCAGTGGGGCAGCAGTTTCGAGTGGGACAGCCCGCTGGGCCTGGCCGACCAGTTGATGCTGCGCGGCGGCCACGATGGGATGACCGATCACCAGCACACTTCGCGCAACGCCATGCTTTATTACAACCTGCCGTTTGGCTGGTGGAACGTCAGTTACACCTACAGCCAGAGCGAGTACCGCTCGCAGATCCCGGCCAACGGTTTTAACTTCAAGCAGACCGGCGATAGCCAGAACCATCAACTGCGGGTCGAGCGGGTGATCCATCGCGACGCCCTGAGCAAGACCTCTCTCAACACCGGCCTGGCTTACCTGCGCACCAATAACTTCATCGAAGACAGCAAGCTGGCGGTGAGCAGTAACCGTCTCAGCGAAGCGCAATTCGGCATCAACCATGGCCGGCGCATCGGCAGCGCCTTCGTCAACCTTGACCTGGGCATGCAGCAAGGCATCGGTGCCTTCGATGCCCAGGGTGACAACGATCCGGGGCCCGGCCAGGCCGATGCCCGTTACCGCAAATACACCGCCACCCTCAGCTATCTGCAACCGTTCCAGGTGTGGGGCGAATCGTTCAGCTTCAGCAGCCTGATGACTGGCCAACGCAGCGAGGACGTGTTGTTCAGTCCGCAGCGCATGAGCCTGGGCGGGCAGTCGTCGATTCGCGGCTACAAGGACCAATCCCTGTCCGGCGACAGCGGTGGCTACTGGCGCAACGACCTGCGTTGGAGCCGGCCGGTGACCCTGGAATGGCTGCGCCCGGTGTTTGGCGAATACGGCACTAGCCTCGGTTATGACCAGGGTGTGATTCGCGGTGATCGCTACAACGGCGACCAGCACGGGCGCATGTCGAGCAACTCGCTGGAGCTGTTCGCCCGCGGCCAACACCTGAACGCCAGTGTCACCTTTGCCCATTCCCTGGAACGTCCGGACGCCCTGACCGAGCGCGAAGCGCCGATCTACTTCCGCGTGGATGTACTCCTTTAAACAAATTCTGCTGCAACGAGACCTGAACATGGACGATCGCCAATACACTTTCCTGGCCCGCCAACCCTCCGCTGCCCTGCAACCCCGCGAGCAGTTCTGGGGCATGCCCAAGCGCGGCCTGGCGTTCCTGTTGGCCAACGTCATGTTCTGGCAACCGATGTGGGCCCAGGCCGATGGTATCGTGGTCAGTGCGCCGGGCACCGGCCTCGACCGGGCGGGCAACGGCGTGCCCATCGTCAATATCGCCAGGCCCAATGGCAACGGCCTGTCCCACAACCAGTTCACGGATTACAACGTCGGCAGCAACGGCGTGATCCTCAACAACGCCACCGCCCGCACCCAGTCCACGCAGTTGGGCGGGATCATCCTCGGCAACCCGAACCTCAACGGCGTGGCCGCCTCCACCATCCTCAACGAAGTCAACGGTGGCAACCCCAGCCAACTGCGCGGTTACACCGAAGTGGCGGGGCAATCGGCGCGGGTGATTGTTGCCAACCCCTACGGCATCACCTGTAACGGCTGCGGTTTTATCAACAGCCCGAAAGTGACCTTGAGCACCGGCAAGCCGATCATGGAAAATGGCCAGTTGAACCGCTACCAAGTGGATCAAGGCAGCGTCGCCATCGAAGGCGCGGGCCTCAACGCCAACAACGTCGACCACTTCGAAATCATCACCCGCAGCGCCAAGATCAACGCCGAGATCCAGGCGAAAAACCTGACCATCGTGGCCGGGCGCAACGACGTCAACGCCGACACCCTGAATGCCACCGCCCGCGCTGACGACGGCAGTGCCAAACCACAACTGGCCATCGACTCCTCGGCCCTGGGCGGCATGTACGCGGGCGCCATCAAACTGGTGGGCACCGAGGCCGGCGTCGGGGTGAAGCTGGACGGCAAGCTGATCGCCAGTGGTGGTGACATCCAGCTCGACGCCAACGGCCGCCTGAGCCTGGCCGAGACCTCGGCCAGCGGTGCCATCAACGTCAAGGCCGCCAGCCTTGACGCCCAGGGCGCGGTCTACGCCGGCACCACCTTGAACGCCCAGACCCAGGGCAACCTGAACAACCAGAAAACCCTCGCGGCGCGGGACAGTATCACCCTGAACGCGGGTGGGCAGTTGACCAACAACGGCATCATCGAAGCCGGGGTCAAGCCTGATAACACCCGTAACGCAACCGGTGATGTGAGCCTGACGGCGCAGAACCTCGGCAACAGCGGCAGCGTTATTGCCAGCCGCAACCTGACGGCCAATGTCGCACAGACGTTGAGCAACCAGGGCGGGACCTTGAGCGCTGGGCAAACCGGCACGGTAAAAGCCGCGACCCTGGACAATCAGAACAAGGGACGGGTGTTGAGCAGCGGCACCCTGGATGTCACCGCCGATAAGCTTATCAATGGTCAGGGCCTGGTCAGCAGCAATGGCAACCTCACGGCCAATGTCGGGCAACTGAACAACAGCAGCGGCGAACTCAACAGCTTGAGTAACGTTAAGTTGCGCGTTGCGTCTTTGGATAACGTCGCGGGTTTGGTCGCGGCCGGGCAAGGGCTGGACATCAATGCCAGTGGTCGGGTGAACAATCGAGGCGGGCGTCTCACCGCAAGCAAGAGCGCCCAGCTGAATGCCGGATCACTGGATAACACGGCAGGTCGCTTGCTCAGTGACGGCGCACTCACCGCACGCATCTCGGCGCAGTTGCTCAACCAGGCTGGTTTGCTGTCATCGGCCGGGCTGCTGACTCTCAACGCGGCGAGCCTGGACAACCGGCAGAGCGGCGTCGTCACCACAACCCAGGCCGCCAGCCTCAGCGTAGGCATGCTGGATAACCGAGGCGGCGAAGTGTCGAGCCAGGGTGTCCTGGCTCTGACCGGCACCGAACTGGACAACAGCAACAGCGGCAAAGTGATTGCCTACGGCGACCTGCGCCTGACGCTCGAACGCCTGATCAACCAGAGTAAAGGATTGGTCTCCACTCGTACCGCCTTGACTATCAACGCGGGCCAACTGGATAACCGCCAGGGATCGCTGTATGCCCGACAAGGCTTGAATCTGGACCTGCGTGGCCAACTGCTCAACGCCCAGGGCAGCGTGAAAAGCGATACCACGGCCAGCCTCAAAGCCACCGAGATGAACAACGACGCCGGTCAGCTATCCAGCATCGGCGCGCTGGCCATCGACAGCGCCGCCACCCTGAGCAACCTGGGCGGCAGCTTGATCAGCAGTGACACGCTGCTATTGAAGGCCGGCCAGGTGAATAACACCGGCGGTCGCATCGCCAGCGCTAAAGCCTTGGATGCCAGCGTCAGCGGTCTGGATCAACAGAACGGTCAATTGGTCAGCAACACCAGTCTTTCCCTCGACCTCAACCACGGGCAGTTGAACAACCAGGGCGGATTGATCAATGCCCCGGGCCGTCTGCTGCTGAAAAACCTCGCAGCAGTGAACAACCGCGATGGCGAGATCTCCAGCGACCAGGCCTTCAGCCTGAACGTCACGAGCCTGGACAACAGCGCCGGTTCGATTGCCAGCAAGCAAAGCCTCAATCTGGTCGTTGCCCAGGCCTTGAACAACACCAAAGGCCTGATCTCGGCCCATGGCCTTGAGGTACGTGCCGTCAGCCTGGACAACGGCGGCGGTACCCTGGGCAGCGATGCCGACCTGACCGTGAATGTCGACGGGGCGCTGACCAACCTCGATGGCGAAATGTCCAGCGCGGGCCTGACCCGGGTCAACGCGATGGCGCTGAATAACGGCAACGGCCAGGTCCTGGGCGACAACGCCTTGAACATTACCCTCGGCGGTGCGCTGGACAACCGCCAGGGTGTGCTGGGTTCGGGCAAGGCCGTGGATATCCAGGCGGCCAGCCTGAACAACAGCAATGGCGGGCAAGTGATCAGCGACGGCACCCTGACCGCGCGTATTCGCGGCCTTCTGGATAATCAGGGCCTGGGCGAAGTGGCGGCCAAAGGCGCGCTCGACCTGCAAACCGGCGCCCTCGACAACCGTAGCGGTCGCCTGTCCGGCAATGACCTGCTGACGTTGCACAGCGATTCGCTCGACAACCGGGGCGGGAATATCCGTGCCGACAAGACGCTACAATTGACGGTTGATCAGCTGGACAACCGGAGCAACGGCATCATCGCCGGCAAGGCTGGCACCTACTTCGAAGGCTCGCGTCTGGACAACAGCGGCGGCCTGCTGACAAGCGCAGGTCCGCTCACCTTGAAGGCCGGCGAAGTGCAGAACGGCCTCGGGCGCATCTCCAGCCAAACCGACCTCACCGCCGTTATCGATACCCTGCAACAACAGGGCGGTGCACTGGCGGCCCAAGGCAACCTGAGCCTGACCGGCAGCACCCTGGATAACCGCAACGGCGGTTTGGTCGGCAGCACAAAAGCGCTGGATTTGCAGGTTGGGCAGATCGATAACCGGGCGGGCGAACTGTCCGCGGGGCTTGGTGTGAAGGTTGGCGGTCAACGGCTGGATAACAGCGCTGGCGGCAAACTCATTGCCGGTACCGACCTGGAATTGAAAGTCGCTCAACTCATCAACCAGAGCAAGGGGTTGATCCACGCTCAAGGCAACATGACGCTCAGCGGTGGCACGCTGGACAACACCGATGGCGCGCTCGCTAGCCTCAACGGCCTGGTGATCACCCTCGATAACGCCCTGTTGAACAGCAAAGGCTTGATCAGCAGCGAAGGTGAACTGAGCGTCAACGCAGGCAGCCTCGATAACTCCGCCGGCAACCTGGGCAGCGCCGGGGCGTTGTCGATTGTGAGCAATGGCGTGTTGACCAACCAGGGCGGCTCCATCAGCACTGATGCCGCCCTGACGCTCAATAGCGCCAGTCTGGACAACAGCCAAAAAGGCATTATCTCGGGCAACGCCGCGACCCAAATCACTACCGGCGCCCTCAACAATAGTCAGGGCGGGCGCCTGACCTCAGGCAATACCCTCAAGCTCAACGCCACGCAGGTGAATAACGCCGCCGGCCGCATCGCCAGCAGCCAAGCCTTGACCGCGTCGGTTACCGGGCTGGATCAACAGCAAGGTGAATTGTTCAGCAACACCAGCCTGAGCCTGGATATGAACCAGGGGCAGTTGAACAATCAGAGCGGCCTGATCAACGCTTCGGGAGCGTTGCTGTTGAGCAACCTCAAGGACGTCAACAACCAGAGCGGTGAAATCTCCAGCCAGCAAGCCTTTACCCTGGCGGCGCAAAATCTCGATAACAGCGGCGGTAAATTGCTCAGCAACCAAGGCCTGGTGCTGAGAACCGCCCAGGCCCTGAACAATGCCCGGGGCGTCATTTCGGCAGCGTCGTTGGACAGTCGTAGCAACGGCCTGGACAACAGCGACGGCCTGATCAGCAGCCGCGCTCAACTCGACCTGAACGTGCAAACCGCATTCGACAACCAGCGCGGTTCGGTAATTGCCGACGGTGCGTTGCTGCTGGTCGCTGATCGCCTGGACAACCGCGTTGGCAGCATCGCCGGCAAGACCGGCTTCAACGCCACCGTCAACGCCTTGGATAACCGCCAAGGCACGCTGATCAGCACTACCGACCTGTCGTTGAAAGCGTCCAACCTCGACAACCGTCAAGCCGGTCTGATCGGCGCGACAAAAGCGCTGGATCTCGACGTTGACGATCTCGACAACCGTGGCGGTGAGCTGTCGGCCAATGCTGACGTCACGCTGGTCAGCCAGAACCTCGACAACAGCGATGGCGGCCAGGTGTTCGCCGGGCAAGCGCTGAAACTGACCGTGGATAAACTGCTCAACCGCAGCAAAGGCCTGCTCAGTGCCAAGACTCAGTTGAGCCTCGATGGCGGTTCCCTGGACAACAGCGGCGGTTACTTGGTGAACCAGCAGAACCAGCGCATCAGCCTGAGCCGTGACCTGGATAACACCCAAGGCCAGCTCAGCAGCGAAGGCACGCTGAATGTCAGCGCGGCCAACCTGACCAACACCGAAGGTAGCCTGTCCAGCGCGGCGGACCTGACCGTGCACAGCCTGGGGCGTCTCGACAACCAGGGTGGCGAACTGGTCACCGACGGCGCGTTGCTGCTCACCAGCGCGGCACTGGACAATCGTCAGCAGGGCAGCATCAGTGGTAAAGGCGCGGTCAACATCACCACCGGTGCTTTTGACAACAGTCAGAATGGCCGCCTCAACAGTGGCAGCACGCTGAAGCTCACGGCTACCCAGGTCACCAACCAGGATGGCGGGCGCATCGGCAGCCAAGGCGCGTTAACCGCGTCGGTTACCGGCCTGGATCAACAGGGCGGTCAACTGTTCAGCAACACCTCGCTGAGCCTGGACCTCAACAATGGCCAGCTCAACAACCAGGGCGGCTTGATCAACGCCCCCGGCACGCTGCTGCTGAACAATCTCAACGGCGTGAATAACCAGGGCGGTGAAATCTCCAGCGCCCAAGCCTTCACCCTGGCGGCTAAAAACTTCAATAACGATGGCGGCCGACTGCTCAGCAACCAGGGCCTGACCCTGCGCGTCGCCCAGGCGCTGAACAACGTCAAAGGCCTGATTGGCGCGGCCAGCATCGACGCGCGGGCGCAAAGCCTGAACAACAACGGCGGTGCCCTCACCAGTCGCGCTAACCTCGACCTGACGACAGTTGGGCAACTGGATAACCAGGCTCAAGGCCTGATCAGCGCCGCGCAACGGCTGACACTCAACAGCGGCGACCTGAACAACCAGGGCGGCAGCGTGCTGGCGGGCGGCGCCCTGGTCCTCAACGCCATGGCCCTGAACAACAGCGCCAACGGCCTGATCAATGCCCAGGAGAACCTCACCCTCGGCGCCGACTCGCTGGACTCCAGCAACGGTGGCGAAGTGTCGGCCAAGGGCGACATGAACCTGACCCTGGCGGCGCTCACCCAAAACGCCGGTCGCCTGCTGGGCGAGAAAGCCCTCACGCTGAACCTGGGTGGCCATGACCTGAACAACCGCAATGGCCTGATCATCGCCAAAGGTCCGCTGACCCTCAATGGCTTGCGCGACCTGGACAACCAGGGCGGTGAAGTTTCCAGCAGCCAGAGCTTCACCCTGGCCGGGCGCACCCTCGACAACACGGGCGGCAAGCTGATCAGCAGCAACCTGCTCAACCTAAACGCCACCAACCTGCTCAACCAGAACGGCCTGATCTCCGGCTGGCAGGGGCTGGACGTCAGCGGCACCAGCCTGGACAACCGCAACAGCGGCACGTTTTCCAGCCGCAATGGTGACGTCAGCGTCACCCTCAGCGGAGCGCTGCTCAACAGCGGTGCCGGTGCTTTGGTCGGCCAGAACAAGCTGACCGTCAGCGCTGCCAGCCTGGACAACACTGGCGGCATTCTGTCCAGCGGCAGCGACCAGACCCTGACCGTCACCGGCGGTTTGCTGAACAACGCCCAAGGCGGCCTGATCGACAGCGGCGCCCTCCTGGTCATGAACGCCATGACCCTGGGCAACGCCGGCGGCACCGTCAACGCGCAAAAAGCCTTGAGCTTCACCGGCACCTCCCTGGACAACAGCGGCGGCAACCTGATCGGCAACGCCGCCGTGACCCTGGACCTGCTCGGCGCCCTGACCAACATCAACGGCAAGATCGCCAGCGTCGGCCCGCTGCGGGTCGAGCGCGCCACGCAAATCAACAACCAGGGCGGCCAACTCGCCAGCCAAGGTCTGTTGACCTTGCTCACCGGCGGCCTGGACAACCGCAATCGCGGCACTGTCGCGGCCAATGATCTGTTGGTCTTGAACGCAACCGGCGCCGTGCAGAACGACGCCGATGGCCTGATCTACAGCCAGAACGGTGGCGTGCAAATCGATGCGGCCAGTCTTGGCAACGGTAAGGGTGTGGTGCAAAGCCAGGGTGATCTGACGCTCACCGTAAGTGGCGATGTCGACAACCAAAGCGGCCGCCTCCAAGCCAAGGCCGGCGACGTGACCGTAACGGGCCGCCATTTCGATAACCGTGGCGGCGTGCTCGCCAGCCTGCAAGGGTTGCTCACCACACAACTGACCGGCGTGCTGAAAAACGGCTACGACCTGAACAACAACCGCCAGGGCGGCGTCATCCAGGCCCAGCGCCTGAGCCTGACCGCACAGGGCGGAATCGACAACTACGGCGGACGCATTTCCGCACAGACCGGCGACGCCACCGTCATCACCGGCAACTTCGACAACCGCAACGGTGGGTTGTACGCCAAGGGCAAGGTCAACGTCACCGGCGCCAATTTCGATAACAGTGGTGATAACGATGGTCAGATTGCAGGTAGTCAGATCGACCTGAACCTGAGCGGCGCTTTGAACAACCGCCTGGGCATCATCGAAAGCGACAGTACCTTGGCGATCAAAGCCGCCAGCCTGGATAACCAGACCGGTCAGTTGCGTGCCTTGGGCAGCAGTGGCAAGACCAACTTCCAGATTGGTGGGCTGTTCGACAACCGCAACGGCACCCTGGAAACCGCCAACACCGACCTGACCCTCAATGCCACAAGCTTCCAGAACTTGGGCGGCAGCTTGTTGCATGTAGGCAGCGGAACCTTTGATATCTCCACGGCCAACATCACCAATGCCGGTGGCAGCCTCGTCACGCGCGGCGGGCTGACGCTGACTGCCGATAGCTGGACCAATAGCAGCGTGATCCAGGCGGGGCGACTGACTGTCAACGTCAACAACTTGAGCCAGACCAGCACTGGGCAATTGCTGGCATCCAGCAGTCTGGTGGGCAGTGGGGGGAACTGGAGCAACGAGGGGCTGATTGCCAGTGATGGTTCCATCAGCCTTACGCTGGGCGGCAATTATGGTGGCAACGGACGAATGTCGAGCCTCGGTGGTCTTGCCTTGACGGCGGCGCAACTGAATCTGAACGCGGCCTCCAGCATCGCCGGTGGCGGTGACTCTACGGTAAACATCGGCGGACAACTGACCAATGCTGGGCGTCTGACTTCCAATGCAAACCTGACTGTTCAGGCCGGGAGCCTCATCAATTCAGGGACGCTGGGTTCCGCTCGCAATCTCGTTCTGAAAACCCCTTCGCTGCTCAATGATCGTGGGCTGGTATTTAGCGGCGCAGACATGACGCTGGGCGTCGCTGACTTCACCAACCAAAAGGGTGACCTGTACGGGCTTGGTAATGTTGTAATCGGTGGTTATGGCGCAGCCGCACGAGCTGCTGGTGTTCACAACGTTTCCGGCACAATGGAAAGTGGTGGAGCATTCACGTTAAACGCTGATGTATTTCAGAATCGTACCGAGGGCGAAGTGGCTTCTGGTGGCCGCAAGCTGATCTCAGGGTTTATCGCCAATATATGTAACGACTGCCGGGGGGACTATTTCACATTTACATTGGCTGCTCGCGAGGTGTTCGAAAGCATCGACAACGACACGAGTTCTTCCGCCCAGCTTTCCGCCGGCAAAGATTTCGTTTTCCAAGGGGGGACTTTTCTCAATAGCAAAAGCACCGTGAGCGCTGCTGGCAATATCAATATCACGGCTGACAGTTTTCAAAACATTGGCGCACAGAATGGGACCATCGAGCGCACGCGCAGTTATCAGGTCGCGGGCATGAGTGACGGTAATACTGACCGGTTTTTTACCAATGTCTTGACGCCTTACAACCAACGAAACAACCCTGATTTTCCTTATGTGTATTACCTCGATCTTGATGGTGGTATTCACAAAGCCATACCTAAATCTGGCCGTGAGAGAGAGGGCGGACGAGAGGGGGAGTCGTACGAAGTAGTGTCTCTCAAGGACAGTGAAACCGGAGCAGTTGTCAGCGCTCGCTTTGGTTACAACATTGTATTGCCCGGATTGAAGTATGGCTTCGAAACGTCAATGTCATCCCAGTACGATCCGAATAACCTGCTTGAGCTGCCGAACCTGGACCAGTACAAGTTGCTCAGTGACATCGAAATCGCCAAGGACAGTTCCGGGGCCGTTAGTACGGTCGGTAGTCGCAACGCCGTTGTCCAGGCGGGTGGCAATGTCTCGATCTCGGCCACTCAGGATCTGCAGAACAGTGTCATCCATCAGGACTACAACACTGCCGGTGGTGCGAACAAAGTCGCGGATACCAGGGCAAACGGTACCGGGACTACCGTGGTCAGGATCAACAGTCAGCTGCCTCCTGATCTTGCCCAGCAGCAAGTCAACCCACTGAGTTTGCCTGGCTTTACGTTGCCAACGGGGCAAAACGGCCTGTTTCGCTTGAGCGGCCAGGGTGGGTCGGCTCAACAGGTAGCCCTGGCCAGCGGCGGGCCACAAAACTGGAGCATGAGCAGCGCCTCGATCAGCGCTGCCCAGCGCCAACAAGACCTGCCTGATACTCAGGCTCGAAACGTTCAGGTCGGTGCTGTTGCCTCGGTGGCAACCACTGATCGGCAACTGGCCCTGATCAGTCGTCAAACCAACAACGGTAATGTGAGCGCCAGTGCGCTCAATGTCAGCGCCCCCGTCGAAACCGGCCACTCCCTTCCAATGCCGAGCCGCAACAGCGATTCCGGCGGCATCACCGAAGTAGGGACCGTGAACGTCGATGGCTCCAGCGGGAACCCGGCGACCAACGTCGTCCCGTTCGTGGGCAATACAGTAGCCGTTGCCCCAGTGGCCAGTCAGCCTCTCGCACGGGTTCAGGGACTGCCGGACACCTCGTTCCAATCCAACCCGCAGAAATACCTCATCGAAACCAACCCGGTGCTGACCGAGTTGAAACAGTTCATGAGCTCGGACTACCTGCTCTCCAACCTGGGCTACAACCCGGACGAGAGCCAGAAGCGCCTGGGTGATGGCCTATTCGAACAGCGCCTGATCCAGCAAGCGGTCGTCGCTCGCACCGGCCAGCGCTTCATTGACGGCCAGACCTCCGACGACGCGATGTTCAAGTACCTGATGAACAATGCCATCGCCAGCAAACAGCAACTCGGTTTGTCGATGGGCGTAACGCTGACTTCAGAGCAAGTCGCGGCGCTGACTCACGACATCGTCTGGCTCGAAGAGCACGAAGTGAATGGAGAAAAAGTCTTGGTGCCGGTGCTCTACCTGGCTCAGGCCAACAACCGCCTGGCACCTACTGGGGCATTAATTGCCGGTCAGGACGTGACGCTGATCGCCGGTAAAGATCTGATCAACGCTGGTACGCTCCGGGCAACCCACAACCTGTCCGCCATGGCAGGCCAAAACATCGCCAGCAGTGGATTGATCGAAGCCGGAAACCGTCTCGATTTGCTAGCCGGCAACACTATAGTCAATACCGCTGGCGGCATCATTTCTGGGCGTGACATCAGCATGAATACGGTGTCGGGGGACATCGTCAATGAGCGCACTGTTACCACTGCAAATTACAGCCGGCGGCAGGATTACATGGACAGCGCCGCACGCATCGAGGCTGCTAATGATCTGAACATGGGCGCCGGTCGGGACTATAAAAATATCGGCAGCGTCACGGTCAGTGGTCGCGATACCCGGATCGATGCCGGTCGGGATGCCAGCATTGTCTCGGCACAACAGGAAAGCTCCAGCAATATCGGTGCTCGCAAAAGCTCGGTGACGCAGTTTGGTTCGAGCGCGGAAGCGGGTCGCGACATCATTGTTAGCGCCGCCCGAGACTTCAACGCCGTCGCCAGTCAGATCAGCGCTGATCGCAATGTCGTGCTGGCCGCAGGAGAAGATATGACAGTCTCCTCCGGGGCCGATGAAACCCATTTTTACTCCAAGACGAAAAAAGTCACGATCCAGGAAGACCACGTCAAACAGATCGGCAGTTCCATCAGCGCTGGCGAGGATGTCACGATGAGCGCAGGTAAGGACCTGGCGCTTATCTCCAGCCGCATTAGCGCGGGCGACGAAGCTTATCTTGTGGCTGGCGAGAAACTTGGGGTGCTGGCTGCACAAGACAGTGATTATTCACTGTATGACAAAAAGAAAAAGGGTAGTTGGGGGAAAAAGCAGACTCAGCACGATGAGGTCACGAAGGTCACTAATGTGAGCAGTCAGATCACCACCGGGGGGGATCTGACGTTGGTCAGTGGGAGTGACCAGCATTATCAGGCTGCGAAGCTGAACAGTGGCGATGACATTACGGTGCAGAGCGGCGGTTCGATTACTTTCGAAGGGGTGAAAGACCTCCATCAAGAAACCCACGAAAAAACCAACAACAGCGCTTTTTGGGTCTCGTCCAAAGGCAAAGGAAACACTGACGAAACCTTGCGCCAGACCCAGATGGTGGCCGCTGGCAACATCATGATCAAAGCCGTCGATGGCCTCCAAATCGACGTCAAGCAGGTCAATCAGGAAACGGTCAGCCAATCCATCGATGCGATGGTCAAGGCCGATCCGAAATTGGCCTGGCTGAAAGAGGCCGAAGCACGGGGGGATGTGGATTGGCGGCAAGTGAAAGAGATTCACGAGTCGTTCAAGTACAACAATTCCGGGCTGGGTCCTGCTTCGCAGCTCATCATTGCCATTTTGATGTCGTTCGTTATGGGGCCGGCAGGGCTGGGCGTGGTGGGCGCTGGTGCCGGTGGCGCTGTTGCCACCAGTCTGGCGACTACTGCGGTAACCAGCACCATCAACAATAAAGGCAACCTGGGGGCTGCGCTTAAGGAAACGTTTAGTTCGGACAGCCTGAAGGGGGCTGCTATTGCGGGGGTTACCGCTGGCGTACTCAATTATGCGGACAGCAATTGGTTCTCCGCCGCGTCGCAAGGTCCAAAAAACGCCAACCTGCTTACCAGCACCAACTTCACCGATGTTGCTATCCGAACGGGTGGCCGTGCGGTGCTCTCTAGCGGAATTTCCACTGCCATCGGTGGCGGCAGCTTTGGCGACAACCTGGGGGCGGCGTTAGTAGGGGAAGCCGGCAATGTGGCCATGGCCACGGGATTCAAATGGGTTGGCGATACCATCAAGTTCCCCGATGGCGGCCTTCAGAAAATCGTTGCCCACGCGATCATGGGAGGGCTGCTGGCTGAACTGACGGGGAGTGATTTCAAGACAGGTGCGGTCGCCGCTGGTTTGAACGAAGCGCTGATTCCCGGCATGACCAAAATTGCGAACGGGAACGACGAGCTGCAAGTGGTGCTGTCGCAGCTAACGGGTTTGTTGGCGGCAGCTGCGGTCGGAGGCGATCTGGATACAGGCTCGAAGATTGCCGAGAACGCGACCACCTACAATTATCTGTTTCACGCGGAACTGGTCGAAAGAGAACAGAAACTGAATGCTTGCACGTCGCCAGCCGAGTGCCAGTCCATCCGGGATTATTACAACAATCTTGATGCTACCCGCAACAAAGAGTTTGGACAGTACTGCCGACAAAACCCAGCAGGGTGCGCGAACGTTACGCAGCAGTTAGCAGACGAGATTCCTGCAAATGAGAAATTGCTGGAGGAGGTCAGGGTTTCCGGTAGCAAAAGCAGTTTTGCGCATTCGATACAACTTTGGCTGTCCGCACAGAATAACCAGCAAGCCATTAATACCAGCATTGCAGAGAAGTCGCGGTCTGAAAATGGCGAGGTAGTGGGGCTGTTGACGGACGTTGCTTTGGATGCGCTGTATCCGGGGGCGGATCTGTTCTCGTCGACTGCTGGGGGGAAGGGTGGTACAACCGGGGTTAAGGTCGGTATTGTAGGGGGAGACGATAAAAATTCTGGAATTAGAAATGTATACGAATCAATAAGGAAAGCTCCTCAGTACCCAGAAGGTTTTCGGGAAAAAAATGGTGGGACGACAAAAAATGTTGTGAATAATATGGCCGTCCTAGATGACTTACGTAAGGTTGAACCAGGGAAGTGGACGAAAGTCTATAAGGATGGCTTCTCTTCGGATGGATCTAGAGTCTCGGTTCATTATTTTCAGAGCGAGAGTGGAAAGGTTTTTAATGTGAAGACTAAACCCGGTTGGAGCAATAACTAAATGAAAGATATGTCTTTAGTATTGGAAGTTTTTGAGGCTGAAGAGGCAGCTAGATTTTTATCTGCTTTGTCGATAGGGCTATTGATTTCTGTGCAAAATGGCACGATGTCTCTGGAAGAGGCTGAAAGGCTTCTTTTTTCACCAAGGAATTCGAGAATTCTGAGAGAGAAGGGTATCTCTCCAGAGCTTAGTAGATTGGTGATGGATTGCTGTGAGTTAGAGGATGTGCTTAGTTTAGTTCCTTCAGAATTTAATAATAGCCTTCAGATGATATTGGACAGATTTATGTCTTTTTTAAAGTCTTCGAAAGTTAGAGAAACAGATTTGAATTTTTTAGAAATACGATAGAAATAAGAAAAAAAGGGACAGATTTGAATGGTACTTACCTAGCCGTTCAAAAAAGGGGGGCAGATTTGTGAAAGAGGGGACAGATTTATTTTTTGATTCTTTGCTGCGCTGAAAGCTTCCACGCTTCCACGGACGGATGAGTCATCCGCACCACGTTGTGCAACGTAGCCAAGAGCGGCGAGGTCAGGGTAGACGGAGGATTGATTTGAGAAAATAAATCTGTCCCCTTTTCATTCAAGGTTTTCGCAAGCTGTCAACAAAGGAATGTCGAAATATTTGGGAGTGAGTCATGATTAAAATGAATGAAAAAATGCGGATGGAGCTTAAGGCGATTGATTGGGGTAGGCGCCAGCTCCTGTCCGCGCTCTCTGATCTTGCCACTCAGGGTGTTACTGAAAGGGCAGGATGTTTTTTTCTTGCTGCTCTTGTTGATAAAGGAACGAATGCTGTCGAGGCGAATTTTTTGGATCGGACAGGGTGGGAATGTTTTTTGAACTCTGTTCATATAGATGATTTTGCGTCTTCGGATTACCTGTTAAATGCGTGTCTCTTCGTGCAGTCGATATTTAGGGAGTGGAAGCGAAGAGGATATCCTGGGATCTTTCAGGCGATAATTTCGAATGATGAATATGGAACGGTTGTGAAATTTCATCTTTTACGCAATGGCGAGTCTTGGATTGGAAGCGATCTTGAAGGATATGAAGAGTCGATTCTATTGGTAGACTCATGCGAAGATGACGAGTTCATAGGTTCATTGTTTTGCTAAGCTGGGATAAAGCGTGCCTTGAAGGGTAACGGGGACAGACCCTGAGGGATCCCCACAAATCCACTCCAATGCCTGCGCCTCTTGATGTACCTCTGCTCGCAATGCGTGCTCAAGTCTCTCCAAAGTTTTTCGAGAGTTTGAGCCGCGTCCGCTACGCCAGTATTCCAAGCCCAGCCGCCATAGCGATAACACTCGTCGGCGTTTAAGGCTATTGCTTTGAAAACGGCGCTCATGCCCCGCCTCGCGGGCCTGCAACCCCGTTAAACAAATGATGTAATTAGCCAGAGCCGAGATCAGAAAAAGTACTTCGATTCGGCGTGGGCAGTGACTCCGATGGCGAGTGACGCCTACGCCAAAATACTCACTTTTTACATCTCTGAAGCCTTCTTCTATCTGCATGCGCTGTTTGTAAATGGCCACGATTTTCGATGAATTCCATTGATCTTCCGGTAGGTTGCTGGCCAATAACCAGGGCTCTCGCTCACGATTGGCCGATTGCCTGCTGAGTTTGTTTTTGGCGATTGATCCAGTGGCACGCTGGTGTTTGCGACCTTTTGCCGAATGCCTAACGCAGTACAGATGAATGATGTGCAGAGCGCTTTGGGTCATCTCGATCCGCCCCAATGACTTCGGTGAGGACGATGCCAGAGCGTAGAGGTTTTTAACGGGTAGCCAAGTGTCTGCGTCGGCTCGGTAGAGATCCCGGTTACGCACGCGTACCACGTAATACCAGCCTTGCGCCTCGACGGCTTTGATCCATGGCCGGCGAAAACCTGCATCAGCCACAAGGACCGGGACGCAGTCTTCGGGAAGCATTTCGGCCAGCGTTTGTAGCAATCGTTTTTGATATTTCGGACAACCCTCACGTTCATGAACGCTCTCGTAGATCGGGAATGAGCGTCCCGCCAAAGGGATGGCTGCGCGCAACAAAAAGAACTCTCCAGCCGCATCAATGGGTGACCAATCAACCAGGATCAATGGATGCTTGAGCGAGCCCAACAGGGCTCGCAGCATGACCCAGTAAAACAGCGGGCGCTCGGTTTGCAGATGCCGATTACCCAGCAACCGATCCACTCGTTTGATGGTGTGTTTGGGATAGGCTTTGCTCGGTAAAAATCGACCAAGCCCCGTCAGAGTGAGCCGACGTCCTCGTAGCAATGCCATGGGGCGGGATCTTGTTTTGTGTGGTGCAACACAAGCTGCCGACTCATGCAGGTCTCTTCAATATTCCAGCTTCTTGATTTTTCGTAAGAAAATTCGGGGATCCTTCAGAATCCCCTTTTGTTTTATCGGGCTTTAGTTTCTGATTGGACCGCCGATACATTCACCACTCATTTCAAATGGATGTAATCGGATGGTCATGTACTTGCTCCTGTCGGGGCTCAGCTTAATGGTTGCTATGCAACTGGTCATTTTTTGCGTTGCCATAAAAAATTCGTTACCCCAAGCCATGCTCTGCTTAGTCATACCTTTTTATGTGTACGTCTATGCGAAGAAAGACTCGCAAGCGCGGGGGTTCCTCTGGGGTTGGTATTTGGGAGTTGTTTTGCTCATTGTGGGGGGCGTGGCCTCAGCTTAAAGATATCTCCACATATTCATGAGCCTCGGCATTTGCCGGGACTTTTTCGTTTTCGGGAAAAAGGGGACAGATTTATTTTTTGATTCTTTGCTACGCTGAAAGCTTCCACGGAGGAGAAGTCAAATATGCCCAGGATGGGACGTATTGTTTACCGAATTACCCACACCATATCGTACAACGCGGTCATAACCGTCAGGTGGTGTTTGCAGTCGCCGATGATTATCAGCGCTACCTCGCGGATCTGCGTGAGCTTAAGGATGCATTTGGCGTAAAAGTCTACGCCTATTGTCTGATGACCAATCATGTTCATCTGTTGCTAGCTCCGGGGGAATCGGTCGCGGGGTTGGGCCAGTTGATGAAGGCTCTAGCGGCACGTGCGACGCGCTACCGCAATCGGTTGGAGGGGCGTTCGGGCACTTTATGGGAAAGCCGTTACAAATCCAGCGTGGTGCAGTCGGATTCTTACTTGCTTGCCTGTAGTCGTTACATTGAATTGAATCCTGTACGGGCTCGTATGGTGGCTGATGCTGCGGATTACCCATGGTCGAGCTATCGAATCCGGGTAGGTGAGGTGCCAGATGGCCGTTGGCTGGACGCTGATCCATGCTTTGTTGCTCTGGGTAATACAGCTGCGGAGCGTTGTCGTCGGTATGAGGCGTTCGTACGCCAAGCCGTTCCGGCGGATGAGATCAGGTTAATTCGCGATGCTTTGCAGCGAGGTCAGTTGACGGGGACGAGCCGTTTCGTGGATGAGGTAGAGCGGATTGTTGGTGTACGAATAGAGCAACGAGGACAGGGCCGGCCGAGCGGGAATTTGGGAAAATAAATCTGTCCCCTTTTTCGTGTAGAGCAGGCTAAAGCGACGGTTAAAGAAACGTTAGAGAACGTTACGTCTGTGAGTCCATTGATCCCAAGCTCAACTGTGCGAGGAAATTATGATCTTATTCATGTGTACAGCTCCAAGACGAATAGCACTGTAAGTCTGCGAGTATTGCCAGATGGGAAGTATGAGTTCGATACGTTGATTCCGGAGAAGTCGTCTAAGTTTTAATGTGGAGGGCGAAAAGCTGTGCTGATAAATGAGGTGTTGCGCGATGTGAGATTTCGTTCGTTTTTTATGAGCGGAAATTTGGTTTGTGAGATTTTGGTGTTGTTTTTTAAATTATCTAAATCTGGGTGGGTGTCGCTAACAATTAGCGAGGGAGTGTCAAGGTTTTTAAAGTTGGACTCAGATCCTGAATTAATAGAGTTGTCTGAAATAGATGATGAGTTTGCTTACCCGATTAGCTCATTAAGCGGGTTGGATAAGTATCTGGGATTGAAAATTTTGTCGGTATATGAGTATAAAATTAGTGATGTCGATGAAGGTTGCGTTGGCGTATATTTTGATTTTGGAGGCTGTGGGTTTAGTGTGATTGAGTCTAGCGAGGGTTTAACAGTTACAGATGATGTGGTTCAATTTTTAGATAGTAAAATTTTGCTACGTAAAGTTAGGGTTTAATTGGGGGAAGGAATGGCTTAGGAAAAAATAAAAAGGGCCAGATTTGAATGGCACTTACTTAACATGTTTAGCGTGCCAATTTTAGCAGTCCCCTTTTTAGCACCTTTTCGCTTCCAAAGTGATGGAGGGACTATGGTCAACGACGGTTTGGTTGAGCGGTTTATCGTTCAAGAATTAAGTCCCCATGTTCGCAAGGTTTTAAGGGAGGCTCTTCAGCAAAGAGCTGGCTCCGATAAAATTCTAGCTAGGCAGTGTGAATTTAATTGCTTTGATATTGAATTTGATTTTTTAAAAGATGTGGTTGTCGTTCAAGATGTTCTTGGCTCAGCGGAAGAGAGTAGTGTGGAAATGCCGATTTCAGACTTTGTTATTCTCTGTGGTCTGAATGAGCGTTAAGGGGCTGTGCGCTATTAATAATGTGCTTCCTGGCGCGTGCGACCACTTCCATTGCTTTGGCGATATAGTTTGCATCACCGGTTTCCAGGGCATCTCTCATAAATTCCTCAATGGCCTCTGGAGTGCTGAGGTATTCCGCGGGGTCAAACTCTGTAAAAGTCTCAATCATTTTGTACTTTCCATGTTTGTGAAAACGGACGACCCAGAGGTCGCCCGTTTTCATTATTCAGCTGCCTGTGCCCGCAACCGCCTCCCAATCACGTCCATCACATCACACCCATCACGCAACGCTATTGTCAGCATCTTGCAAAAGTCTGAAAGCACCACCGTATCGGAGCTGATATCCGAACGGAACGCGATATTTTCCAGTAACTGGGTCACCGTGCGGATGCGGTAGTCGGCGGTTTCGAAGAGGACGTCCAGCGGAGCTTCGGTATCGATGAGCAACGTTGCGGGGACGCAGTCGATGCCAGTGATGGGCATGTAACGATTCATTTTGAAGATCTCTGTTTGATGGGCTGAAAGCCATCACTCAGTCGTCGCCAAACGATTGGGTGGTAGCTGTGCGCAGGTTGGCGAACCGGTTACAGAGAAAACCGGCAGATCCGAAGATCTCCCGCGCACAGCCGCCGTGGAATATAGCGGCTTTGCGGGTGCGTCGGTACCTGCAATCAGCCGGTAGCGTTCGCATTCTCTGTAATCGAGTCGCCAAACCCGAATCGCCTTTTTGGGCGACGAGGGACTATAGGGCGATCCGCTCTTGAGCTACAAGACACCGCTTTCCGAGCTTCATGTAGGACCTTTGGCCTGGCAGTTGTCGGCTTTGGTTCAGGCAAAGCAGGCGACTGCTGCGCAGTCGAGCGGGAGCAAGCTCCCTCGCCACGGGGATCGCGCTCGACTGGGCGGGTTGGCGCATCAGCTGTGACAGCAGCTATGGGGCTTGGCCTCTTCATACTTATCATGATGCCGCACCCAGTCCATGATTTCGTCTTCGTTGCGGCCCTTGGGCGTCAGGTCGAGGTAGTTGTAGGTGCCGACCAATATGTCCAGGCCACGGGCATAGGTGGAGTAGGTGTGGAAGATGTCGCCGGCTGCGTTGCGATAGAAGACGCTCAGGCCGGGGAGTTCGCCCTCGGTGGTGTCGGTTTTTTCGTAGTTGTAGGTGGCTTTTCCGGTGGCGGTGTCTTCGGTTTTGAAGCTGACGCCGAAGTCGTAGTTGAAGTCGCAGCCGTTGGACGAGACCCAATCGAATTTCCAGCCCATGCGGCGTTTGAAGGCTTGGAATTCGGCAAAGGGCGCGCGGGAGACGGCCACTACGGCCACGTCGTGGTGGGCCAGGTGTTGGTTGGCACCGTCGATGTGGTCGGAAAGGAAGGAACAGCCCTGGCAGCCTTCGGTCCAGCCGGGGCCGAACATGAAGTGGTAGACGATCAGTTGGCTGCGGCCGTTGAATAGGTCGGCCAGGCTCAGTTCGCCGTTGGGGCCTTGGAAGCGGTAGGGTTTGTCGATTTTTACCCAGGGCAGGGCGCGGCGTTCGGCGCTGAGTTTGTCCCGTTCGCGAGTGAAGGCTTTTTCGTGGGCCAGGTGTTGGCGGCGGGCGGCGAGCCATTCTTCCCGCGAGACGACTGGATGATTCTCTACGTTCATGGTGATTTCTCCTGTGGCTGAGCTGCGAAATCGGCTTTCAACAGGTGGTCGTTTGGCCTTGGCGCAATTCGACAGGCCGTTGGTCGGCTCAAGGTATAGACCGCCCGGAAGCCCGGCTGAACGGCAGCGCAGTGCCTCGGTCACAACCTAGGTAGGCATCTCACTCTTTGGAGGATGGACCAGGATGACGACTTATAACTGGGACTTGATCGAACTGTTGTTGCACGAAGTGCAGAACGGCGCCGGTCACAGCTTTGCTCCTCGGGCTTATGCGGAGCGGTACGCAGCGGAGAAAGCAGCTGCAGGTGAGCCGATCGAGAACCTCGATCATCTGAAAGCGGTCGCCGGGGAGTACGAAAAGTTGTTGCTGGAGCGTGGCTATATCGAGCCTCGGCCGGAGGAAGAGGGCGGTAATGGCGAGAACTTTGTGCTGACCCCCCGTGGCTCACGCTTGTTGAGCCTGATCGACAGCAGCATTCCGGGCAATGATCATCCGCGCCAGGTGTTGGATGAGCAGGAAGATGCGCTGGATGAGTTTACCTTTGATGATTTGGCTTCGAAGGCGCAGATTGCCTGACAGGTCTGCATCGATTCCTGATGTGGGAGCGAGCCTGCTCGCGATAGCGGCC
>Ga0182007_10000530_pt1 | contig 22535 bp, 18 predicted proteins | sample Sormic07211113_1_FD_123023 | JGI IMG/M metagenome (GOLD analysis project Ga0182007, IMG submission 123023) | Rhizosphere microbial communities from Sorghum bicolor, Mead, Nebraska, USA - 072115-113_1 MetaG | ecosystem: Host-associated > Plants > Roots > Rhizosphere | place: USA: Nebraska... | reverse complement strand
GCGGCCCCTCTCACAACTGCTCAGATCGAGCGCAGCGTCACGCGGCGACAACCTCGATGTTGACCTTGGCGGCAACCTCGGGGTGCAGACGCACGGACGTCTCGTGGGCGCCCAGCGTCTTGATCGGCGCGCCCAGCTCGATGCGGCGCTTGTCGACCTCGGGGCCACCGGAAGCCTTGATCGCGGAAGCGATGTCGGCCGGGGTGACGGAACCGAAGAGACGACCGGCGTCGCCGGAGCGAACGGCCAGACGGACCTTGACACCCTCGAGCTGGGCCTTCACCTGGTTGGCCTGCTCGATGGTCTGGATCTCGTGGATCTTGCGAGCACGACGGATCTGCTCGACGTCCTTCTCGCCACCCTTGGTCCAGCGGATAGCGAACTTCCGCGGGATCAGGTAGTTGCGAGCGTAACCGTCCTTGACGTCGACGACGTCGCCCGCGGCACCGAGGCCGGAGACCTCGTGGGTGAGGATGATCTTCATGTGTCGGTCACCCTTCCCTTATCGCGCGGTGGAGGTGTAGGGCAGCAGCGCCATCTCACGGCTGTTCTTCACGGCCGTGGCGACGTCACGCTGGTGCTGCGTGCAGTTGCCGGTCACGCGGCGGGCACGGATCTTGCCGCGGTCGGAAATGAACTTCCGCAGCATGTTCGTGTCCTTGTAGTCCACGTACGTGACCTTGTCCTTGCAGAAAGCGCAGACCTTCTTCTTAGGCTTGCGCACAGGCGGCTTCGCCATGGTGTTTCTCCTGTGTGATCAAGAAGTTTGGGTACGACCCGCCCTCGACCGCCGGCCCGGAATTCCGGGCCGGAAGGCCTAGAAGGGGGGTTCGTCCGAGTAGCCGCCGCCACCGCCGCCGGAGTTTCCACCCCAGCCGCCGCCACCGCCGCCCTGGTTGCCACCGGCGGGAGCGCCGGTCGCCCACGGGTCGTCGGCGGGAGCGCCGCCGCCCTGCTGGCCGCCACCGGGGCCGCCGCCCCAGCCGCCGCCACCCTGGCCGCCACCGCCACCGCCGCCGTAACCGCCCTGGCCACCGCGTCCGGCACCGCCGGCGGTCTTGGTGACCTTGGCCGTGGCGGAACGCAGGCTGGCGCCGACTTCCTCGACGTCCAGTTCGTAGACCGTGCGCTTGACGCCCTCACGGTCCTCGTAGGACCGCTGCTTCAGCCGGCCCTGCACGATGACGCGCATGCCTCGCTGGAGCGACTCCGCGACGTTCTCCGCCGCCTGACGCCATACGGAGCAGGTCAGGAACAGGCTCTCGCCGTCCTTCCACTCGTTCGTCTGGCGGTCGAAGGTGCGGGGAGTGGACGCGACACGGAACTTCGCGACCGCCGCACCGGAGGGGGTGAAGCGCAGCTCGGGGTCGTCGACAAGATTGCCGACGACCGTGATGACGGTCTCGCCTGCCATGGGGAACCTCTCGGCGGGTTTGCTCTGGCTGCTTGGTTGCTGCTGCTACTCGGATCCCGGGATCAGCTGAGCGGAAGAGCTCAGTGGGTCTCGGGACGGAGGACCTTGGTCCGGAGGACCGACTCGTTCAGGTTCATCTGGCGGTCGAGCTCCTTGACGACCGCAGGCTCGGCCTGCAGGTCGATGACCGAGTAGATGCCCTCGGGCTTCTTCTTGATCTCGTACGAGAGACGACGACGGCCCCAGGTGTCGACCTTCTCGACCTTGCCGTTGCCCTCACGGACGACGGAGAGGAAGTTCTCGATCAGGGGGGCGACGGCGCGCTCCTCCAGATCGGGGTCGAGGATGACCATCACCTCGTAGTGACGCATGTGGAACCCACCTCCTTCGGACTCAGCGGCCACGGTCGTTCCGTGGCAGGAGGGTTGTGATGCGTACGCAACGGTATCGGCCGCCACTGACAATCGGGGCTGACCTCGCGGTTCGCCCGAGCTGGCCTGGGCAGACACCGGTGCAGACGGTACAGAGTACCCGCACACCGGCTTCCGGTTGAAATCAGGCCGGGGTGACGGTCAATCTGTACACATCGGGTGTGTATGGCGCTACGATGCGCCGCATTTCGCAGGAGGTGCCCCATGGCACAAGCATTGCGACCCAACACCGTCGGAGGCCTGTTCGCCACGGACGGCAAGCCCCACCCCCTCCAGGACACACTGCTCGCGGTGACCCTGGTGCTCGGCCTGGTGGCGTTCGTGACCGGCTTCTTCCACAACCTGCACCTGCTCAGCTCCTGGACCGGCCTGGTGGGCATCCTCACCGGGGCGTACGGACAGTGGATCTCGGAGACGACCCGCGAACGCTTCGGCCTCATCCTCGGCCTCGGCGCCTCCGGAGTCGGCTTCTTCCTAGGCATGGCGCACGGCGGCCTCTTCGGCGGGGTCATCAGCTGACGCCAGGGACACCGTCTCCCGAACCTCACATACAGGACCACCCAGCGCCTCGGCGTGCCATTCGCCGGGGCGCAGGTGCCGTACGCCCAGTCAGGGCGCTCGCAAGGCGCAGTAGGCTTCGGCGCGAGAGCCGGAGCCCCTGTACCCATGGGGACACACCAGCCCGAGGAGCGCCCCGTATGAGCCTGACCCTGAGGACGATCAGCCGCGAGCAGCATCTGGCGTACATCCAGAGCCTGCCGTCGGCGAGCCACATGCAGGTTCCGGCCTGGGCGGACGTCAAGGCGGAGTGGCGCTCCGAGAACCTCGGCTGGTTCGACGAGCGGACCGGCGAGTTGGTCGGCGCGGGCCTGGTCCTGTACCGCCAACTCCCCAAGATCAAGCGCTACTTGGCCTATCTGCCCGAGGGTCCGGTCATCAACTGGTTCGCGCCAAATCTGACCGAGTGGCTGGAACCGATGCTCGCCCACCTCAAGCACCAGGGCGCCTTCTCCGTGAAGATGGGCCCGCCGGTCATCATCCGGCGCTGGGAGGCCACCTCCATCAAGGCGGGTATCCAGAACCCGGATGTGAAGCGTCTGCGCGACATCGAGGCCGACTTCATCGAGCCGCGCGCCTTCGAGGTCGCCGACAAGCTGCGCCGGATGGGGTGGCAGCAGGGTGAGGACGGCGGCGCCGGCTTCGGTGACGTCCAGCCCCGCTACGTCTACCAGGTGCCGCTCGCCAACCGCTCCCTGGAAGAGGTCCACAAGAACTTCAACCAGCTGTGGCGGCGCAACATCAAGAAGGCCGAGAAGGCCGGCGTCGAGGTGGTCCAGGGCGGCTACGAGGACCTGGCCGAATGGCAGCGGCTGTACGAGATCACCGCGGTGCGCGACCACTTCCGGCCCCGCCCGCTGTCGTACTTCCAGCGCATGTGGACGGCTCTCAACTCCGAGGACCCCAACCGCATGCGGCTGTACTTCGCCCAGCACAACGGCGTGAACCTGTCGGCGGCGACGATGCTGATCGTCGGCGGGCACGTCTGGTACTCCTACGGCGCCTCCGACAACATCGGCCGTGAGGTCCGGCCCTCGAACGCGATGCAGTGGCGGATGCTGCGCGACGCGTACGCCCTGGGCGCGACCGTCTACGACCTGCGCGGTATCTCCGACTCGCTGGACGAGACCGACCACCTCTTCGGCCTGATCCAGTTCAAGGTGGGCACGGGCGGCCAGGCGGCCGAGTACCTCGGCGAGTGGGACTTCCCGCTCAACAAACTGCTCCACAAGGCGCTCGACATCTACATGTCGCGCCGCTGACGTCACGTTCTTCGCTTCAATTGCTTCCATACCTCTGATACACCGCAGCCAGGAGAAAGGTTCCAGGTCCGGCCATGGCGCTCACGCTCTACGTCGACACCGCGCGCTGGCGTGCGCACCACAAGCATGTGCAGGACCAGTTCCCGGGGCTAGTCCCGGTCTGCAAGGGCAACGGCTACGGCTTCGGGCACGAACGGCTGGCGGAGGAGGCCACACGGCTGGGCTCCGACATCCTCGCCGTCGGCACGACCTACGAGGCCGCGCGCGTCAAGGACTTCTTCGGCGGCGATCTGCTGGTGCTGACGCCCTACCGGCGCGGCGAGGAGCCCGTCCCGCTGCCCGACCGGGTCATCCGCTCGGTGTCGTCCATCGACGGCGTGTACGGCCTCGTGGGAGCCCGGGTGGTCATCGAGGTGATGTCCTCGATGAAGCGGCACGGCATCAGCGCCCAGGACCTCCCGCAGCTGCACGCAGCCATAGAGAACGTCCGCCTGGAGGGCTTCGCCATCCACCTGCCGCTGGACCGCACGGACGGCTCGGACGCCGTCGAGGAGGTCATCGGCTGGATGGACCACCTGCGCGCGGCCCGGCTGCCGCTGCACACGATGTTCGTCAGCCACCTCAAGGCCGACGAACTCCACCGGCTCCAGCAGCAGTTCCCGCAGACCCGCTTCCGCGCGCGTATCGGCACCCGGCTGTGGCTGGGGGACCACGAGGCCACCGAGTACCGCGGGGCGGTCCTGGACGTCACCCGGGTCGCCAAGGGCGACCGCTTCGGCTACCGCCAGCAGAAGGCGGCCTCCGACGGCTTCCTGGTGGTCGTGGCGGGCGGTACGTCGCACGGGGTGGGCCTGGAGGCCCCGAAGGCGCTGCACGGCGTCATGCCGCGCGCCAAGGGCGTCGCCCGGGCCGGCCTCGCCACCGTCAACCGGAACCTTTCTCCGTTCGTCTGGGGCGGCAAGCAGCGCTGGTTCGCGGAGCCGCCGCACATGCAGGTCTCGATCCTGTTCGTGCCGGCGGACGCACCCGAGCCGAAGATGGGCGAGGAACTGGTGGCCCATCTGCGGCACACCACCACGCAGTTCGACCGGCTCGTCGACCGCTGAGCGACCGGGCAGACGACTGAAGGGCCGTACACGGATGTTCGTGTACGGCCCTTCGTGTACGGCCCTTCGTGTGCGCCATCCGGCCGACTCCGCCGACCCCTGAGGGGTGTTCGCTCAGAGCGAACGGTCCCTGGACGACGGTGTTCCGTCGTTGCCCCACTCCACCTGAGGCCCATCGAAGTGGGCCGCGTGCCGCGGCGGACGGGCCGCGGCACCCACGACGAAGACGTCTTCCGCGCCGTCCAGCACGCCCCCTGAGGGATCGTCGGCGCCCGCCCTGCGCACCGGGTCCCGGTCCGGCATGAGGATGTCGCGCACGACGACGACGCACAGGTACACCGTTCCCAGCAGGTGCACTCCGATCGCCCAGTGATAGCCGTCCTGCGGCAGTCCCTTGTGGGCGTCACCGCTGGTCGTGTACGCGAGGTACATCCAGATGCCCAGGTAGTACGTGACCTCGCAGGCCTGCCAGATCAGGAAGTCCCGCCACTTGGGCCGCGCCAGCACGGCGAGCGGCACCAGCCACAGGACGTACTGCGGCGAGTAGACCTTGTTGGTCAGGATGAACGCCGCGACGATCAGGAACGCGAGCTGGGCGAAGCGCGGCCGGCGCGGAGCCGTCATCGTGAGCACCGCGATGCCCACGCAGCACAGCACCACCAGAGCCGTGGCCAGGTTGTTGACCGTGTCGGTGGTCAGCGGATTCGTCGAGTTCTGGGCCATGATCAGCCAGAACGATCCGAAGTCCACGCCCCGGTCGTGGCTGAACTTGTAGAACTGCACCCAGCCGTCCCAGGCGAAGAACATCACCGGCAGGTTCACCACGAGCCAGGAGACGACCGCCCCCGCCAGGGCTCTGCCGAAGTCCCGCCACTTGCCCGCACGCCAGCACAGCAGGAGCAGTGGGCCCAGCAGGAACACGGGATAGAGCTTGGCGGCCGTGGCGAGCCCCAGGAGGACTCCGAAGGCGAGGGGACGGCTCCGGGCCCACATCAGCATCGCCACGGCCGTCAGAGCGACCGCCAGCAGGTCCCAGTTGATCGTGGCGGTCAGCACGAAGGCGGGCGCCAGAGCGACCAGCAGACCGTCCCAGGGCCGGCGGGCGTGCGTACGGGCCACACAGACCGCGATGACGGCCGCACACACCATCAGCATCCCGGCGTTGACCATCCAGTACCACTGTTCCTGGTGCTGGATGCTGCCGCTGCCCGGCGTGAGCCAGGCGGCCACCTCCATGAACACACCGGTGAGCACCGGGTATTCGAGGTAGGGCATGTCACCGGGGAGCTTGTCGAAGTAGGGCACGAGCCCGTCGGCGAAACCACGTCCCTGGTAGAGGTGCGGGATGTCGGAGTAGCAGGCCTTGGTGTACTGCGAGCTGGCGCCGAAGAACCAGGCGCTGTTGTAGCAGGGAGCCTTCTGGATCATCCCGAGGGCGAACATGCCGATCGCGACGAGCGCGACGACCCGCACGGGCGTCCACCAGGACGTCCCCAGCAGTGCACGCCGCCCGAGGGGACCGCCGATCAGCTCGCTGCCGGACCGCGCGACCGGATCCTCTTTGGTCGGAAGCACGGGGTCTTGCTCGTGCACGCTCGCTTGCGTCGATTCTGCGCTGGGCATGGGGAACATCCTGCCGTACATGCCCAGGAATACGCCGAGGGCCGCCTCACCCTCTCAGGTGCGGCGGCCCCTGTTTCACGTGAAACATGTGCACGTTTCACGTGAAACACCCGTGCCGGGAGCTTTGGCGGCTATCCGCCGGAACCTCCGAAGAGGCCTCCATTGCCGTTCCCTCTGGTGTTGCCGGTGCCGGACGTGTCGGTGGCCGTCGGCGAGGACGTCACACCGCCGTCTGTTCCTCCGGCACCCGTGCCACCGCCGGTGCTGCACTGCCAGCTGAACCGGCAGGTCTCACTCGCCGAGGGACTCGGGCTGGTCAGCGTCTCGCTGGGCGTCGGACTCGGGGTCGGGCTGGTGAGGGTCTCGCTGGGCGTCGGAGTCGGTGTCGGACTCGGCACATCGTTGACGATCTCACCGATGGGCTCCGGCGTCGGGAAGTCCTTCGCCGGCTGGCCCTGGAGTGCCTGCGCCATGTAGTCGTGCCAGATCTCGGCCGGGAACGAGGCACCGTGGATCTTCTCCTGACCGCCCGTTCCGTACATCTCGAGGAACGTGCGGTTCTTCTTGGTCTCGTCGTCGTTGTAACGGAACATCGTGATCGATGTCGACAGCTGCGGGGTGTAGCCGACGAACCACGCCGACTTGTTGCCGTCGGTGGTACCCGTCTTACCGGCCACCTCACGGCCGGGCAGCTGGGCGTTGGTGCCCGTGCCCTTGTCGACCACGGTCTTCAGCACGTCGGTGACATTGTCGGCGACCTTCGGGGTGAACGCCTCGGTGGGCTGGTCCTTGTGCGTGTAGACCGTGCCGTCCTTGCTGTTGACCGACTGGACGGAGTACGGATCACGCTGCTCGCCACTGGCCGCGAACGTGCTGTAGGCGCCTGCCATACGGATGGCACTCGGGTCCGAGATACCGATGGAGAAGGACGGGTAGTTGGTACCGGCCAGGCTGTCCTCCTTGAGGCCCGCGGCCATCGCGGCCTCCTTGACCTTGTCCAGGCCGACGTTCATGCCGAGCTGCACGTAGGCGGAGTTCACCGACTCACGCATCGCCTCACGCAGGTCGATGTCGTAGTTCGGCGGACTGCCGTACGACTCGTTGCCGTCGTTCGTCTGCAGCCACTCCTGGCCCTTCTCGTTCTTCCAGACCGTCCCGTCGTACTCCTTGATCTTGAGCTTGTTCTTGCCGCTGTACAGGCTCTTCGGGGAGACCTGCTTGCGCTCGTCCTGCGGCTGTTCGCTTCCGCCGGAGGGGTCGCGCACACCCCACTGCATGGCCGCCGCGAGCACGAACGGCTTCATCGTCGAACCGATCTGGGCACCGGTGACGTCGGCGTTGTTGGTGAAGTGCTTGGTGGCGTCCTCACCGCCGTAGATGGCCTTGATGGCCCCGGTGGACGGCTCCACGGAAGCGGCGCCGAACTGGACGTAGGTGTCCGTCTTGGGGCGCTGCTTGGGCTTGATGTTGGCCTTCTGGACGTTCTCGACCGACTTCTCGAGCTCCTGGACCTTCTTCTTGTCGAAGGTCGTGTAGATCGAGTAGCCGCCCTGCTGCAGCTGGTCGGCGGTGAGGATCTTGTTGTTGATCAGGTACGCCTTGGCCAGGTCGACGAGGTAGCCGGTCTGCCCCCGAAGGTCGCTGTTGGACCGCGGGTTCTGCCACTTGGGGAGCGTGGTGTACTGCGCTCGCTTCGCGGCGTCCAGATGGCCGTACGAGACCATCTTGTCGAGCGTGTTCTGCATCTGCGCCAGAGCCCGCCGGCTGTTCGCCTCGGGGGTGGCCGCCGGGTCGATGGATGTGGCGCCCGCCGGGTCGTAGTACGTGGCGCCCTTGAGCATCGCCGCCAGGAAGGCGCACTGGCCGGGGTCGAGATCCTTGGCGTCCACGTTGAAGTACGCGCGCGCGGCCGCCTGGATGCCGTAGGCACCGCGACCGTAGTACGCGGAGTTCAGGTAGCCCTCCATGATGTCGTCCTTCTTCATGGTGGAACCCACCTTGATCGAGACGAAGATCTCCTTGAACTTACGCGAGATGGTCTGGGACTGGTCGTTCAGCATCGCGTTCTTCACGAACTGCTGGGTGATCGTGGAGCCACCCTGCGTCTGACCGCCTCTGGCCATGTTGAACAGGGCGCGGGCGATGCCCTTGGGGTCGATGCCGCTGTCGGTCTCGAAGGTCTTGTTCTCCTGCGAGATGACGGCGTACTGCATCTCCTTGGGGATCTGCGAGAGGTTGACGATCTGGCGGTTCGTCTCACCGCCCGTGGCGACCATCTCGCTTCGGTCGGCCCAGTAGAAGACGTTGTTCTGCGCCGTGGCGGTCTTCGCGAGGTCGGGCACGCCCACCATGGCGTAGGCGATGCCGGCGACGGCCACCATGCTGCCGAAGAACCCGATGAAGAGGCCGGTCACCAGCTTCCACGACGGCAACCAGCGCGCGACTCCGTACTTGCCCGAGCGCGGATAGTCGATGAAGCGCTTCTTGCCGACGGGAGCCGAGCGCCCTCTGCCCCGACCGGGTCCCGTCGGACCGCCGGGCGCGCCGCGTCGACCTGCGCGGGCGGGCTCGGGCGCTCTGCGGCGGCTGCCTCCGGTGCTTCTCTGAGCCGCGCGGCGGGCCTCGGCGCGGCCGCCGTACGGCCGCTCCTCGTCGGCCTGCCGGTCGAATCCGTAATCGGCCGGGGACCCGGTGGCGCCCCGCGGTGCCGCGCGGCGGCCGGAGGACGAGCCGGACTGGCCGCGTCGGGCCGCGGCACGTCCACCTTCCTGCGGCTGCGGCGGTTTGCGACGGTGCTCGCTCATCGAACGACTACTCCTCGGGCAGGCGCACCATGGCGCGCCTGGAAACGGCAGCTGGTTTCCGGTCCCCCCGAAGTACGGATGCGGTCGATCGCTCATTCATCCGTACGGCACCCGGGCCCACGACGCCCCCCTGCGTCACTCGGTCCCCGGTGGTGTGCATGGCGCACAGACTACGCACCGTCAAAACCCACCGAGCCCCGAAGTTCACCCCAAATCAGGCAACTTGCCTCGGATGAATAAGTGATGTGATCCCGTTCACCGTCTCCCCACTTGTCGCATCCGGAAGGCCGTTCTATCGTCTTGATGTATCGAGTCGATACATCGCAGCGAGATAAGGACGAGGAGGCGGAGGATGAACCGGCGATCCGGGATCCTTGAGTTCGCCGTCCTCGGCCTGCTCCGCGAGTCCCCGATGCACGGCTATGAGCTGCGCAAGCGGCTCAACACGTCACTGGGTGTGTTCCGGGCCTTCAGCTACGGGACGCTGTATCCCTGTCTCAAGACACTGGTCGCGAACGGCTGGTTGATCGAGGAGTCGGGGAACGCTCCTGAGGACGCCCTCGCCGCACCACTCGCAGGGCGTCGCGCCAAGATCGTCTACAGGTTGACGGCGGAGGGCAAGGAGCACTTCGAGGAGCTGCTCTCGCAGACCGGCCCGGACGCGTACGAGGACGAGCACTTCGCCGCCCGCTTCGCCTTCTTCGGGCAGACGTCGCGCGATGTCCGCGTACGCGTGCTGGAAGGCCGCCGCAGCCGGCTGGAGGAGCGTCTCGACAAGATGCGCACCTCCTTCGCACGCACCCGGGAACGACTCGACGACTACACGCTTGAGCTCCAGCGCCACGGGATGGAGTCCGTGGAGCGCGAAGTGCGCTGGCTGAACGAGCTCATCGAGAGCGAGCGGGCCGGACGGGACCTCCGTGGTCACACCTCCGGGGGTTCCGCTCAGCACGACACCACCAATGGAGCGCCGGGCGTCCTGCCCCGGCCCGGGGACACCCCCGGGCCGGATACGCCCGACGACACCGCCACGTGAGAGCCCAGTCGGGGCCTCACTCGTACACACAGGGAGCAACCGGAATGGGTTCCGTTCGCGTAGCCGTCGTCGGCGTGGGCAACTGCGCAGCGTCGCTGGTGCAGGGAGTCGAGTACTACAAGGACGCCGATCCGGCGTCCAAGGTCCCCGGCCTGATGCACGTGCAGTTCGGTGACTACCACGTGCGCGACGTGGAGTTCGTGGCCGCGTTCGACGTCGACGCCAAGAAGGTCGGCCTCGATCTCGCGGACGCCATCGGCGCCTCCGAGAACAACACCATCAAGATCGCCGACGTCCCGCACACCGGCGTCACCGTCCAGCGCGGCCACACCCTCGACGGCCTCGGCAAGTACTACCGCGAGACCATCGAGGAGTCCGCCGAGGCGCCGGTCGACGTCGTCCAGATCCTCAAGGACAAGCAGGTCGACGTGCTCGTCTGCTACCTGCCCGTGGGTTCCGAGGACGCGGCGAAGTTCTACGCCCAGTGCGCCATCGACGCCAAGGTCGCCTTCGTCAACGCCCTTCCGGTCTTCATCGCCGGCACCAAGGAGTGGGCGGACAAGTTCACCGAGGCGGGCGTCCCGATCGTCGGCGACGACATCAAGTCCCAGGTCGGTGCCACCATCACGCACCGCGTCATGGCGAAGCTGTTCGAGGACCGCGGTGTCATCCTGGACCGCACGATGCAGCTGAACGTCGGCGGCAACATGGACTTCAAGAACATGCTCGAGCGCGACCGTCTCGAGTCCAAGAAGATCTCCAAGACCCAGGCCGTCACCTCCCAGATCCGCGACCGGGAGCTCGGCGAGAAGAACGTCCACATCGGCCCGTCCGACTACGTCGCCTGGCTCGACGACCGCAAGTGGGCCTACGTCCGCCTCGAGGGCCGCGCCTTCGGTGACGTCCCGCTGAACCTGGAGTACAAGCTCGAGGTCTGGGACTCCCCGAACTCGGCGGGTGTCATCATCGACGCCCTGCGCGCCGCGAAGATCGCCAAGGACCGCGGCATCGGCGGCCCGATCCTGTCGGCCTCCAGCTACTTCATGAAGTCCCCGCCGGTCCAGTACTTCGACGACGAGGCCCGCGAGAACGTCGAGAAGTTCATCAAGGGAGAGGTCGCGCGCTGACCGCGACGCACACAGCGCGCTGAACAACGCGCCGACGCACTGAAAATCGCTCCTGCCAGGGCTCCGAGGGTCCCCGGGTCGTCACCCGGGGACCCTGCCGTATGTGAGGCTGTGCTCCATGGCCGTCGTCCGTGACCTGCGCGTCCTCCTGCGATTCAGGGACTTCCGACGCCTGCTCGCCGTACGGCTGCTCTCCCAGGGCGCCGACGGCGTCTACCAGGTCGCGCTCGCCGCCTACGTCGTCTTCTCACCGGAGAAACAGACCTCCGCCGCCGCGATCGCCTCGGCCATGGCGGTCCTGCTCCTGCCGTACTCCCTCGTGGGCCCCTTCGCCGGCGTCCTCCTGGATCGCTGGCGCCGCCGCCAGGTCTTCCTCTACGGCAATCTCCTGCGCGCCCTGATGGCGTCCGCGACGGCCCTGCTGATCCTCAGTCACGTCCCGGACTGGCTCTTCTACGCCTCCGCGCTGAGCGTCACCGCCGTCAACCGCTTCGTCCTCGCGGGCCTGTCGGCCGCCCTGCCGCGCGTGGTGGACACCGAACGCCTCGTGATGGCCAACTCCCTCTCCCCGACCGCCGGTACGCTCGCCGCGACCGCGGGCGGCGGTCTCGCCTTCGCCGTACGGCTGCTGGTGGCGGACTCCGACGCCGCCGTCGTACTGCTGGGTGCCCTGATGTACCTGTGCGCGGGCCTCGCGTCCCTTCGTCTGGGGCGGGAACAGCTGGGCCCGGACCCCGAGTTGGTGCAGCCCCGCCTGTCCGCGGCGCTCACCGGTACGGCACGCGATCTCGCGGCGGCCGTACGGCATCTGGCCGCACCGCCGCGCCGCGAGGCCGCCTGGGCGCTGGCCGCGATGACGCTGATGCGGTTCTGCTACGGCGCCCTCCTGGTGATGCTGCTGATGTTGTGCCGCTACGCCCTCTCCTCGACCACGGAGGCCGGACTGCGGCTGCTGGGGCTGGCGTTGGGGACGTCCGGCGCCGGTTTCTTCGCGGCGGCCGTGGTGACGCCGTGGGCCGCGGGGCGGCTCGGCCCGGGCCGCTGGATCGTCGTGTGCGCCGCGGCGGCCGCGGTGCTGGAGCCCGCGCTCGGACTCCCTTTCGCCACCGGCCCCATGCTGGCCGCGACGTTTCTCCTGGGGCTGACCACCCAGGGCGCGAAGATCGCGACCGACACGGTGGTGCAGTCCTCCGTCGACGACGGCTACCGCGGCCGGATCTTCTCCGTGTACGACGTCCTCTTCAACACCGCCTTCGTCGGGGCCGCCGCGGTGGCCGCCCTGATGCTGCCGCCGGACGGACGCTCGACAACGCTGGTCGTGACGGTGGCCGTGCTCTACGGGGCGGTTGCTGTGGCTATGGCCCGCTTTGAACGTCGGTAAGTGTCACATGAAGGCCACAGAGTCCCCCGGGGTTTCAGGAGTGTCAGTGGCGGCCGGTAATTTACCTCCGTCTTACGCACTTCTTATGTGCGCTGCTCACCAACTCATCGAGGGGATCCCAAGTGACCACTCCGCCCCAGGGCCAGAACCCGTTCGCACAGGACCAGCAGCCGCAGAGCCCGCAGGTGTACGGCCAGCCGCAGCCGCCCGCGCCGTACCCGCCCCAGGGTTCTGGCCCGTACGCGCCGGTTCCGCCTGCGGCTCCGGGCAGACGGGTCAGCAAGAAGGTGATACGCATCCTCGCCGTCATACTCGTCGGGATTCTCGTCGCGGTCGGCAAGTGGTACCTGGGGAAGACCGACGCGGAAACGACCGCCGTTGGCAGCTGCATGCACAACAAGGGCACGGAGAGCAGTCCCGACCTGAAGACCGTCGACTGCTCTTCGAGCGACGCGCAGTTCAAGGTGGTCCAGAAGTTCGACAACACCAGCGACGACAGCAAGTGCGAGGCCGTCAAGGAAGCGACGATCTCCTACTACCAGACCGGCGACGGCCATGACGTCGTGCTCTGCCTGAAGGAAGTCAAGTAGCACCTGGTGCAGACCTGTGGGGGGGCGTTGTTTCACGTGAAACAACGCCCCCCCACAACGCGTCCCGGGGTCATGTTTCACGTGAAACATGACCCCGTTTCACAGCCTCAGCCCTGTTCGGCCCACCACTCCTTGAGCGCGGCCACCGCCACGTCGTGCTCCATGGGCCCGTTCTCAAGCCGCAGTTCCAGCATGTGCTGGTAGGCCCGGCCGATGACCGGGCCGGGTCCGACGCCGAGAATCTTCATGATCTGGTTGCCGTCGAGGTCCGGACGGATCGAGTCCAGCTCCTCCTGTGCCTGGAGTTCGGTGATGCGCTCCTCCAGGCCGTCGTACGCCCGCGAGAGTGTCGCCGCCTTGCGCTTGTTCCGGGTGGTGCAGTCCGAGCGGGTCAGCTTGTGCAGACGGTCGAGGAGGGGGCCGGCGTCACGGACGTAGCGGCGGACCGCGGAGTCCGTCCACTCACCGGCACCGTAGCCGTGGAAGCGCAGGTGGAGTTCGACCAGACGTGAGACGTCCTTCACCAGGTCGTTGGAGTACTTGAGGGCGGTCATCCGCTTCTTCGTCATCTTCGCCCCGACCACCTCGTGGTGGTGGAACGAGACCCGCCCGTCACTCTCGAACCGGCGTGTGCGCGGCTTGCCGATGTCGTGCAGCAACGCGGACAGCCGCAGGGTCAGATCGGGGCCGTCCTCCTCCAGCTCCATGGCCTGCTCCAGCACGATCAGCGTGTGCTCGTAGACGTCCTTGTGGCGGTGGTGCTCGTCGCTCTCCAGACGGAGGGCCGGAAGCTCGGGCAGGACGTGGTCGGCGAGGCCGGTCTCCACCAGCAGCGTCAGACCCTTGCGCGGGTTCGCGGAAAGGATCAGCTTGTTCAGCTCGTCCCGCACCCGCTCCGCCGAGACGATCTCGATACGTGCGGCCATCTCCTTCATGGCCGTCACGACTTCGGGGGCCACCTCGAAGTCGAGCTGCGCGGCGAAGCGGGCGGCGCGCATCATCCGCAGCGGATCGTCGGAGAAGGACGCCTCGGGCGTGCCCGGGGTGCGCAGTACGCGGGCGGCGAGATCGTCCAGGCCACCGTGCGGGTCGATGAACTTCTTCTCCGGGAGCGCGAGGGCCATCGCGTTCACGGTGAAGTCACGCCGGACGAGGTCCTCCTCGATCGAGTCGCCGTAGGACACCTCGGGCTTGCGTGAGGTTCGGTCGTACGCCTCCGACCGGTAGGTCGTGACTTCGATCTGGTAGCCGTCCTTCTGCGCGCCGACCGTGCCGAAGGCGATGCCGACCTCCCACACGGCATCCGCCCAGGGGCGGACGATCTTGAGGACGTCCTCGGGCCGGGCGTCGGTCGTGAAGTCGAGGTCATTGCCGAGCCGGCGGAGCAGCGCGTCCCGGACCGAGCCGCCGACCAGAGCGAGGGAGAACCCGGCCTCCTGGAAGCGGCGGGCGAGGTCGTCGGCGACCGGGGCCACCCGCAGTGGTTCGGTCGACGCGGGGGCCCGGTTCAGGGCGCTGGTGGTGTCTTCGTTGGCGTTCGGCACAACAGAAGAGGGTACGTGGCCGAGGGGGTCGTGAGCGCCTCCATTGAATCCGCACAACTCCGCCAGGACGCCTCCGTACATAACAGTCCGAGGTCGCTGCTCGGCGGCGTACCACGGCGCTCACCCTTATACAGTCACATATGGGACACCCCGCCCTTCCTCCTCGATCTTGTGGAGCGGACCGCGGCACTTCCCCTCAGCGCGCATCGTTACCATGCGTGGACGCACATTGCGACGACCACTGACGACGACGAGGGACGGGCGAGCGCGTGGCCGAGGCGGCAGACTTCCAGGGGACGAGTCCCTCACCTGCCCGCCGCTGGTTGCGGCGCTCCGGAGCACTGCTCGCCGGGGCGCCCCTGCTGGCCGGCCTGCTGCTGCCCGCCGCCGGGCCGGCGGACGCGGCGGGGCTGGACTCGCTGCAGGACGCGTCCGGCGCCGGCACGGTGTCCGTGGCCCTCGACGACCTCAGCCCCAGCGTCCCCACCGACGGTGACACGCTGACGGTGTCCGGCACGGTGACCAACAACGGCAAGCAGACGGTGACCGGCGCCCATGTGGGACTGCGGGTCGGCCCTCAGCTCACCACACGCTCGGACATCGAGACCGCCGCCAGGAGCAGCGACAGCCTCCAGGTGGCCACCGCCGCCGAGGTCGGCGGCAAGTACGTGGAGAAGTTCCCCAAGCTCACACCCGGCGTGGCCGAGCACTTCAGCATCTCGGTGCCGGTCGACAAGCTGGACCTCGGCTCCGACGGTGTCTACGAGTTCGCCGTCTCCCTGTCCGGCCAGACGTCGGCACAGCAGTGGGACCAGGTGCTCGGCATCCAGCGGACCTTCCTGCCGTGGCAGCCCGACGAGGCCGACACGAAGACGAAGACGACGTTCCTGTGGCCGCTCGTCTCCACGGTCCACATGACCGCACAGACGGGGTCGAACAACCAGCAGACGCCGGTCTTCCTCAACGACGACCTGGCCAAGGAGATCGCCCCGGGCGGCCGCCTGGACGAGATGCTGAGCCTGGGCAAGCAGCTCGACGTCACCTGGGTGATCGACCCGGACCTGCTGGCCTCCGTCGACGCGATGACCGGCACCTACCGGATCAAGGCCGACAACAACACCACCACAGCGGGCACCCACCAGGCGGTCGCCAAACAGTGGCTCGCCGAACTGCAGAACGCGGTGGCCGGGCAGGAGGTCGTCGCCCTGCCCTTCGCCGACCCGGACCTGGCCTCCCTGGCGCACAACGGCACGACGGTCACCGGTTCGCTGAGCCACCTCAAGGAAGCCACCGACGTCGCCGCCACCACCGTGCAGACGGTGCTGCACGTGACGCCGGACACCGACTTCGCCTGGCCCGTGGACGGCGCAGTGGACCCGTCGATCGTCAAGGTCGCCACCTCCGCCGGCGCCGACAAGGTGATCGCCCGCAGCGACAGCTTCCAGGAGACCGGCGGCCTGCCCTACACACCCTCGGCGGCCCGTCCGATCGGCGGCGGCACCACGGCGGTCGTCGCGGACGCCCGGCTGTCCACGGCGTTCCAGGGCGACCTGACGCGGGCCTCCACCTCCACGCTGGCCGTGCAGCAGTTCCTCGCCCAGAGCCTGGCGCTCGACACCCAGACGGACAAGCAGCGCAGCATCGTCGTCGCCCCGCAGCGGATGCCGACGTCCCGCCAGGCCCAGGCCATGGCCGAGGCGCTGACGGCGCTGGAGGGCGGCAACTGGTCCCAGCCCCAGAAGCTCGCCGCGGCCGCCAAGGCCAAGCCGGACCCGGGCGCCACCACCAAGGTGCCGTCGACATCCGCGTATCCCTCGTCGCTGCGCAAGCAGGAGCTGTCCCGCCCCGCCTTCGAGCAGATCGCACGGACCCAGGACGCGCTCGACAACTTCCGGGTGATCCTCACCAACGAGTCCCGGGTGGTGACCCCCTTCGGGCGGGCCATGAACCGCGAGATGTCCACGTCGTGGCGCGGCAGCCCCGACGCCGCGTCGAGCTTCCGCAGCGGCGTGGAGGACCACCTCGGAGAGCTGACCGGCCAGGTCAAGCTGATCGACAAGTCCCCCACCAAACTGTCGGGACACAGCGCCACCATCCCCGTCACCGTGCAGAACAACCTGGTGCAGGGGGTCCAGCATCTGGTGCTGCGTCTCACCTCGAGCAACCCCACCCGCCTCCAGATCAGCGGCAAGGCCTACTACGAGCAGCCCATCACGGTCTCCGGCGGGCACAGCACGACCGTGAAGTTCACCACGTCCGCCAAGGCCAACGGCCAGGCGACGGTGTACGCCCAGCTGTACACGGAGGACGGCCAGGAGTACGGCAACTCCGTCAGCTTCGACGTGAAGGTCACCGAGTTCACGGCGACCGTGATGCTGGTCATCGGAGGCGGCTTCCTCCTGCTCGTCCTCGCCGGCTTCCGGATGTACACCCAGCGCAAGCGGGCCGCCCGGGAGGCCGAGGAGAACGGCGGCGGCGACGGGACGGGCGAGAGCGGCGAGGAGCCCGAGAACCCGGAGGGCCCCGACCGCCGTCCCAAGGAGGAGTCGGGCACGGATGCCCGGGAAGGCGACCCGGAGCAGCCGAGTGACCCGACACCGGACACCGCAGCGGAAAGCGCCGACCCGTCCGGCACGGGTGAGAGAGTGGACCGTTGAACGAAGTCGTGGCCGGTGGGCCCGGGACGATGAGGTGGGGTAACCATGAACGCGCCGTACGACGGTGACCGCGGCCGGGCCGCGGGCAGCTCGGGCCGCCCCGAGGGCCCGCCGCCCGAGCCCGGCCAGGTGCCGGCGCAGCCGCCCGCCGACATGTACCTCCAGGACGCCTACGACCAGGACCCCTACCGCGCGCAGGACCTCTCCGCGCAGGACCCGGTCGCCGAGGCCCTCTACGACCGCGCCGCGCACCCCCCGCCGCCCCCGGGCACTCACCAGCCTCAGCAGCCGCTGTACGCACAGCCGCCGCAGTCGGCGTACGCCCCTGATCCACAGGTGTGGGCCCAGACCCCCGCGCCCGAGCCGGACGGCCCCACCCAGTACCTGCCCTACGGCGACAATCCGCGTAACACCCAGTTCGTGGGCGTCGACGACCTGGTGACCCAGGCCGGCGAGGAGCGCCATGAGCCGGACGCCTTCGCACACCTCTTCCGGGACCAGCAGCAGGGCGGCCGCCCCACGGATCCCCCGTCGGTCCCCGGCCCGGCAGCCGCTCCCGGCGGCCCGTCACAGGCACCCAGGTACCAGGCGCCGTCGGCCCCCGTGCCCGCGGCGGCGGACGAGACCATGAACCTCGGCACCGCGGCGGCCGTCGCCGCGGCGGCACCGGCCGCGGAGAAGAAGAGCGGGAAGGCCGGCGGCCTCCTCAAGTCGAGCGCCGTGATGGCCGCGGGCACGATGGTCTCCCGCCTCACCGGCTTCCTCCGCTCGGCCCTCATCGTCTCCGCGCTGGGCACGGCACTCCTCGGTGACACCTTCCAGGTCGCCTACCAGCTGCCGACGATGATCTACATCCTCACCGTCGGCGGCGGCCTCAACTCCGTGTTCGTCCCGCAACTCGTACGCGCCATGAAAGAGGACGACGACGGCGGCGAGGCCTTCGCCAACCGGCTGCTGACCCTGGTGATCGTGGCCCTCGCGGCACTCACCGCGGTCGCGGTCCTCGCCGCACCGCTGCTGGTGCGGGTGCTGTCGGTGGAGGTGGCCCGCGATCCCGCCGCCAACGAGGTCGCCGTCACTTTCACCCGCTACTTCCTGCCCTCGATCTTCTTCATGGGCATTCACGTGGTGATGGGCCAGATCCTCAACGCGCGCGGCAAGTTCGGCGCGATGATGTGGACGCCGGTCCTGAACAACATCGTCATCATCGTGACGCTGGGCATGTTCCTGTGGGTGTACGGCACCGCGGCGCACTCCGGAATGGACGTCCACAACATCCCGCCGGAGGGCCAGCGGCTCCTCGGTATCGGTGTCCTTCTCGGGCTCGTGGTCCAGGCGCTGGCGATGATCCCCTATCTGCGCGAGACCGGGTTCCGGCTGCGGCTGCGCTTCGACTGGAAGGGCCACGGCCTCGGCAAGGCCGCGATGCTCGCCAAGTGGACCGTGCTGTTCGTCCTCGCGAACCAGGCGGGCGCCCTCGTCATCACGCAGCTGGCCACCGCGGCCGTCAAGGCCACCGACATCGCCGGCACCGGGTTCAGCGCCTACGCCAACGCCCAGCTGATCTGGGGCCTTCCGCAGGCCATCATCACCGTCTCCCTGATGGCCGCCCTGCTGCCGCGGATCTCGCGTTCGGCGGCCGAGGGCGACAGCGGCGCCGTCCGCGACGACATCTCCCAGGGACTGCGCACCACGGCCGTCGCCATCGTGCCCATCGCCTTCGGTTTCCTGGCCCTCGGCATCCCCATGTGCACGCTGATCTTCGGCGGCTCGAGCATCGCGGCCGCCACCAACATGGGCTACATGCTGATGGCGTTCGGCCTGGGCCTGATCCCGTACTCCGTGCAGTACGTCGTCCTGCGCGCGTTCTACGCCTACGAGGACACCCGGACGCCGTTCTACAACACGGTCATCGTGGCCGCCGTCAACGCGGGCGCCTCGGTGGTCTGTTACCTGGTGCTGCCCCTGCGCTGGGCCGTCGTCGGCATGGCGGCCTCCTACGGCATCGCCTACGCGATCGGTGTCGGTGTCGCCTGGAACCGGCTGCGCAAGCGCCTCGGCGGCGATCTCGACGGCACCCGCGTGCTGCGCACGTACGCCAGGCTCTGCATCGCTTCGGTGCCGGCGGCGCTGCTCAGCGGCGTGGCCTGCTACGGGATCGGTCACACACTCGGCCAGGGTGTCGTGGGATCCTTCGCGGCACTGCTGGTGGGCGGCGCGATTCTCCTCGCGATCTTCTTCGTGGCCGCACGCAAGATGCGCATCGAGGAGCTGAACTCGCTGGTCGGCATGGTCCGCGGGCGTCTGGGGCGCTGACGCGGGGGTACGCGCACAACCATCGTCCGCCACAGTGTGTCGTGCATACCGGCGGACTGTGGGCACAATTGGTTTCGGCGTCGGACGGCGCGCACGGAGGTCGGTCGGCGCGCAACGGATGGGGAGGCAGGGAACGACGGTGGCGGAACGTAGTACGGCTGCCGTCGACGTGGCAGACAACAGCGGCGACGAGCCGCTGACCGCACAGGCGGACCAGTCCACGGCCGACGGGGTGGCCCAGAACCGGGAGCGGGACACGGACATCGACGAGGCACAGGGGAGTGGCGGGACCGACGGTTCCGAGAAGGCCTCACCACCCGAACTGCACAGCGGCCACAAGCTGGCCAGACGGTACCGTCTCGAGGAGTGCGTCACCCGTCTGGACGGATTCAGCAGCTGGCGCGCGGTGGACGAGAAACTCCGGCGGGCGGTCGGCGTCCACATCCTGCCCGCGGACCATGCGCGGGCGCGTTCCGTGCTGGCCGCGGCCCGCTCCGCGGCGCTGCTCGGCGATCCGCGTTTCGTCCAGGTCCTCGACGCCGTCGAGGAGAACGACCTCGTCTACGTCGTCCACGAGTGGCTGCCCGACGCCACCGAGATGACCGCGCTGCTCGCCGCCGGCCCGCTGGAGCCGTACGACGCCTACCAGATGGTCAGTCAGATCGCCTCGGCGATGGCCGCCGCGCACCGTGAGGGCCTCGCCCATCTCCGGCTGAACCCCACCGCCGTGCTGCGGACGTCCAGCGGCCAGTGGCGCATCCGGGGCCTCGCGGTCAACGCCGCCCTGCGCGGCATCAGTTCGGACACCCCGCAGCGCACGGACACCGAGGCCATCGGTGCGCTCCTGTACGCCGCGCTCACCCAGCGCTGGCCGTACGAGAACGACGCCCACGGTCTGTCGGGGCTGCCCAAGGACGTCGGCCTGATCGCACCCGACCAGGTGCGGGCCGGTGTCCACCGGGGCCTGTCCGAGCTCAGCATGCGCGCGCTCGCCAACGACGGAGCCACCGCCTCGCGGCACGAGTCGGCGTGTACGACGCCGGAGGAGCTGGTGAAGGCGATCGGCGAGATGCCCCGCATCCGCCCGCCGGAGCCGGCGTACACGGCACCGCCGGAGTACCAGCGCACGACGTACCAGCAGGGCACCTACGGCCGCCCGGCACCGCACCCCGGCGCCACCCAGCCCGTACCCGCACCGCCGGCTCCCCTGCAGAGCCGCACCGGCAGGGCGTTGAAGTGGGCCGTCTCGGCGCTGCTCATCGCCGCGCTGGGGCTGGGCAGTTGGCAGCTCGCCGAAGTCCTCATGGACAACAACAAGTCCGACGACACCAACAAAACCCAGACGACCGACGGCAACGACAAGAACGGCGACAAGAACACCCCGGGCAAGTTGCTCAGGATCCGGAATGCTCAGGAATACGCCGTCACGGGATCGCTGCAGGCTCCCCAGGACGTCAAGAACACCTACGACAACGACAGCTCCACCTACTGGCGGACGAAGAAGTACAACGCCGGCCCCAAGCTCGCCCCGTACAAGCCGGGTGTAGGTATCGTCTACGAGCTCAACGCGTCTCAGACGATCTCCACGGCCTCCATAAGGCTGAAGTACGCGGGCAACCACACGACGATCCACCTGTACGCCACCGACTCCCTGACTCCTTCGACATCGGTCGACGGAATGACGGAGATCGGAACCGCCACCACCGACGGCACCTCTCTCACGGTGAAGGCGTCGAAGCAGGTGAAGACTCAGTACGTACTCCTGTGGATCACAGATGTGCCGATGGCACCCCAAGACGGCTACAGCCGCGCCGGCTACAAGCAGGCCATCACCGACGTGACCTTCAAGGGCTGACAACGCACCACATTCCAGGGGAGGGGGTCCGATGGCAGACGACACCGCATACGGCGACGCGAGCGATCAGGACCTCCTGGCCCGCCACGTAGAGGGCGACCCGGACGCCTTCGGTGAGCTTGTGCGGCGTCATCGGGACCGCCTGTGGGCGGTGGCCCTGCGGACGCTGGGCGACCGCGAGGAGGCCGCTGACGCCGTCCAGGACGCCCTCGTCTCCGCCTACCGGGCCGCCCACACCTTCCGCGGCCAGTCGGCCGTCACGACCTGGCTGCACCGGATCACCGTGAACGCCTGTCTCGACCGCGCCCGCAAGGTGGCGTCGCGGAAGACCTCCCCGGTCGACGACACCGAGCGGCTGGAGCAGTTGCTGGAACCGCACGAGGAGGCCTCGGCACCGGCGGAACGCAACGACCTGCACCGCCAGCTGCTGGAGGCCCTCGGCACCCTGCCCCCCGACCAGCGGGCCGCCCTCGTCCTCGTGGACATGCAGGGATACCCGGTCGCCGAGGCCGCCCGGATGCTCGACGTCCCGACCGGCACCGTGAAGAGCCGGTGCGCCCGCGGTAGAGCCAGACTGCTGCCACTCCTCACCCATCTACGGCCGGAAAACGCCGCTCTCGACAAGGAGGAAGGGGAGAGGCGGAACCGGACGCAGGGGACATCCGTCCCACCGGCAGCGGGACCGCCGACTGGCGGTCCTCGTGATAGCGGGCCGAGTGATTCAGCTGCTGTGAAGGGCGGAGGTGGGCGAGCGTGACTTCTACGACGGACATGGCCGGACACCCGGACGTCGCCGAGATCTCCGACCTCACCGAGGGCCTGCTCCCGCCG
>Ga0182007_10000529_pt1 | contig 22563 bp, 14 predicted proteins | sample Sormic07211113_1_FD_123023 | JGI IMG/M metagenome (GOLD analysis project Ga0182007, IMG submission 123023) | Rhizosphere microbial communities from Sorghum bicolor, Mead, Nebraska, USA - 072115-113_1 MetaG | ecosystem: Host-associated > Plants > Roots > Rhizosphere | place: USA: Nebraska... | reverse complement strand
TCGCAGCAGCTATGCAGCAAATGCAGCACTTCCAGCGCAAGATCGGGCTCCCAGGCGTGCAGGCCTGAGTCCTGTAATGTTTGGTCGAGGGTTTCGAGTTGGGTCTTGGCCAGTTCGTATTTCTTGGCCATGAAGCACAGCCGCGCGAGGGCGAACTGCCAGAAGAACCGAACCCGCCCGCCGTGGGCGCTTTGCAGGCCCTGCTTGAGGATCTGCACGGCGGCCTTGAGGCCGTCCTTGCGCAGAATCGGCATGACTTCTTCCAGGGCCAGTTCCCAGGCCGGCTGGGTATCGGCGACTTCGACCTTGCGCGGCGCACTGGCGCTTTGCAGGTGCGGCATGACGTGGGCGCTGATCCAGGCGCGGGTGGCCGGGTCGGCGAACGGCGCGCCGTCGTGGAAACGCAATTCGATAATGCCGGGCAGGCGCTGAACCAAAAGCGCGAAGTGGATTTCCACTTCGCGCATGGCCATCTCGGCGTTCAGCCCCTGAAGGCATTCCCAGACCATTCGCTGGCCATCGAACCAGAACGGCGCCTTCGCCAGGCTCGCCTCCAGCTCTACCAGCAGATCAGCATATTTCCCTTGGTCGAAGCGGTCCTGATAGGCCTTGAGTTTGTCTGCCGGCACGCCACGCAGGACGGTGATCTGCTCGGCATTGCGCTCGGGCACCGCGTCGATGGGCAGCCACAGCAGCGTACGATTGAGGCGCAGGGCGCGCAGGTCGGTGGCTTTCTGCTTGAGCCACCAGGCGCACAACGGACGGGCGCTTTCCTGCTGAGCGCGCAGGGCCTTATGGGCTTCTTTCTCGTTGTCGATCGGTGCGCCGGGGGTGAACAGCTGAGTCGCAGCCTGCTTGACCTGGGCCACTGCGGCGCCCACCACACCGGGCTCCGGCTGGTTGTCGGCAGCGCGCTGAACCATGTTTTTCAAGCGGCGGGAGATCGGCAGCAGCAACGGCGCATCATCGCCCAAGTGCTCGGTGCACGCGGCGTCGAGGCCTTCCAGATGCTCGACCAGCCGGCGGAACAGCGGCAGCTGCTCTTTGATCGCAACGTTTTCGTTCAGCACCTGCTCAAGACGCGGCACCAACCAGCTGATGGCGGCGGAGCGGGTGCGGGCCTTGTTCGGGTGAACTTCAGCCCAGTGGTTTTCGCAAAGATGGTGCAACAAACCGAGGCCGGCCAGCAGCCCCTGGAAGGATTCACGCTGGTATAGCGCCCAGGTCAGCCACGCGCCGACACGCAAATCCTTGGATTGAGTGCGCAGCAGGTTTTCGCTGTTTTCACGGATTTTCAGCCAGTCGATCTGACCACTTTCGTGCATGGACTGGGCTTTGGCCAGTTCGCTTTCCAATGCCTCGTATTCGCTCGAAAAGCGAACATCCTCGCCCGCGAAACTCTCTTGGGAAACAGAGGCTTTTGCGAGTTCAAGGTAATGGGCAGAAAGTTTGCTTGAGTAGGACATCCATGGCCTTTAATTAGGAAAACGGTCATGCGGCCATTGCAGTTGCAATGGCGCCGGACAGTATCAAAGAGCTGCGATGAGTCTCATCCAATTGAGTTCGTGCTCTTTCAAGTGCGCGCATCCTAATCACAATGATGGCCATTAGCAAGCACCCAAATAAACAATAAAACGGCGGTTTCTCTATTGCATGTAGGAGAAAGCCCTATATGTGACAGGGGATTCCCTGACGCTGGCTTTAACCCTCCCATCTCGACGAATTGCCCCCGAAACCATTGGGCCAGAGCGGTTTATCAAACCAGTGGATAATCACTGAACATTCACGCCCTGAAGCGGAACCCAGCATGACAAAAATAAAAAATGAAAAATGTAGGAGGTTTCCGAAAAGTTACAGTCATCTATGGACATAGCAGTGACAGACAATAAGCAATACAAGATTCCGTCAAAATGATGGCGCCTTGTATTTGATCCACTTCTCTCCAAATACATATTCTGTTCGCCTCAAATTTCTTACAAAAGTATCGGAAGCCCTTCGCGCGTTGCTGACGCAACATTCTGAAACGCGGAAAACTCTGACGTACTTTCTGGAGGCGTCCGACATCATTCTTTTGTTCGCTTGTAAGCGTGTCGGGTAGTTTGCGCTTGCTCCAACTCGGCATCCCCTATGGAGGCTGGCAGGGATGTAAATTGGCGTTGAGCAGAATGGCGGACAATCCGCAGTTGCTGGTGAAGCGAGCGCTGGATCATTTGCCAGCGCAGGAGATGGCGGCGCATGGCGCCCAGGCGTAGCCAGTACAGATCATTCCCACGCAGTGCGCGGGAATGATCAAAGCCCTACAGAAAGCTCAATCAAACATTCGGGCAAGGTACCGGTGCCCAGTCGCCCAGGTCCGGGTTCTTGCACATGCTGTTGACCTGAGAGGTGCCTGCGCTGGCGACTTGCTTGCTTTCCGCCTGTTTGGCTTGTGCGGTTTGCAGGGTTTTCTCGGTGGTGACCGCTTCTTTCGGCACGGTTGGCAGCACCGGTTTTTTCGCCGGTTTCACCGCTTTTTTGCTCTTGGTCGGGGTCACGACCGGTGTGGTGTCGGCGGTCGCCACGGTGACCACGTCAGTGCGCTGCACGCCTACTTGCTGCAGGTCTTTTTCGTAGGCCTGGGTGTAGTTGTTCAGGTCTTCGCTGGCTTTACCGTTCACCGCGACGATCAGGTCGTTGGACTCTTTGAGGCCGGCGACGATTTCTGCCAGGCGCTTGCGGCCCTCGGTGTCGCTGACGGTCTTGGCCTTGCGGTCGGCGACCAGTTTGGTGAACGCGCTCTGGTAGCACTGTTGCGAAGCCTTGGCGTACGCGGTGCTGCGGTCGATGTCAGCGGCGCTTTTGTTGACGTCGGAGGCGTAGGACGCGATGCGCTGGTTGTCATCGGCGATCTGCTTCTGACGCTCGTTGTAGTAACCGACCGCGCCGCCCGCCAGGGCACCGCCTGCTGCACCGATGGCGGCGTTGCGGCCACGGTTCTCGGAATCGGTCAGGGCGCCCAACAGTGCACCGCCGACAGCGCCGACAGCCGCACCGGTAACCACCGACTTGGTCATGTTCGAATCGGTGGCGCGCAGGTGCTGCACCGGCTCGTAGCAGTTCGGGTAGTACTCGACCTTGGTGCTCGAGGCGACCTTGGACGTCGGCGACGTAGCGCAACCGGTCAGTACGGTGCTGAAGCCAACAGCGATCAGCAGCAAGTGACGCTTGGAAACCGAAGCAAAAGCTTTACGGGAGGAAAGCATAGTTGTGTTCTCGTTTAAGTTTGACCAGCTCAGCACGGCCCATCGCCGCCTGAGTCCCTTCCAAGCTCGCTGTACAACGAACGATCAAGACCGCTGAGCGTTCGATGCGAGCAATTCCTTCAATATCGCCGCCGGGTCGGCTCGTCGTTGCTGACGATAATCACCGACATGGCGAACGAATAACGTCGCGCGCGTCACCAGGCTCTTGCCCAGTACCGGCTTGCGCTCCAACTCTTCCTTGATGCGTTGAAACTGCGCCTGGATCACGGCATCGGTGTAGCGCGTGCCAGTCGCCAGGTTGTCGATGTAGATCGCCACCGCGCCGTCCAGCGCGCTGCGGCCGTTGTCGATGGCCATGGCGAACAGCTTGGCGCTGGCCTCGTCCTTGGCGTCCACGGCCTGCTGGCGACTCTTCTGCAAATTGGTCAGGCGAATGTTGTAGTTGTTGACGGTCTCGGCCACCAGGGCCGCCGACTGGATCAGGTTGCCGGCCGCTTCCTCGCGCTGTTGGGCGATGAGCGAGACGTTGCGCTTGAGCTCTTCGTTGACCAGCCCCAACTCGGCTTGCAAACGCGGATCGACGCTGGCGGCAATGATGCTGTCCAGGCGTTTGGTCGGGTCCTGGGCGTCATCGATGGCATCGGTCAGCGAAGCCAGCCGACCTTCTTTCTGCCATTGGGCAAACAGTTCCTTGTAGCGCGAACGGGGCGCCGACAACGCGCCAACCGCGACCCGGAACCCGGTGGTTTCGTTGTTTTGCTCGGTGCCGTCGGCGGCGAACAGCGAGTACTCGCGGCGCATCCCGGTAAACAAGGTGCCCTCGCCTTCCAGGTAATTGCCGCCCTTGACCACGAAGCCGCCGTAGGTTCCCTGGCGGCGTCCGGCGTGCACCAGCTGGAAGGACTCCTGGACCATTTCGGCGGCGTTGCCGATCACGTCGAACAAGCCAATGGGGTTTGGCAGTTTGGTACCGATCGGCATCAACCGCGCGGCCTGACCGGTGCCGCCGGCGACCTGATTGAAGACCGCCCAATCGGCCAGCGGTCCGTCGCTTTCGCTGCCGTCCAGGCGCCGGGGAAACAGGCGCCCTTCCAGGTCCTGACGGCTGACGGCCTGCCCGCCACGGGCAGCAAATTCCCATTCGACTTCGGTCGGCAAGCGCACAAAACCCAGCCCGCCCTCCTCTGCCGAGGTGCCGCGACCGCTCACCGGCAGCAGGTCCTTGTGGTATTTCATCAGCCAGGCGCTATACACCGCCGAGAAGCGTTCCGCCTCGAATCGCGACAGCTTCACCTTGGGCAAACGCCCGGCCATGCCTTGCGGAATTTCAGCCTGCAATGCCTCGCAGGCTGGCGCTGGTTCACCGCTGGCCAACGATTGCGCCTGGGCCATGACCTGCGCGTATTGGCGGGCGGTGACTTCGTATTTGCCGATGAAATAGAGCATCGGTTTGAGCGGGGTGTTGGCGTCGGTCTTGGGCATCAACGGGGTGATGCTTTTACTCCAGTCCTTGGGCAGATCCTTGAGGGTGAACTGGCCATTGATGAAGTCCCGGCGATAACCGGAAATGAACGACTGCTGATAGCCGGCCTCGCCTTCGCTGAACGGGTAACCGAGGCTGATCTCGCGGTCGTCCAGACTGCCCTGGGCCAGGATGTAGACGTAACGGAACACCATCTGCCCTTCGCACGGCAGCGGCAGGCTGACGTCATCGGGCAACGGCTTGGGGTTGTCCAGCTTGTCGGTGCCTTCATCAGCCCAGACCATGCCGGCCAGGCTCAGCGCCACGGCGGCGCCCAGTAACTTATACATCTCGGATTCCTTCACACGCCTGGATACGCGCCACTCGCCAGCCACCACAGAGCGCCGCCACGGCGCTGACGCCGAGCACGGCCGCCAGGGCCAACGCGTAGTGACGTGCCAGCAGATGGCTGGCGTACTCGCCCGGCATCTGCGCAAATAAATGGTTCAGGCCCGATTGCGCCAGGCCATACAGCCCGGCACTCAACAGGGCGGCAAGGCCGGCGCTGTACAGCGCCTGCACCACCACAAACAACAGCAACGCCGCCGTGGAAAACCCCAGCAAGCGCAGCACCGATAACGCTCGACGCTTGCGCTCGACCGCCGCCAGCGCCCCGGCAAAAATCGCCGCGAACGCTCCCGCCACGGCTAATCCGGCGATGATCCAGAACACGATCGACAGGTTGCGGCTCAGCGATTGCACTTGGGCGATGGCCTGGGCCTGGGTCGAGACCAGCAGGTTCTGTGCAGCGAAGTATTGGCGCAGCGGTTCGACATCCTGGAGGCTGCGGGCGTACAGGCGAAACGCCGGATATACCCGCTGCTCCGTCGCGCCCACCGCATCACCTGGCCAATCGAACGCAGGCACGGCGCGGCCGTCCCGGTAATCTTCAGCCGCTTCCAGTAACGTCAACGGCGCGAACAATCCGTCCCGGGCGAAGGCTTCCAGCGGCAGAACCTGCAGCACCTGAACGCGAGTGCGCTGCGCCTCGCCACGACCGGCCACCTGCCGGCCAAAACCGGCCTGTAACCAATCACCGGCCTTGGCCCCAAGCTTTTCGGCGGCGGTCTGGCTGAGCAGCACCTGATCCAGCCCTTGGGGTACCGGCAGACTGCCGAGCAACGGATCGTTGGCGGTGGTGGGGATCATTTCCACAGTCACCGTCGAAGCGCCTGCGGTCAGATCCGCTGTCGCGGCAATCTGCCGGGTGCGCGGCAAGGCGAACGACACGTCGCTGCGCTGGCTCAACTGCTCGATAAACGCGGCACTGAACCGGCCGCCACCGAGGGGGATGATCTCCCGGGTGGCCGGGTCGTTTTCCAGGCGCTCGGTCAAACTGCTGACCAGGCCGAATTTCAAACCGAACAGCACCAGCAGCGGTGCGATCACCGCCACCAGCGCCAATACCGAGCAGGCCGACAGCCAGGCATCGTTGCGGTAATCCTGCCAGGCCAGGGAAGCCACCAGCGCGCCGCGCATCAGCAGGCCTCCCCAAGGGTGGCGGTGACACCGCCATCGACGTCGCGATGACAACTGATGCGTCGCACCTGCAAACCGCTGGCGCGGGCCAGTGACTCGTCGTGGGTGGCAACGACGCAGCACACCCTGTGTTCACGAGCCTGGGTCACCAGTAACTGCATCACGCGTTCCGCGTTCAGCGGATCGAGGGCAGCGGTCGGTTCATCGGCCAACAGCAGGCGCGGCCCATGAGCCAGGGCGCGGGCACAACTCACCCGTTGCCGTTGGCCGACGGACAAGTCGCACGGTCTTTTGCCCAGTTGATCGATGATATCCAACGCCCCGGCCAGGCGATCGACGCTGCCGTCGTCGTTCAAGCCGAGCAGTTGGCGCGACAGGTCGATGTTGCCGCGCACGTCCAGAAAATCCAGCAGGCCACCGGTTTGCAGCACGTAGCCCAAGTGCCGGCTGCGCAGGTTCGCCAAGGCACTTTGCGCATCTGCGCGCCACAGCCCGGCAATGTCCGTCGTGGTTTGGCCGGACGCAAAATCAAACTGCCCGGCCTGATCCGGCGCCAGCACCAGCGCCAGCAAATCGAGCAACGTGCTTTTGCCGCAGCCACTGGGACCGACCACCGCCAGTTGCTCACCGGCACGCAGTTGCAGCCGTGGAATCACCAGGCTGTAGCGCTGGCTGCCGGCGCCCCGGCTTTTGTGCACTGCGCTCATGTTCAGCATCACGGCAGCGTCGACAATGGAACGCGGTACAAGGCATCACCCGGTTCCGCATCGCCGAAACGCACCCAGTTGGCCAGGTCGTTGTGGAAGGTTTCATAGAGGCGGATTTTCGAGTCCAGCTCGTCGATAAAGTCCTCCTGCTCGGCCACGCTCAGGGAAAGCCACAAATCCTGGGTCATGTTCAGCGACTTGCTGCGATAAGGCAGTCCTTCCAGGTACTCCCCCAAAACCCCGCCATCGGCCAGATTGCCGCCTTTGCGCAAGGCCGAGGGATCGCGGCTCATGTAGGCACTGGCACTGGCGATTTCCTGGAAGAAATTCTTCGGTGAGGTCTGGGTCTTGCGGGCGGCGTCGACGATCAGTTTCAGCGATTGCTGCAAGTCGTTGAGCTGCAGTTTGGTCAGCATCACGCACACCTGGAACGCCGGCAGTGCCGGGTTGGTCAGGTCGCGGTCGGCGGTCCAGGCGCTGACCAGTTGCGGCGCCTGGCTGGCGGCTTTTCGCCCCAGGAAGTCCATGTGCATCGCGTAGCCGATGGCCGCCGATTTGTCGGCCAGGCTCGGCGCAGCGCTCAGCAGCGGCACGGTTTGCGACTTGTTGCTGCGCACCTGATGCACCAGGTCGGCAAACACCGAACCGATCTCGTCCACCCGTTCACCAAACTTGCGCACATCGGCGCCCGGCACCGGGATGTACAGATCGCCGATCTGCGGGTTGGCGTCGGCGGTCAGGGTGCGATACTGGCTTTGCGCACCGCCATGGGTTTTCTTGCCGGCATCGCTGAGCAGGTGCAAGGCGTAGATTTTGATCTGTTTGCCCAATGCGGCCTGACGCACTTCGGCCTCGTTCATTTGCGTGGCGGCATACGGGTCGTTCTTGCGCAACGCACCGGCATCGGTGACCAACAGAATCAAGCGTCCGCCATAACCGGACCAGTCCATGCCCTCGACCGCTTCCATCACGCCGGCAAACGCATCTTCATTGAACGAATGGCTCGAGACCGTGGACGCCTTGACCTGCCGCGCCAGGTCCATGAAGCGCTGTGGGTCGCGGCCCTGGTCCAGGGTGATCAAGGTTTTGGCGACGTATTCCAGGCCCGGGGTTTTCTGGATGCTGTTTCGAAACCCCACCAGGCCAAAGCTGACACTGTCCAGCTCGCCCCGCTCGGCGATGCGGGTTTGCAGTTGGTGCACCACGTCGCGGACCTGATCGATGTAGGGCTGCATGGACACCGTGGTGTCGACGACCAACACCACAGCGGTGCGAAATGCATCGGCATTGGCGGCGCTGATCGGAGTGTTGCCGACAGTGGCCTTCGGTGCATTGCCGGGGTCGATGGACGCCACGTTCAGCAACTGCACCGGCTGGCCGTTTTCATCGAAGCTCTCGCGCGAATCAAAGATCGGCAACAGATAAAACTGGTTCTGCGGCACCGCGCTGGCGGCCGGTTCCAGGGCCAGCACCTGCTGATTGTCTTCACGGTTCTGCTGGGCCTTGAGCAACAGGTTTTTTGCAGCCGACGGATCGGCCAGCAGCCGCTCCACTTCGCCGGGCTGACGCAGGAACATCACCGGCGCACGACCGGAGCGTTCGGTGAACTTGAGCACCAGGCTTTGCTTCCAGTCGCTGACTTGCTCGGCTGGCAACCAGCCGTCACTGCGCCCGTCGGTGGCGGCGCCGACGCGTAGCCACGGGCTGCCGGCCACCTCTTGGCGCTGATAGACGTAAAGCACGGAAAACGCCGGCAAGGCCTTGTCAGGTGCTGCCCCCGGTTCACTGGCGAGTTTCGCTCCCGGCTTGCTGAGCACCCGCTGGAACAAGGTTTTTTTGCCGGCCATCAGCAGCGGGCGCTGACCATTATCGACGTCTGTCGCCACAGGGGGGTTCACCGGTGGCGCCACGGCTGGTGGTGGTGTTTTGACTGGAGGCACTGAAGCCACTGGCACCTTGGCGTCCGCCTCGACGTCACCGGACAGCCACCAATAACCCGCGCCGCCCAAGGCCAGCACCACGGCTACCGCAACAGCGGCAAGCGCGAACACCGGTCCCTTGCGCTGCTCCGAGGCCGGGGATTGCGGCGTCGACTTCGCCGTCGGCGCAACAGGCTTGGCTTGGGGTTGTGGCTGTGCGGGGCTCGTCGGAATGTCGATGGACACCGGCGTCAGTCCCGCCAGGTCATTGTTCATTGGAAGGGGCAACGGCCGGATCGTGGTCGCTTCAACCGATTCCCCGGGCAGATTATCCAGCGCCTGCAACAACGCCTTTGCATCCGGGAAACGCTCGGCCGGATCCTTGGCCAACAGCTTGCGCAGCACCTCTTGATAACGGCCGTGGTGCACCGGCAGCTCCGGCAGCGGTTCGGTCAAATGCGCCAGGGCCGTAGAGAGCGCGTCGTTGCCGGTGTACGGCAGTTTGCCGACGAGGATTTCGTAGAGCACCACGCCCAGGGCATAAAGATCGGCCCGGCCGTCAATGTCCTGGCCGCGCGCCTGTTCCGGGCTCATGTAGCTGGGCGTGCCGACGGCGAAACCCGCTTGGGTGAACTGGGTGCGGTCGTCCAGCGACTTGGCGATGCCGAAGTCCGAGAGCACCGCTGTGCCATCGGCGCGGAACAGAATGTTCGCCGGTTTGACGTCGCGATGAACCAGCCCCAGCCCGTGGGCATAGCCCAGCGCCGAGGCGATCTGGCGGATGTAGATCAGGCCCTGCTCCGGCGTCAGGCCGGCGGCAATGCGCTCCTTGAGCGTGCCATTGGGCAGGTATTCCATAGCCATGTAATACAGCTCACCGACATTGCCGATGTCATGGATGGTGACCGTATGCGGGTGAGACAGGCGCGCCAGGGTTTTGCCTTCGCGCAGGAAGCGCTCGCAGAAACTCGGATCGGCTGCCAGCGCGGCGGCCATGACCTTCAACGCCACCTTGCGCTCCAGCGAGCGTTGGGTCGCCAGGTAAACGCTGGCCATGGCGCCCTCACCGATCTCACCGTCGATGTCGTAGCCCGGGATCAGAATGTTCGCGGTGAGGTTCATAAAGGCACCTTCACGACGATGACGGTGATGTTGTCCGGAGCGCCGCGCATCAGGCCCAGGGACACCAGGCTGCTGGCGATTTCCCCTGGCTCGTCGTGGCCCAGCACCTCGCGGATCTCATGATCTTCAACGGTTTTGTTCAGCCCGTCGCTGCACAACAGGTAACTGTCGCCGGGCTTCAACAGCAACTCGACCATCGCCAGCTCCAGCTGTGCCTGGACCCCGATAGCGCGGGTGACAATATTGGACCGTGGGTGCACCCGGGCTTCGGCTTCGCTGAGCAGGCCGCTGTCCTGCAGATCCTGGACGTAACTGTGGTCCCGCGAGATGCGTTTGAGTCGGCCGTCACGCAGGCGATACAAGCGGCTGTCGCCCGCCCACAGACACACCCCACGCAAGTCACGCGCCGCCAGCACCACCACCGTGCTGCCCATCATGGTCACGCCGCGGTTGGCGGTTTCTTCACGCACGGCGGCGTTGACCCGCAGCAGGTCGGTTTTCAACGCCGCGACGTATTCATCCAGCGAACGGCCCACAGCAATGCTACGCAGACTGTCGACAATCAGACTGCTGACGTAGTCGCCCGCCGCGTGCCCGCCCATGCCATCGGCGACCACCCACAGGCCTTTTTGCGGCAGGTCCAGGCAAGCGTCTTCGTTAACCTGGCGGACCATGCCGACATGGCTTTTGCTTGCAGACTTGAGGGTCCTTCCCACGTTTGAACACATCTACACAACACCTTCTTGGCCGAGCAAAAATTGCGCAAAATCAGCGGCGGCCGGCAGGCCCTGGCACCGCAATAAACCGGGGGCGATGCGCTCCGAACCCTGGCCCCACCACACACTGGCCCCTTCGCAGGCCTGTTCGGCGAGGGCGATCATTCGCGCCTGCGGATCAGTGACATCAAAGCGGTGCAACCCGGCAAAACGGCCGCTCGGGGTGCGTCGCAGATAAGCCGGGCTGCCCAGCGCCTCCAGTCCTGCACCGAAGGCCTCGAAGCTTGCCTCCACGTTCAAGGTGCTCAACAGCAATTGCTCGACCTGTTCAAACCAGATATCCGAGCCGCCTATCACCGACGCAGGATCAGCGTCGTGATCCAGCAGCACCGCGACGGTCAGCGGAAAATACCGGCCAACCCGATCAATGCTCGGCATCACCACCCCCACGGCGGCCTGCGGCCCACACACACCGGGCGCAACCATAAAGCGCCACAGCGGACTGACCAGATAGGCATTCAGCCAACGGTCGCCAAGGCTCTGGCTGGCGAGCAACCCCGCTGCCAGCCACGAATCCCAAGGGCCGATAAAACTCTGCGGCAAACCACGGCTGACAAAGTCCCCGCGACTGGCCAACTTTCCATAGAAGCCCGGCGTGCTCATAAGCGCTCCGGCAGGCTGAAACCGCTGAGCACACGGCTCTTGAACGGGTTGAAGGCGCTGTTGGCCCGTAGCTCATAAGAGGCGCTGGCGCCATCGACCCGCAACCGTAGGTTGAAGCGGTCCGGCGAGTTGCCGGCGGTCAGGTCCGATTGCTCGAGCAGGCGGAACCAGGCCCAGGGCCCGTCCAGGGTGATGCCGGACCGACCGCTGGCCGTGGGCGGCATGATCGAGATCCGCACCACGCCGATGCTGCCGGGGTTGGGCCATTGCATCGCGGTCGGACGGCTAGGTCCGTGGTCGTAGCTCAATTGCTGGCCGTCGAGGTCGAGCAAAAACTGGGTGATGGTGGAATCCATGGCCACGGGCTTGAGTTCGAAGCGCACCATCGGTTGGGTACCGCCGGAGCGGAAAAACGCATCCCGGATGGTCGCTGCCCGCTGGAAGGTTTGCAGCACGCCCGGGGCGATGCCGAGCTTCTGCGCGGCGCCCGGTTGCCAGCGCCAGGCCTGGGTCGAGGTATCCACGTAGGGCTGCAGGTATTTGCGGAAGTAGTTGTCCATCACCCCGCCCACGCCGAAGAACTGACCGAAGTCGTCGAGGGTCGCGTCCCGTGCACTGCCTGGCGACATCGGATAACGCCCGGCCAGGGACTGGCGATAGATGTTCACCACTTCGCTGGTCCAGGCCGCGTTCAGTTGATTGCGTACTCCACCCATCATGCTGTTGGTGGTGGAGTTGACCACCGACTTGACCAGGCCCTGCACCAACGCCGGTTGACGCTCGGCGTTGAGGCTGACCCGCGTCGCCGCCGCTGCGGCCTGGTTCTTGGCTTCGCCAAGCAAGGCGTCGCCGCTGGCACCGACCATGGCGCTGACCTGCACATACAAGGCGTTCATGTCGGCCAACAGGCCGTCGATGGCTGCCGGCTCGCCTTCGTTCTTGCTGACAATGCTGTTGAGTTCAGCAAAGTGCGCGGTGACGGGGTCTTCACTCGCCTCGGGTGTGTTTTGCATCTGCTCCTGGCCGAGCAAAGTGCCCAGGCGCTCCTTGAGTTTGTCGACTCCGCCTTCCACCGGCGCCCCCTTGGCGGCCAGCAGGCGTTCTTCCTGTTGCAGGTCGGTTTCCTTCGCCACCGCCACCAGCAGTTTTTTCAACGGCGAAGTCGGCCCGGAAATCACCCGCAGCACATCGGCGGCCTGGGCCACGCTGGTGATCGGCACGAAGTCGATATCAGCCAACAAGGCGTCCCACTGGCGCTGGTAATCCTGGAAATACAAACGGCGTACATCGGCAGCCAGGCTGGCGACGTTCTGTTGTTCTGCCTGATCGCGACCGAGCACCCACTGCTCCTCGGCCAGGGTGCCGGTCTGGTTCAGGCTGGTGAGCAAAAACCCTTGGCGGTAACCCTTGGCCGTGAAGAAGCCACTCAAGGGGTCGCCCAGCGGCTTGCCGCTCTTGCGGCTGAACACCAGCGCAGCATCGCGCCCGGCCGCTTCGTTAAGACGAAAGTCCGCAATGCCGTCCGGCAGCTTCTGCCGTTTGATCCGGTCGTAGACACGCTGGGCCACCGGCAGCTGTTGCAACTGCCGGCGTAAATCGTCGATCAGGCGTGGGTCGAGACGCGCAGTGGGCGGATGGCGTTCGAACAGCGCCTGCAAGTGCTCACCGAGGGCTACGCGCTGCTCGGCCGGTAAGTCGCGCGGCAGGCTGCGGTCCCAGTCCAGGGCGATCCATGCCTTGATGAAATCAGCATCGTAATGCTCGCTGTCGGCGAGCATCAGGTAGGCCTTCAAGCCTTCGTAAAGGAAGTCCGAATTGCCGCCGCCGTGCAGTTGCTCCTCGATACGCGTGAGCAAGCGCGGCGCGAAGACCGCGATCAACAGCTTGCGATAAACGCTGCCGGACTCGGCTTCAAGCATGTCGCCCTGATACAGACCCAAGCCTTCGGCCCAGTTCGGCGCATCATCGGCCAAGTGCTTCACTGCGTTGAGCAAGGGCAACACGGCGAGCACGTCCCGCTGCGCCGGGCTGAGGTTCTGCACGGTCTGGCCCAGGGGCACGACTTTCTGATCGACTTGCGCGATATACGCCTGATTGGCGCGATAGCTGACCCACCACAAGGTCCCGACCACCAGCACCAAGGCTACAGTCGAGGCCAGCACGCCCTGGGCGATCCACTTGCGTCGACGTTCGACTTTCGGATTGACACCCACCAGCCCACGCTCGGCAAAGGCCACGGCGCTGAAGAGCTTTTCGATGAAGTAACTGCGCCCGGTGCCGTTCTGGCGCACCAGGTGCTGGCGGTCCAGGTTCATGCTCTGGGCCATGGAGCCGATCAGCCGGTCAATCGGGCTGCCTTCCTGGGTGCCGCTGGTGAAATACACCCCGCGCAACAGCGCCCGCTCTTCAAAGGCGTTGGGTTTGAACACGCCCTCAAGGAAGCTTTGCAGGCAATCCTTCAACGCGCCGAACTGCTGTGGAAAACCGTAGATCAGATCGCGCCGCGCCGGGTCGCGTTCCTGCTGCAAGCGCTCCACCAGCCGATCGTTCAGGCGTTGCTCCAGACCGGCGAATTCGCTTTGCAGATGGGCCAGCGGGCTGTCATTGCTTTTGCCGTCATCCAGAGCGAAGGTCATGCCCCAGACCTGAGCTCGCTCTTCCTTGCTCAGGGTGTCGAAATACTCCATGAACCCGGGCACCAGATCGAGCTTGGTCAGCATCAGGTAGATCGGGAAGCGCACGCCCAGTTGGGTGTACAGCTCCTGAATGCGCAGGCGTATCGCAGCGGCATGGGCGGCGCGCTCGGCGTCGCTGCCCAGCAACAGGTCGGAGAGGCTGATAGCGATAAATGCACCGTCGATCGGGCGACGGGCCCGCTGTTTTTTCAACAGACCCAGAAAGCCCAGCCATGCGGCCTTGTCGACCGTCGCGTCGCTGTCCTGAGTGGTGTAGCGGCCTGCGGTGTCGAGCAGCACAGCCTGGTCGGTAAACCACCAATCACAATTGCGCGTACCGCCGACGCCGCGCACCGCACCGGCGCCCAACTGCGCGGCCAACGGAAAATGCAGACCGGAGTTGACCAGCGCCGTGGTCTTGCCCGAACCCGGCGGGCCGATGATCACGTACCACGGCAATTCGTAGAGATTGCGTCGTTCGTCGCCGCCCAGCTTGGCTTTCTTCAACAGCGTCAGGGCTTCGTCCATGCGCTGGCGCAGGGTTTCGAGCTCTTCGGCCGTAGCGATGCTGGTCGGGTCCGGCGGGGTTTGCGCCGCCAGACTGCGCATGACTTCGGCGGCCTGACGGCGGGCCTGGATGATGCGAAACACCCGATAGGCGATCCACACCGCGAACAGCAGAATGATCAGCGCCCAGCGCCGGCCTTCGGGCACCAGGAGCTCAAGCAGCGGCCCGACAAACCAGATGATCAGGCTCAGGGCGATCAGCCCCAGCAACGGAATGACCCAGCGGGTCATAAAACTGAAAAACGCCTTCACTCGACCCCCTCCGCCAACACTGTGATTTCGACCCGACGATTGCGTGCGCGGCCCTCGGTCGTAGCGTTCGAGGCCAACGGTTCGGTGTCGCTGCGGCCTTCGGCGCTGAAGCGCTCGGGCTGGCCGGTCTTGGCCGAAAGGATTTGCAGCACCGAAGTGGCCCGTGCCTCGGACAACGCCCAGTTCGATGGAAACCTCAAGGTGGCAATCGGGCGATTGTCACTGTGACCGGTCACCCGGACCTGCCCCTTGACCTTGCGAATGGCATCGGCGATGCGCAGCATCAGCGGCTGGAAATTGTCGACGATACTGGCGCTGCCCGAGGCGAACAGCTCATCGCCACGGATAGTCACCACTGAACGGTCAACGGCATCTTCCACGGCCACCCGGCCGGCCTTGATTTCATCAGCGAGAAAACCGGCCAAGCGTGGCCGCTCGACCAGTTTCGGCTGCACCACCGGACGGTCGATGGCCTGCACCGGGATCTCGCCCAGCGCATGAATGTTTTTAAACACCGGCTCGGCATCGGCGGCCAGTTTCAAGCGCAGGCCGAACACCAGGGCCAACAGCAACGCCACACCGATGGCCACCGCGATCCATGGCGGCATGAATTGCGCCAGTCGATCGCGCGCCACGGTCACGCCGCGCCAATGGGGCGACAGTTCACGTTCATATTCGCCACGGGCGCTGCGGATAACCGCACTGGTGCGCTCACGCAACGCCTCCAGTTGGCTGCGACCATCATTCATGACCCGATAACGCCCTTCGAAACCCAGGCACATGCACAGGTACAACAGCTCCAACAGATACAAACGTTCGCGGGGGCTTTGCAGGCAATGTTCCAATAGCTGGAACACCTTCTCGCCGCCCCAGGCCTCGTTGTGCACGGTGATCAGCAGGCTCTGCTTGCCCCAGTCGCCGGTGCCACCCCACGGCGTACTCAACACCGCTTCATCCAGGGCGGTGCACAAGGCGTAACGGGCCAGCAACACATCGTTGCGCACCACGCCGGCGGCCTCGGCGCGCTCCTCGAACTGGCGCAGGTAGGCCAGTAGTTGCGCCCGCAGACTCGCCGGTGCCGGGTGGGCAATGGTGTTGCGCAAGCGGGTCAGCAAAGCCAGCAGCGGGCCCGCGGCGCTCTCCAGGGGGTTGAGACCTTCGGCTTTGCCGGTCAACAGCGGCGCGGCCGGCATCGACAGTGGCGCGGGCTGGGCGCGGCCAGGGTCCGGGCGGGCCGGCTCGGCGCCACGGCCACCGGGGGTCGGCATGAACTGGGTACGATCGTCGTTATTCATCGCGGTTTATCCTCGGATCGCCCAGAAAGCCAGGTTCAACCCCGGGAACTGACCCGCGATGTGGAACGCAAAACCGCCGGAGTTGGCCAGTTGTTGCCAATGCTCGCTGCCCCGGTCGAGTTCGTAATAGGTGGAGCCGGCGTGATAGGGAATCTGCCGTGGCGCCACCGGCAGCGGCAGCAGGCCGATGCCCGGCAATTGCAGGTTGACCATGTCGCGAATGTGTTCCACCGAGCCGATTTTGCTCTGCAGGCCGAAGCGGCTGCGCAGGGTCTCGGCAGGTACATCGGCGCGCACCACCAGAATAAAACTGGCGTTGTCGAGCAGGGTCTTGTCAGCCAGCATGGCCACATGAATGCCATAGGCTTTTTCGACGATCGGAATCGGCGTGGCCTTGCTGTCGATCAGCATCGACAGCGCTTCACGCAGGGCTTGCATCACCGGCGCAAAGCTCAGCGCGAGGTCATCATGCTGGTACTGCGGGAATTCCTGCGGTCGCCGCCCGGAAGCGGTAAAAGTCGAGAATTCCCCGGCCAGGCTCACCAACTCGCTGTAGAAGCGCTCGGGATGCAAAGGGCTCAAGTGGCTCAAGTGCTGGATCAACGGCTGAGCACGGTTGACCAGTTGCAGCAGCATGAAATCGGCAATCTCCGAAGCACCGCCGGCACCGGACGCCACCACCCGCCCAGCGAGCGCTTCTCCGCGTTGATGAAGCAGGCCCAGTAGCTCGTTGCGAAACGCAGCCAAGGGCGTGGAGGCGACCACATCCAGCAGCGGCGGGATGTAAGTGTCATCGAGCACCAAGGCGCGGTCGGCGCGTTTCTCCTTGATTCGCACCAGGCCGATGGCCGCGTAGTCGCTGATGCCATCCCGGGCGACCAATAATCGCAGTGCCCTCGACCCCACGGCCACCGGGGCCTGGTTTTCGAACGGCGCGTTGTCGTCCCGCACTTCGCGCACCTGACTCACATAGCGCGCAGCGCCCAGGGCCTCGCCTTCGTCAACGGTGTCACGCGCGCCGGCGCGCTTGAGCGGCAAGGCCAGGTACACCAAACCATCGCGCAGGTTGTCATCGATATTCAGCGGGCTCGGCGCCAGATCATCCTGGGGAATGTTGAATGGCGTGCCGTCTGGCAACAGGCCCCGCGCCGAGATGATCGCCAGTTTGCCCTGGGCCAGCAGGCCCTGGTCGATCAGCAACTCAGAAAACCCCCAGGCACCGGCCGACAATGGGCGACTCCGGGCGTCGATGAGATTCTCCAGGTAACGGTCATGCTGCTGGAAGTGCTGCGTTCCAATGAACATGCCTTCCGACCAGACCACGCGATTGTTCCAGGACATGGGGGGCTCCGATTGTTTATTGGGCAGGGCTGGATGGGGGAACCGCGACGGCGCTGCGCACGGCTCGCACGTCGAGGCTGATCTGGTATTCGGTGTATTGGCGCGGCGGGACGTTCATCACCGTGCGCCACAGCGACTGATCCAGCTCGCGATACCCCACCAGCACGCCGATATGGCGGGTGGCCGGATCGAGGTCACGCTGCAGACTCAACTGCTGGCCAGGCTGGATCAGCACTTCGTCCTGGTCGATCAGATCCGCACCGAGCGTCGCCTGGGCTCGTTCGGCCAGTGCGAAATAATCGGAACGACCGAAGGTGGCGGCATTTTTCAATTCGAAAATGCGCACCCGGACCGGGGCCGGCTGGCCAGTGGCTCCGGGGTTGAGCCCGGCGATGGCGTGAAAGTGCAACTCGACGGCGGCCGTGTCGGCCTCAGCCTCTTCGGGCTGGGGTTTGGTGGCCTCCTTGGCACACGCGGTCAGCAGAAGCGCGGTGGCGACTGCGAGTAAAAACCTGTGAATCATCCTGCGTCCTCAATGACGTTTCAGCTATCCGTTGTTCCGTTCTTTGCTCTGAATGCCGTTATGCAACGGCCACGCTCAGCGGCGGCGTTGCCTGGTACTGTGTTCTTCGTAGGCACGGCTGAATTCCCGACCGAACAGGTCCTGGAAATCCTCCTGGGCCTCACGGGAAATATTGCTGTAGAGCTCGGTGAACTGCTGCCAGTACTGGGCCTGTCGTGAACCATTGAAAATGCTCGACAGGCCACCGGGCTTGCCCATGCGCTCTTCCAGTTGTGCCGGCTCGAAACGCGCCAGCAGATGCTTGATCGCCGCTTCCACACCGGCCATCACCGCCAACTGGTGGGCACGCAAGTCATCGAAGCTGTCGCGCACCGCCAGGTCCGGCGCCATGAACGCTTGATTGGTGTGGCGCAACAGCAGCAGCAAGGCCTCATCGACGTTGGGAGCGAATTTCAGCGGGTTGTTTTCCACCGGCTGAATCATCGTCTGCTGAATGCGAAACTCGCCCTTGAGGCTGCTGCGGGCGCGCAAGACATCGATCAGGCCTTCGACCATCAATCGATAACTGCGGCCGATGTTTTCCATCTGCGCTTCGGCCTGGGCCTTTTCCAGGCGCACTTGATCCAGCCCGGCGCCGCGCAGAAAGGCTCGCAACAGGTCGGGTTGCGAATGGTCGACCGGGCTGACCGGATTGACCGGGGGCTCAACGATAGCCACGGGCGGTTCGCGCAGGGGTGCCGGCTCGATCGGCACGCTGATTTGAGGTACGGGTGGTGGCGCAACTTCTGCAACAGGCAAGGGGGCGACAGGCAGGGGGGCAACCGCCACTGGCGCGGGCTTGTCGCTGAACAGGTCCCAATCTTCCGGAATCACCGGCGCTGGGGCTGGGGCCGACGCCAGCGGCACAGGCTCGGCCATGAGCGTCGGGTTGGGGATCGGGGTCGGTGGGCGGAAGTCGTGCTGCTCAGCCGGGACATGGTCGGACTGGGTGGCCGGCGGGACGGTGGTCGGTGCCAGAAAGTCGAACAAGTCCGGCAGCGTGTCCATGGCCGACACACCCTGGAAATGTGCAGGTGGTGTCATGGGCGACGATGTCGGCGTAGCCACGCCGGCGCCCTGACGCCCCATCAGAGCCTCGAAGCTGTTGGACGAATCGGCAAAAGGGTTGTTGTCAGTCACCGGCAGATTGAAATCGATGCGCGCCTGGATTTCATAATCACCTATGCGGATAACTTCCCCATCTTGCAATGGCTCGCTGTTTCCTTTGCGCAGACGAATGCCGGCCTTAACCAATTCCACACCATTAGTGCTGTTATCGGTTAAATAATACCGGCCATCTTTATATTGAATAACGCAATGCTTTCCGGAAACCAAGCGCTCTGGATCGGGCAATATCCAGTCATTATCAGAATTACGGCCAATTGCCATTACTCCCTGATCCATGGATTTTTCAGAGCATTGACCAGGGGTAATCTTGTGATAACTAGTGATAGTCAAACACAGCGGCATCTTGCCTCCTTGCTGCACACTTTGCGCGCCGGCGAATGAAGGGATCAATCCCCGCGAAGCTCGCCGACAAACCTTGCAAACAACCTAAAAAACAGCTTTTTACCAGCACATTTGCTGATCTTAACCGGTTTACGTGACAAAAAATCTGCGTCAGTACCTTCTTGGACCTACCGGTCGCGAGGGTTGTTAAGCACCTCACATCTGTCACACAGGAGAAATAGCTTACCTTGACAAGCCATAAGTACTACACCAAAAATGAACAACTTTCTTGAATACAGTGATGGCACTTTAAGATCACAGAGGATCCAAAGGGCCATTACACACAAGGAAACATGCGAAGTTCCACTTGGAACTAACGTGTGAACTGCCCGTTTCTGTCGCGGGCGATAGGGAGATCAATTTCAGTGGAAGTGCCTTTGCTGCTCGCCGCCGTTTCCGCGACTTCGCCTTGTGGCGAAGATCTGGAATACGACGCTGACTTTTTGCGCCTGGAACGCGATTCCCAAGGCCAGCCCGAGCGCAGCATGGGCGATTCGATATTGCCTGCCGAACCGCCTGAATGGCGCAGCATCCAGCAGCAAAGCCTGGATTTGTTGCAACGCAGCAAAGACCTGCGTATCACCCATTTCCTTTTGCAAAGCTCCCTTGCCCTGGAAGGTGTCCCCGGCCTGGCCCGCGTCCTGACGCTGATCAGCGAATTGCTCAAGCAATACTGGGCCGACCTGCATCCACGCCTGGATGCCGAAGACGACAACGATCCCACCGTGCGCATCAATGCCCTCGCCGGCCTGGCGTCCGATGCCACCATTCGCCTGTTGCGCGAAAGTATCCTGGCCCGTTCGCGAACCTTTGGCGCTGTCAGCCTGCGCGCCGCCGCCAACGCCAGCGGTCTGCAAAGCTTCCCTGACGAAAACCTCGGCGCCGAACAACTCGCCGGAGCGTTCCTCGACAGCGATCCCGAACAGTTGGACATCATCCGCAAAGCCTTGCACGAGGCCCGTAGCGCCGCCGAGACCATCGAGCAACACGTCAGCGAACAAGTCGGCTCCGCCCAGGGCGTTGACCTTGGCCCATTGAAGCAACCGCTCAAAATGGCCTTGCAGATTCTCGGCCAGTTCGCCCCGCAGAGCGGCGACAGCCCCCAGCCCGATGCCATCAGCGACGACAGTGCCGCGCCGGTTGAATACCCCACCGCGCCAAGCGCGCCGCGCAACGCTAACGCCAGCAGCGGCGAAATCAACAACCGTGACGACGTGCTGCGCAGCCTGGACCGGATTCTTGCGTATTACACCCGTCACGAGCCCTCCAGCCCCCTGCCGGTGCTGTTGAATCGGGCAAAGAATCTGGTGCACGCCGACTTCGCGGCGATCGTGCGCAACCTGATTCCCGACGGCATCAGCCAATTTGAAAACCTGCGCGGACCAGACAGCGAATAAAAGCGTACGGATCACGCAGTCACGTCACCGGCACCGCCGATGACGCCAACACCGTCGCTTGAGCGACCAGGAGCAGCAACGTGGCGAAGCAAAGTTCTCAGAAATTCATCGCGCGCAACCGTGCGCCTCGAGTGCAGATCGAGTACGACGTCGAGCTTTACGGCGCCGAGAAAAAGGTCCAGTTGCCCTTCGTAATGGGCGTTATGGCTGACCTCGCCGGCAAGCCGGCCGAGCCTCTGGCACCTGTGGCCGATCGCAAGTTCCTTGAAGTGGATGTGGACAACTTCGACTCCCGCCTCAAGGCCATGCAGCCACGCGTTGCGTTCCACGTGCCCAACGAGCTGACCGGCGAAGGCAACCTGAGCCTGGACATCACCTTTGAAAGCATGGACGACTTCAGCCCGGCCGCCGTGGCGCGCAAGGTCGACTCGCTGAACAAACTGCTCGAAGCGCGCACTCAATTGGCCAACCTGCTGACCTACATGGACGGCAAGACCGGTGCCGAAGAAATCATCATGAAGGCCATCAAGGATCCGGCGCTGCTCCAGGCACTTGCCAGTGCGCCCAAGCCCGCCGAGCCTCAGGCTTAATCAGGACGAATGATCATGACCGATCCAGTACGCGCAAGCGCCCAGACACTGGGCACCACCGAAGAAGCCAGCGAGTTCGCCTCCCTGCTGCTGCAAGAATTCAAACCCAAGACCGAACGCGCCCGTGAAGCCGTCGAGACCGCCGTGCGCACCCTGGCCGAGCAGGCCCTGGCGCAGACCGACCTGGTGTCCAACGACGCCATCAAGTCGATCGAGTCGATCATCGCCGCCATCGACGCCAAGCTCACCGCCCAGGTCAACCAGGTCATCCATCACCCGGAGTTCCAGCAACTGGAAAGCGCCTGGCGTGGCTTGCACTACCTGGTCAACAATACCGAGAGCGACGAGCAGCTCAAGATCCGCGTGCTCAACATCTCCAAGACCGACCTGCACAAGACCCTGAAGAAATTCAAGGGCACCGCATGGGACCAGAGCCCGATCTTCAAAAAGATGTACGAAGAAGAATACGGCCAGTTCGGCGGCGAACCTTACGGCTGCCTGGTGGGCGATTACTACTTCGACCAGTCGCCGCCGGATGTCGAATTGCTGGGCGAACTGTCGAAAGTCTGCGCCGCCATGCACGCGCCATTCATTGCCGCCGCATCGCCGACCGTGATGGGCATGGGCTCGTGGCAGGAACTGTCGAACCCGCGCGATCTGACCAAAATCTTCACCACCCCGGAATATGCCGGCTGGCGCTCGCTGCGTGAATCGGAAGACTCGCGTTACATCGGCCTGACCATGCCGCGCTTCCTGGCACGCCTGCCGTACGGCGCCAAGACCGATCCGGTGGAAGCCTTCGCTTTCGAAGAAGACACCGACGGTGCCGACAGCGCCAAGTACACCTGGGCCAACGCGGCCTACGCGATGGCGGTGAACATCAACCGTTCGTTCAAGAACTACGGCTGGTGCTCTTCGATTCGCGGCGTGGAGTCCGGCGGGGCCGTCGAAGGCTTGCCGGTGCACACGTTCCCGAGCGACGACGGCGGTGTCGATATGAAGTGC
>Ga0182007_10000526_pt1 | contig 22600 bp, 19 predicted proteins | sample Sormic07211113_1_FD_123023 | JGI IMG/M metagenome (GOLD analysis project Ga0182007, IMG submission 123023) | Rhizosphere microbial communities from Sorghum bicolor, Mead, Nebraska, USA - 072115-113_1 MetaG | ecosystem: Host-associated > Plants > Roots > Rhizosphere | place: USA: Nebraska... | reverse complement strand
TTCGTCGAGATGTTCGTCGGTGTCGGTGCCTCCCGAGTCCGTGACCTGTTCGAGCAGGCCAAGGCGAACGCTCCGGCGATCGTCTTCGTCGACGAGATCGACGCGGTCGGCCGCCACCGCGGCGCCGGCCTCGGCGGCGGTCATGACGAGCGCGAGCAGACGCTGAACCAGCTGCTGGTCGAGATGGACGGCTTCGACGTCAAGGGTGGTGTGATTCTCATCGCGGCCACCAACCGTCCGGACATCCTCGACCCGGCGCTGCTGCGCCCCGGCCGCTTCGACCGCCAGATCGCGGTCGACCCGCCGGACCTGCAGGGCCGTCTGGAGATCCTCAAGGTCCACCAGAAGGGCAAGCCGGTCGCCCCGGACGTCGACCTCGCGGCCGTCGCCCGGCGCACCCCGGGCTTCACCGGCGCCGACCTGAGCAACGTGCTGAACGAGGCCGCCCTGCTCACCGCCCGCAGTGACCGCAAGCTGATCGACAACTCCATGCTGGACGAGGCGATCGACCGTGTGGTCGCGGGCCCGCAGAAGCGGACCCGGATCATGTCGGACAAGGAGAAGAAGATCACCGCGTACCACGAGGGCGGACACGCCCTGGTCGCGGCGGCTTCCCCGAACTCCGACCCGGTCCACAAGATCACGATTCTCTCGCGTGGCCGTGCCCTCGGTTACACGATGGTGCTCCCGGACGAGGACAAGTACTCGACCACCCGCAACGAGATGCTCGACCAGCTGGCCTACATGCTGGGCGGCCGCGCGGCCGAGGAACTGGTCTTCCACGACCCGACCACGGGCGCCGCGAACGACATCGAGAAGGCCACCGCCACGGCCCGCGCGATGGTCACCCAGTACGGCATGACCGAGCGGCTGGGCGCCATCAAGTTCGGCGGCGACAACACCGAGCCGTTCCTCGGGCGTGAGATGTCTCACCAGCGCGACTACTCGGAAGAGGTCGCCGCACTGGTGGACGAGGAAGTCAAGAAGCTGATCGAGAACGCGCACAACGAGGCCTGGGAGATCCTGGTCGAGAACCGCGACGTCCTCGACAACCTGGTCCTGCAGCTGCTGGAGAAGGAGACGCTGGGCAAGGAGCAGATCGCCGAGATCTTCGCTCCCATCCACAAGCGCCCGCCGCGTCCGGCCTGGACCGGCTCCTCCCGCCGCACGCCGTCCACCCGTCCGCCGGTGCTCTCCCCGAAGGAGCTCGCACTGACGAACGGCGCCAACGGCGCGACCCCGGCGATCTCCACCGCCAAGTCGACGGCGACGGAGCACGCCCCGGTGACCGAGCCGGCTCCGGAGGACCGTTCCGAGAGCTGAGGTCACACTTCCGGCCACCGAGACCGGAATGGATGCATGCGCCCCCCAGGTTCTAGCCTGGGGGGCGCGGCATTTGTGGCTGCCTGTAGGGGACATCAGAGGAACGAGGCACAAGATGACCGACCCTGTGACGCTGGACAGCGAGGGCGAGATCGGCGAGTTCGACGAGAAGCGCGCCGAGAACGCCATCCGCGAACTGCTGATCGCGGTCGGCGAGGACCCCGAACGGGAGGGCCTCAAGGAGACGCCGGCGCGCGTGGCGCGGGCGTACAGGGAGATCTTCGCGGGTCTGTGGCAGAAGCCCGAGGACGTGCTGACGACGACGTTCGACCTGGGCCACGACGAGATGGTGCTGGTCAAGGACATCGAGGTGCTCAGCTCGTGCGAGCACCATCTGGTGCCCTTCGTCGGGGTCGCCCACGTCGGATACATTCCGTCCGTCGACGGCAAGATCACGGGCCTCTCGAAGCTGGCCCGGCTCGTGGATGTCTACGCCCGCCGTCCACAGGTGCAGGAACGACTCACCACTCAGATCGCCGACTCCCTGATGCAGATACTGGAGCCGCGTGGCGTGATCGTCGTCGTCGAGTGCGAGCACATGTGCATGTCGATGCGAGGTGTCCGCAAGCCTGGGGCGAAGACCATAACGTCGGCGGTCCGTGGCCAGCTGCGCGACCCCGCCACCCGTAACGAGGCGATGAGCCTGATCATGGCCCGCTGACGGCCCTACGCCGCCGAGGCCGCCCCGTTGTTGTGTTCGTCGTCCTCCGGGAGCTTGCAGACCCGCTCCAGGAAGATGGCCGCCGCTATCACCGCGATGCCCGCGACGACGGAGAAGCCGGCGTAGATGGCCTGGTCGCGGCGGGCGGGGATGTCCAGCTGCTCCAGGAGGAAGGCGCCCGCGCCGCCGTACATACCGGCGACCAGGGCTGCCACCAGGGCGCTGGCCTGGCCGAAGACGACCGCGCGGGCGGCCATCAGGGGGTCGACGCCCTTGGCCTCGGGGCGGCGCTCGCGCTGGGCCTTGAGGCGGGCGCGGATCGAGAGCGCCGTGGCGGTGAGGACCACGGCGATCAGGGCGAGGACGATGGGGGCGGCCAGGGGGACGCTGGGAAGGGTCCCGATCGAGTTCCACAGGCGGGCGCCCGCCCAGGACAGGACGCCGGCCACGACGAAGACTCCGGCCAGCACCCTGATGCGCAGCTCTCTCACGGCGTCCCTTCAACTCCCCCGGGTCCCGGGCTCGTCCCGCGGACCGTGGTCGGTCACCGCCCGCGAGCGGTGACCGATCCGACATCTTGTCGTCCTGACCTTAACGACTACTCGGGCAGGTGGAGTTCCAGGTCCTTGCGCGGCTCCACGCCATGGCGGGTGACGGAGTCGATCAGGGCGGCGACCGGGCCGCGGCCGGGCAGCTGGGCCTCGGGGTCGACGTCGTGCCAGGGCACCAGGACGAAGGCGCGCTCATGGGCGCGCGGGTGGGGGAGGGTGAGCTGCGGGTCGTCGGAGAGGACACCGTCGTAGGCCACGATGTCGACGTCGAGGGTGCGGGCGCCCCAGCGCTCGTCCCGTACGCGGTGGAAGGCCTCCTCGACCGCGTGGGCCCGCTCCAGGAGCGAGGACGGCGGGAGGGTGGTCTTCAGCAGCACGACGGCGTTGAAGTACGAGGGCTGGCTGCCGGGATCGACGCCCCACGGCTCGGTCTCGTACACCGGCGACACGGCCTTGACGCGGACGCCCGGGGTGTCCTCCAGCGCGTCGATGGCGCCCTGGAGGGTCTCCAGGCGGTTGCCGAGGTTCGCGCCGAGGGAGATCACGGCCCGTTTCGGGTTGTGCAGGGTGGTGTCGGCGGCGTCCACCTGCCGCACCACGGAGGCGGGTACCGGCTGTACGGTCGGGTCGCTGTGACCCCCGGTGAAGGACGCGGTCATACTCGGCTCCGGGTGATGGTGACGGTCACGTCGTCGAAGGGGACCGTGATCGGTGCGTCCGGTTTGTGGACGCGGACCTCGACCTCCTGGACCAGGTCGTGCTTGAGACAGGCCTGGGCGATGTGCTCGGCGAGGGTCTCGATCAGGTTGACGGGCTCGCCCTGGACGACGGCCACGACCTCCTCCGCCACGATGCCGTAGTGCACGGTCTTCGCCAGGTCGTCGTCGGCCGCGGCCGGCCGGGTGTCCAGGCCGAGGACGAGGTCCACGATGAAGGTCTGCCCCTCCTCGCGCTCCTTGGGGAACACACCGTGGTGCCCGCGGGCCTTGAGGCCGCGCAGCGCGACACGATCCACGCGAATCACTCCTGCAATCGTCGGTAGCGGCCGGTACGAGCCGTGTGCGGCGGCGGACCGGCCTCGAACGAATCTACCTGCGGGCACTGACAGGGCCGGGCCACAGGGGCGCGGGCCCGTGCCGGGACCAGGAGGTCTCATCGTGTGTTTCCCCTGGGGAACCCGGCGGCTCACGGGTAGGTAGCCGCCCCTACCCACGCCGCCGTGATTCCAACCACTCCTTGGTCCCGACGGGTGCCGCTACGTCCCCCGCAGGTGTCACCGAAGGGGCGCCTACCCCGTCAGGTGGGGGTGTCCTCGTCCTCGGCCTCGTCGTTCTCGGCCAGAACGGGGGAGGCGTGGTGCGACCACATCTTCCAGCCGTCGGGTGTGCGCCGGAACACGTTCGTGGCGACGACCAGCTGGCCCACCAGCGGTCCCAGCTCCTCGCCGCCCTCGGGGGCGGGGCCGCCGCTGAGGATGTTCTCGGTGCAGGTGACGAGCGCGGTGTCGCCGGTCACCGAGACATGCACATCGGTGAGGAAGAACTGGATGTAGTCGGTGTTCGCCATGATCAGCGCGTACGACCGCAGGACCTCGCCGCGACCGGTCAGCACCGGCCAGCCGGGGTGCACGCAGGAGACCACCCCGACATCGGCCGGGTCGTGGTACTCCTCGTCGACGCCCAGGTCGGAGGGCGTGAGCCAGAGCGAGGACAGCATGTCGAAGTCGCCGCGCTCCAGGGCCTCGTAGAAGGCGGTGTTGGCGGCTTCCACCTGCTCGACGTCCGTGTGGGCGGCGCTCACCGGGCTCCTTCTGCGCCGGGCGTGGGCTCTGTCGCGTGCGCCGGGCGGGTGGTGTCCGCGCCGGGAGCGCGCTGCGGGGTGTGCGCCGGGCTCGGAGTGTCTGCGCCTGGTGTGTGGTGTTCGGATTGCGCTGGGCGTGCGGTGTGGGAGCCCGGCGCGTTCGCTGCGGCGCGCGCCCCTTCCACGGCGCGCGCGACCCGCACCGCGTCGCGCGTCGCGCGCACCTCGTGCACGCGCACCGCCCATGCGCCGGCCTGCGCCGCGAGCGCGGAGACGGCGGCCGTGGCGGCGTCGCGCTCGCGCGCGGGCGGCGGCGTGCTCTCCGGGCCGGCGAGGACCCGGCCGAGGAACCGCTTGCGGGACGCGGCGACCAGGAGGGGGTGGCCGAGGGCGAGCAGGCGGTCCAGATGGGCGAGCAGCACCAGGTCGTGCTCGGCGTCCTTGGAGAAGCCGAGTCCCGGGTCGACGACGATGCGGTCGGGGGCGATACCGCCGGCGAGGACGGCCTCCACGCGTGCGTGCAGCTCGTCGACGACCTCGGCGACGACGTCGTCGTACACGCCCTTGACGTTGCCGCCCTCCAGGAAGCCGCGCCAGTGCATGACGACGAAGGGGGCGCCCGTCTCGGCCACCACCGGGATCATCGCCGGGTCGGCGAGGCCGCCGCTGACGTCGTTGACGAGGGCGGCGCCGGCGGCGAGGGACTGGGCGGCGACGGAGGCGCGCATGGTGTCGACGGAGACGGTGACGCCCTCGGAGGCGAGACCGCGGACGACGGGGATGACCCGCTTGAGCTCCTCCGCCTCGTCCACGCGCGTGGCGCCCGGGCGGGTGGACTCGCCGCCGACGTCGACCAGGTCGGCGCCCTCGGCGACCAGCTCCAGGCCGTGCTTGACGGCGGCCGTGGTGTCGAAGAAGCGGCCGCCGTCGGAGAAGGAATCGGGAGTGACGTTCACGACTCCCATGACCGCGCAGCGGTCCCATTCCGGAAGGCCCGCGACGCGCCCGCGTCCGCTCTGCTTGCTCATGCGTTCAGCGTAGGCCCCGGGCCGTGCGGGGAAACGCCACGGCCCGGACGCGGGCCCCTCCGGCTGGAGGAGAGGGGCCCGCGTCCGGGCCTGTTCCCGGCGCCGTCGGTCACGCCGCGCGTACGTCGCGCTCCGCGACGGCGTGCGCGCACACGGGCTGGGGGGACCGGCGGCGGCGCAGGAAGCGCGGGAGCGGCAGGGCGAGGTTGACGAAGCCCTCCGCCTGCATGGCGGCGAAGCCGATGCGGGGCAGGTCCGCGGGGGCTCGGTAGACGACGAAGCGGGGCTCCCAGCGGGGGCGGAACTTCGCGTTGAACTTGTACAGGGACTCGATCTGGAACCAGCGCGAGAGGAAGACCAGCAGCCCGCGCCAGGCGCGCAGCACCGGGCCCGCGCCGATCTTCTCGCCCCGCGCGAGCGCCGAGCGGAACATCGCGAAGTTGAGCGAGACACGGGTGATGCCGAGCTTCGGGGCCGCCTGGAGGGCGGCGACGATGAGGAGTTCGTTCATGCCGGGGTCGGCCGAGCGGTCGCGCCGCATCAGGTCCAGTGAGACGCCGTCGGTGCCCCAGGGGACGAAGTGCAGGATCGCCTTCAGGTCGCCGAACTCGCCGGGCTCGTCGTCCGCCTTGTGCGCGGTGGCGATCAGGCAGTCGCCGTCGGAAGGGTCGCCGATGCGGCCCAGGGCCATGGAGAAGCCGCGTTCGGTGTCGGTGCCGCGCCAGTCCTCGGCGGCCTGCCGGATCCGCTCCAGCTCGGTTCCACCGAGGTCACGTACACGTCGTACCCGGGTTTCGTAACCGGCGCGCTCGATGCGCTTGACCATCTGGCGCACGTTGCGCATCGCGCGCCCGGCCAGGGAGAAATCCGCCACGTCCACCACCGCCTCGTCGCCCAGTTCGAGGGCGTCCAGGCCGGTCTCGCGGGTCCACACCTCGCCGCCCGTCTCCGAGCAGCCCATCACGGCGGGCGTCCAGGAGTGCGCCTTCGCCTCGTCCATGAAGCGCTCGATCGCGCCCGGCCAGGCCTCCACGTCGCCGATGGGGTCGCCGCTGGCGAGCATCACACCGGACACCACGCGGTAGGTCACCGCGGCCTTGCCGCTGGGCGAGAAGACGACGGCCTTGTCGCGGCGCAGCGCGAAGTGGCCGAGGGAGTCGCGTCCGCCGTGCTTCTCGAGCAGGGCGCGCAGGTGCTCCTCGTCGTCCGGGGTGAGGCGCGCGGCGGGGTGTTCGGGCCGGAGGGCGAGGTAAATCGTCGTGACGGCCGTGATCAGCCCCAGGGCGCCCAGGGAGAAGCCGACGGTCCAGGAGGTGTTGCCCTGGTAGTCGACCGGGCCCTCGAAGCCGAAGAGGCCGTAGAGCACGTGCGTGATGCGATCGGCCAGGCTCGGGTCGCCGATCATGCGGTTCGGGTGGACGCTGACGATGATCAACCCGAGGACGAGGGAACCGGCGCCCATGAGGACGAAGTTCGCCAGCGCGCGCCACCGGCTGCGCGGGTCGGGCAGCGACTTGAACTGGTCGCGGTGGCGCAGCAGCGGTGCGAGCAGCGCCAGGGAGATCGCCATGCCGATGATCGAGTGGCGGTACACGAACTGCGCCACGGCGCCCGCCGGCAGGAGTGCGACCGCGGCTCGCCACGCGCGCCGCTTGCCCCGCTTCAGGCCGTGCGCGAGCAGCAGCAGGAGCACGCCGGCGCTGAGCGAGAGCGCGGCTGCGAACGGGCCGAACGCTCCGGGCAGCACCTCGGCGATCGTGTGCATACGGCTGTGCCTGAAGCGCGGGAAGACGCCCGCGGCGACATCGAGCACACCGACCAGGTAGCAGGCCCTGGCGACGAGGACAGGGACGACCTCGGGGCGCGGACCTCGCAGTACGCGCCGAGCGTTGCGTGTTCGGGACGGAACCCCGCCCGACATTTCCTCATCTGTCCTGACAGACATCGCATCCCGTTGTTCCGCGAGAGACCTGGACCCGGTGCCGATTCGGGCATCCGGCGACATTGCGCCCTCTAGGACGGTGTCTTGAGGAGGAAGGTTCCAACCCCTTCTCAAAGCCGGTTCAAAAGCCGAGGAAAGTCCCGGACAAGCCCCCGCGAAGGTGTGGGGGTGCCAGGTTGGAAACCGCAGGCAGGAAGCAGGATATGGGTCTTACGAGCAACAAGGTGCTGGTGCTGGCGGTGGCCTTCGCCGTGCTGCTGTTCGTCGGCACGGTGTGGCTGTGGCCGCGCCTGGCGCGACGGAACTGGCGTGCCGTCAGCGGTCGCGTGGGGCTGCTGCTCGGCACCCAGTTGGCCCTGTTCGTGTCCGTGGGCCTCGCCGCCAACCAGGCCTTCGGGTTCTATGCCAGCTGGGCGGACCTCTTCGGCCAGGAGAAGGACCAGGGCGTGGTCGTGAACCACACGGCGCTCGGCGGTGCCGGGGGGCCGCTGGAGGTCATAGAGACGGCACGCGTGCGTGGCGCGGGCGGCGCGCCGCCGAGAACCGGCGGAGAGATCCAGAAGGTCGACATCGTCGGCCGTACGACCCATATCGCCACACCCGCGTACGTGTATCTGCCGCCGGAGTACTTCCAGCCGCAGTACCGCACGCGTACGTTCCCCGCCGCCGTCGTCCTGACGGGATATCCGGGCACCGCCAAGGCGCTCGTCGACAAGCTGCGCTATCCGAACACCGCGCAGACCCTCGCCAAGGACGGCCGTATGCAGCCGATGATCCTGGTGATGCTGCGGCCGACGGTGGCGCCGCCGCGGGACACGGAGTGCGTGGACATCCCGGGCGGTCCGCAGACGGAGACGTTTTTCGCCAAGGATCTGCCGAACGCCGTAGTCGCTCACTACAGGGTGGGCAAAAAGCCGGGGAGCTGGGGCATCGTCGGTGACTCCACGGGCGGTTACTGCGCGCTGAAACTCGCGATGCACCATCCGGGTTCGTACGCGGCCGCCGTGGCCCTGTCGCCGTACTACAAGGCGCCCATCGACCCCACCACGGGCGATCTTTTCCACGGCGACCAGGCGCTGCACGACCGGGCGAACCTCTGGTGGTGCCTCAAGCACCTGCCCGCGCCGAACACCTCACTGCTCGTCACCAGCAGCCGTATCGGGGAAACCAACTACAAGGACACGCTCAAGTTCATCCAGCGTGTACAGGCCACCCGGCTGACAAGGATCTCGTCGATCATCCTCGACAGCGGCGGCCACAACTTCAACACCTGGCGACGTGAGATTCCGGCGGCGCTGCAGTGGCTCAGCGGACGGTTGAGCGATCATTGATGATCTTGAACTGAGTGAAGGAATTCGACGGCTCGCATTTCCCGGTGCGCTGTGAACGTTTCGTTATGGCTGTGTTTTACGGCCCGGTGCGCCAACGGTCGCACACGCGCGGTAAGTTTCTGGCCATGCCACGTGGACGTCACCGTCATTCCCCACCACTGCACAGGCTGCTGCCGCCGTCGGCGATAGCCGGCGTCTCCCTCGTCTGCGCCTTCGGCCCCTGGGTGTTCTCCTCCCCGGGCGTGCTCCGTGTCGTCGCCGCGTTCGCCGCCGCGACGGCGGTCGTCGGCGCGGCCGTGATGCGCCGCTGGGACGCACAGGCCGGCAAGCAGGTGGCCGACCTCGCGCGCGCGCGTGCGAGCGACGAGTGGCGGCACGAGGAGCGGGTCGCCGAGCTGGAGACCGACCTCGAGGAGTCCCGCGAACTGCGCGCCAAGCTGGAACAGCGACTGCGGGCCAAGCGCGCCGAACTGGCGGGTCTGCGCAACGAGCACGCGGCGCTGCTGCGCCGGTACGCGACCGCGGAGACCGAGCGCGCGAGCGCCCTGGAAGGCCGCCGTCTGCTGGAGATAGAGGCCGGATCGCCCGCCGGGGCGGAGACCGAGGCTGTGGCTGCCTCGGTGGACGCCGCGGAGACGGGTGCCGAGGGCGCCGACGACAAGGCGGAGCTGCCCGAGATCTTCTCCCCGGAGGGCTCGAAGCTGTTCCTGCGGGCCAAGGCGGCGCTGAAGAAGTTCGACGGGGACGGTGACGCTTCCTCGGCGGACGACGCAGATGTGACGGACGAGGCCGGGGGCGCCGACGCTGACGGCGGGGCCGGGGGCACGGGCGCCGGTGACGCCGAGGTGAGCGCCGAGAACGAGGGCGACACGGACGGCACCGACCCCGAGGACGACGGCTCGCCCAAGGGCAACGGTCCCTCGAAGGGCGATTCCCCGAAGGGTGACGGTCCCTCCAAGGGCGAGTCGGTGCGGGTGACGGCCGGTTCCGGCGCCGTCGCGGCCGAGCCGCTCGCGACCGGTGCCGTCGCCACGGAGCCCGCCGCCGGCGCGGCCGAGGCCGGCACCCTCGCCGAGGCCGGCTCCGCCGACACGGAGGCCGCGACGCAGGAGGACGAGGCAGAGGGGCAGCCCGAGGCGGTCGACGGGCATGCGCGCGCGGCCGCCACGACCTCGGCCCATCTGCCCGCTCTGCCCGGGCAGTCCGCCCAGCCGGTCCGGCAGCCCTCCGGGCACTTCGTCGAGCCGACCGCGGTGGCCGTCGTACCGGCCGCGCCCGTGCGGCGTCCGGCGGTCGAGGGCGGGTTCGACTTCTTCGGCACCAAGAAGGACCCCTCGCCCGCCGACCTGGAGGCCGTGCAGAACGAGGACCTCGCCGACGTCGTCGGCCAGGAGGCCCTCGCCCTCCACAAGGCCGACGCCGAGGCGGAGTTCAAGCCGGCCGACGAGGAGTCCCGCGGCGTCGGCCAGGTGATCGACCTGACGGCCCACGACGAGACGGAACAGATCAACCTGCAGGGGCTGCGGAGCGCGGTTTCCTGACGCGGCTTTGCAAGGCGGTTTCCCAACGCGGGTTTCGCACGTGCTTCCTGTGCGGGGGTCCCGTGCACGGATTCCTCGCGTGGGTTCTTTGCGCGGGTTCTTCGCGTGGGTTCCCTGCGGCGGACGATCGCCTGCCAGGGCTACGCCATCCATCGGTCCGGCAGCGCGTCCCGTCGTCCCGTCCGGGACCGTTCCGCCTGCGCCCGCAGCAGCTCCGCCGCCTCCTGAGCGTCCCTCAGACGGGCCGTGACGGTCTTGTTGGCCCCCGTGTCCACATGTACGGCGGCAACCCGCCACAGTCGCTCCCACGGCCCCTGAGCCAGCCGTACGCTCTGCACCTTCGCGTGCGGCACGAGTGAGAGGCGGCGCCGCAGCAGCCCGTGCCGGGCGGCGAACACCGCGTCGGTGACGGCGAGTCCGTATCCGCGCCACCACAGCGGCACGCACCACCCGGCCCGTCGGGGCGGCCGCGCCAGGTCGGCGGCCGACGGCACCGTGACCCCTGGCAGCACGCGCGCGACGACCGCCTCCGCGATCTCGCGCGGGGCGACCGGTACGAGCACCGAGTTGGACGATCCGGCCACATCCAGCTCCACCCGCACCCACCCGAGCCGCCGCCACGACAGCGGCTCCACGATCCGCACGGTCTGCACCCGTCCGGGCGGCACCGTCTCGTGCGTACGGTCCAGCAGCCCGTGGTCGATGCGCAGCCCGTCCGGAGACTCGCCGACCATCCAGTCGTACTCGCCGACGAACCGCCCCACACTGCTCGCGCCCGCCGCGCCCAGCAGAGGCACGCCGGTCGCCAGGACCGTCCACACGCTGTGGGTGGCGAACCACAGGACGGGCGGTACGACGAGGGCGGCGGCCAGGGTGCCCCAGGTGGCGCCCGTCAGCACGAGGGAGAGCGCGAGGTGGAGCGGGGGCGTGCGCAGGAGCACGCGCGCCGGGGCTTCGCCGACTTCGTGCGCCGTCTCGGGCGCGAATCCGGCGGCGCGCGCGAGCAGTTCCGCGCGCAGCGCACGCGCCTCGCGCTCCCCGAGGAAGGCCAGCTCGTCCTTCTTGTCGGTGCCTATGACGTCGAGTTTGAGCTTGGCGACGCCGGCCACGCGCGCGAGGAGCGGCTGGGTGACGTCCACCGCCTGGAGCCGCTCCAGGCGGATGTGCGCGGTGCGGCGGAACAACAGGCCGGTGCGTATGCGCAGTTCGGTGTCCGTCACCGCGAAGTGCGTGTACCACCAGCTGAGGAAGCCGTACAGGGCGGCGACCGGGACGAGCACGGCGAGCGCTATCAGCAGGGTGGTGGCCGTAAGCCGGGCCAGCTGGCGCTGCGCCTGGTCCGGGTCGTGCACGGCCCACCCGATGAGCACGGCGACCGGCGCCCAGGCCCGCCTCAGGGGAGTGACGGGGTGCAGCCGGCGCTCGGTGACGGGCTCCTTCCCGAGCACGGCGTCGTCGACGCCCGGCGTGGTCACAGACCCGCCGATCGGGCCTCGCCGAGCTCGGTGAGCCGGTCGCGCAGACGTTCCGCCTCGGCCGGGTCGAGGCCCGGGATGGTCGCGTCGGTCGCGGCGGCGGCCGTGTGCAGCTGCACGCTGGCCAGCCCGAAGTGCCGCTCGACGGGGCCCGAGGTCACCTCGACCAGCTGCATGCGCCCGTACGGCACCACGGTCTCCTCGCGCCACAGCACACCCCGGCTGAGCAGCAGGTCGTCGGCGCGTTCGGCATACCGCCAGGAGCGCCAGTTGCGGCCCAGCAGCACCCAGCCCCAGGCCATGAGCGCGAGCGGCAGCAGCGCGATCGCCGCCCACACCGGGCTGGCGAGCACGCCGAGCAGCAGCCCCAGGGCCAGGGCGATAGCTCCCAGCCACACCACCAGCAACAGGCGTCGCATCCGCAACAGCCGTCGCGGCAGACCGCGCCACACCGGCTCCGTCGTCGTGTCCCCCGTCGTACCCGTGTTCCGCGGGCTCCCCGTTTCCATAGGGCCAGCGTACGTAGGACAGACTGTGTCCATGACTCCTACGACGGAGACCATGGTCGGTATCGGCGGCGCCGCGGAGAGCACCGACATGGTGCTCAACATCGGACCGCAGCACCCGTCCACGCACGGCGTGCTCAGGCTGCGCCTGGTGCTGGACGGCGAGCGCATCACGCGCGCGGAGCCGGTGATCGGCTATATGCACCGCGGCGCGGAGAAACTCTTCGAGGCGCGCGACTACCGCCAGATCATCATGCTCGCCAACCGCCACGACTGGCTGTCGGCCTTCTCGAACGAGCTGGGCGTCGTCCTCGCCGTGGAACGCATGCTCGGCATGGAGGTCCCCACGCGCGCGGTGTGGACACGCACGCTGCTCGCGGAGCTCAACCGGGTGCTCAACCACCTGATGTTCCTGGGCTCCTATCCGCTGGAGCTCGGCGGGATCACGCCGGTCTTCTACGCGTTCCGGGAGCGCGAGGTCCTCCAGAACGTCATGGAGGAGGTCTGCGGCGGCCGTATGCACTACATGTTCAACCGCGTCGGCGGCCTCAAGGAGGACCTGCCGGCGGGCTGGACCGCACGCGCGCGTGCCGCGGTCGCCGCCGTGCGCTCGCGCATGGGCCGGTTCGACGATCTGGTCCTCGGCAACGAGATCTTCCGTGGGCGCACGCGGGGCGTGGGGGCGCTCGCGCCGGAGGCCGTGCACGCCTACGGAGTGAGCGGGCCGATCGCGCGCGCCTCGGGCGTCGACTTCGACCTGCGCCGCGACGAGCCGTATCTGGCCTACGACGAGCTGCAGGACACCCTGAAGGTCGTCACCCGGCAGGAGGGCGACTGCCTCGCCCGCTTCGAGGTCCTCCTGGAGCAGACCCACAACGCCCTCGACCTCGCCGACGCCTGCCTCGACCGCCTCGCCGACCTCCCGCCCGGACCGATCAACCAGCGGCTCCCCAAGGTCCTGAAGGCACCCGAGGGCCACACCTACGCCTGGACCGAGAACCCCCTCGGCATCAACGGCTACTACCTCGTCAGCAAGGGCGAGAAGACCCCGTACCGGCTGAAGCTGCGCTCGGCGTCGTACAACAACATCCAGGCCCTGGCGGAGCTGCTGCCGGGGACGTTGGTCGCGGACATGGTGGCGATCCTCGGGTCGCTGTTCTTCGTCGTGGGGGACATCGACAAGTAGGGCGGAGGGCACGTGCGGGCCGGGCGCGTCGGCTCCGTCCGGCGAGGTCCGTCCGGCGAGGTCAGCCGATGAGCGCGCCCGGGATGCCCACCGGCTGCAGCAGCCAGCCGAAGTCGCCGAGGCCACCGGGAGCCGTGAGTTCGGCGGCCTCACCGGCGCTCGCGAGGGCGCGTACGTAGGCGGCGGGTTGTGTGGAGGCCAACGCGAGCGGGGGGCGTGCGCCGGTGATGCCCAAGGCGTGGAGGGCGTCGCGCTGGCGCAGCAGGCGCGCGCTCGGGATGGCGCGTGCCGCCGAACGCGCCGCGTACGCCTCAAAGCCGGCGCCTCCCCGCGCCGTGCCCGCCCCTTCCCCGCGCGCCGCGCCCGCCTCTGTCTCCGCGCCTCCGCGCCCCGCGCGCCCCGCAGGATCAGCGCCTCCCCGCCCCGCGAGCACCGCCTCCCCGTGCGCCGCGCACGCGTCCAGGGCGACGTGCGCCGTGATGTCGCACGAGCCGTCCGGTACGGGCGTCGTCTCGCGCCCCGCGCGGAATCCGGTGAGCGTCCCGAACGGGGGGCGTGCGTCCAGGGTGTGCGCGTAGTCGACGGCTACTGCGAGACCCCGGTCGAGGGCCGAGACCACGTCGGCCCACGCCTCGTCCCTGGGCAGCCCGATCTCGGCCCGCATCCCTTCGGCGCGCATTCCTTCGATCCGCGCTTCCTCGGTGCGGCTCTCCCCGCCCGGCCCCTCGGGCCCGCCCACCGGCCACCACCGTGCGAGCCACTCCGCCTCCGCGCCCGCGCCCGCGATCGCCTCGCCGAGCCGCTCTGTGCCGTCCCGTCGTACGAGCACCCGGCGGGCCGTGCCCTGCGGGTCCACCTCGGCGATGTCCAGGGGCACGTTGTCCAGCCACTCGTTGGCGAACAGCAGCCCCGTGATGCCGCGCGGCGGCTCCGGCAGCCACTCGACGCGGGGGTCGAGGCCGGCGGGGCGGTCGGCGCGTTCGACGGCGTACGCACGCACGCGTGCGGTCACCTCGGCCGGGAGCGCGGCCAGGACGCCGGTGACCAGCTCCCCCCGCCCCGCCGCCATGTCCACGAAGTCGAGTCGGGCGGGACGGCCCAGGGCCTCGTCGACGCGGCACAGGAGGCGGGCCACGGCGTCGGCGAACAGCGGCGAGGCGTGCACGGACGTACGGAAGTGGGCGGCCGGGCCCTCGGGGCGGCGGTAGAAGCCGTACGGGCCGTACAGGGCGGCCTCCGTCGCCGCTCGCCAGCCCTGCCAGTCGTCGCCCGTCGTCTCTCCCGTCACCGGGCCAGGCTAAGCGCACGGGAGAACGCACTCTCCACCTTGCGGAGTACGCGCGCCCGGTCCGGATCGATCCTCCGGTTGACCCCTGCACGCATCTCGCTTCCCTACGCTGGGTTACGTGCAGCGCCTCTATGACTTCCTCCGCAGACACCCGACAGGGGTCGACACCTTCTGGGCCGTCTTCCTGTTCGGGATCTCGCTGCTGAGCGGAACCGCCAGTTCGGCGGTCCGGGGTACCGACTCGAAGGCGCTGATCGTTCCGATCGCGTTCCTGCTGTGCCTGGTGATCGCGCTGCGCCGGCGCATGCCCGAGAAGATGCTGCTGCTGGCGGCCGGACTGGGTGTGGCGCAGCTGGTGCTGAACGTCCAGACGATGGCCGCCGACTTCGCCATGCTGGTGATCGTCTACACGGTGGCGGCGACGGGCGCCCGGTGGTCCTCCCGGCTCGCGCTGGCCATGGGGCTGTGCGCGGCGCCGCTGGCGCAGACGCGCTGGCCCCAGGACGGCACCGCGCTGGGCAACGCCGCCAAGGCGATCTTCCTGACCGTGCCGTTCGCGCTGGCCTGGGTGCTCGGCGACTCGATCCGCACCCGGCGCGCGTACTTCGCGCAGCTGGAGGAGCGGGCGGCCCGTCTGGAGAAGGAGCGCGAGGCGCAGGCCAAGGTCGCGGTCGCCGCCGAACGCGCCCGGATCGCGCGCGAGTTGCACGACGTCGTCGCGCACAACGTCTCGGTGATGGTGGTGCAGGCCGACGGCGCGGCCTACGTCCTCGACACCGCCCCCGAACAGGCGAAGAAGGCCCTGGAGACGATCTCCTCCACCGGCCGTCAGGCCCTCGCCGAGATGCGCCGTCTGCTGGGCGTGCTGCGCACCGGGGAGCACAAGGAGGTCGGCGAGTACGTTCCGCAGCCCGACGTCGAGCAGATCGACGAGCTGATCGAGCAGTGCCGTACCTCCGGTCTCCCCGTCGACTTCAAGGTCGAGGGCACCCCGCGCCCGCTGCCCAGCGGCGTCGAGCTGACGGCGTACCGCATCGTGCAGGAGGCGCTCACGAACACCCGCAAGCACGGCGGGCCCAACACGGGCGCGAGCGTGCGGTTGGTGTACTTCGACGACGGGCTCGGGCTGCTCGTCGAGGACGACGGCAAGGGCGCTCCGCACGAGCTGTACGAGGAGGGCGGCGCCGACGGTCAGGGGCACGGCCTGATCGGGATGCGCGAGCGGGTCGGTATGGTCGGCGGGACCCTGGACGCGGGCCCGCGCCCGGGCGGCGGATTCCGCATCAGCGCCCTGCTGCCGCTGAAACCCGCACACTGAACCGACGCATGCCCCTTGTTGACACCTGTAACGATCCTTGTCACGAACCGGCCGACGAAGCAACGAATCTGCCGACGCAAACGGAAGAGACGGAAGAGGCTCCGATGACGATCCGCGTGATGCTCGTCGACGACCAGGTGCTGCTGCGCACCGGGTTCCGGATGGTGCTCGCCGCGCAGCCGGACATGGAGGTCGTCGCGGAGGCCGGGGACGGTGTGGAGGCCCTTCAGGTGCTGCGTGCGACCGAGGTCGACGTCGTCCTGATGGACGTCCGGATGCCGAAACTGGACGGCGTGGAGACGACCCGCCGCATCTGCCAGGAGCCCAATCCGCCCAAGGTGCTGATCCTGACCACCTTCGACCTCGACGAGTACGCCTTCTCGGGGCTGAAGGCGGGCGCCTCCGGCTTCATGCTCAAGGACGTGCCGCCGGGTGAACTCCTGCACGCCATCCGCGCCGTGCACAGCGGCGACGCGGTGGTCGCGCCGTCGACCACGCGGCGCCTCCTGGACCGGTTCGCGCCGATGCTGCCGAGCGGCGGCAAGGAGCCCCGGCACAAGGAGCTGGAGCGGCTCACCGACCGGGAGCGCGAGGTCATGGTGCTGGTCGCGCAGGGCCTGTCGAACGGCGAGATCGCGGCCCGGCTCGTGCTGTCCGAGGCGACCGTGAAGACCCATGTCGGCCGCATCCTCACCAAGCTGGGGCTGCGCGACCGGGTGCAGGTGGTGGTCCTCGCGTACGAGACCGGGCTGGTCCGCGCGGGCGGGCACGGCTGATCCACATACGCGTGACCCCCGTGTAATCGCCGACCACTAGGGTCTGCGCATGCTCGTGTGGATCAACGGCCCTTTCGGGGGCGGCAAGACGCAGACCGCGTACGAGATACAGCGGCGCCTGCGGGGCAGCGTCGTCTGCGACCCGGAGCACGCCGGGTTCGGTCTGCGCCGGATGCTGCCGCCCGACCTGCGGGGGAACTTCCAGGACCTGACCTCCTGGCGGCAAGGGGTCGTCGAGGTCCTCGACCTCGCTCTCACCAAGCACGACGGGGTCGTGATCGCGCCCATGACGGTCACGGACTCCGGCTACTTCGAGGAGACCGTGGGCCGGCTGCGCGAACTCGGCCACGACGTACGCCACTTCACCCTCCTCGCCCAGCGCGAGACCGTCCTGAAGCGGCTGCGTGAGCGCGGCTTCGGGCACCTCCTCGGACACCTCGGCAGGAAGAACGCCGGCCTGGGACGCGAGACCTGGGCCGTGCGGCAGCTCGACCACTGTCTGGAGCGGCTCGTGGAACCCGAGTTCGCCGAGCATCTGTGGACCGACCACTCGACCGTGCCGAAGACGGCCGACCGCATCGCCGTGCTCGCCGGGCTCACGCTGCGGCCGAACAACGAGGGCGCGCTGCGCACGAGGCTGCGGCAGGCGCGGGTGGGCATCCGGCACATCCGGTTCGACTGAGCCGGCGGGCACCCGCTCAGCGCGGGATGCCCTCCAGGAAGTCGAAGTCACTGCCCAGCCGGGCCCCGACGGGCGGTTCGGACGCGATCCCCCTGCCGGGCGGTTCCGTTCGGCCGGGCGCTACCTGCCTGCCTCCTCCTTCAGCCGTACGACGAACTCCGCGACCGCCGCCTTCACGTCGTCGGCGGTCCACTCCAGGCCCGCGGCGCGGACGTACACCTCGGTGACGGCGAGCCCCGGACCCCTGGCGTCCCAGGGGTCCGCGAACAGGGAGGTGCCCGTCTCCTCGGCCGCCCGGATCGCCGCCTCGGCGACCACGTCGGGGTCGTACGGCAGCCAGACCTGGAACTCGTTGGTGTGGGGCACCTCCGGGTGGACGCGCATCCAGGGCACCCCGGCCGCGGCGAAGCCCTCCTTCAGAGCGGCGGCGACCACGCGCGCGTGGCGCACGTATGCGGGCAGCCGGGGGAGTTCGCGCTCCAGGCCGGCGAGGGCCGACAGGACGGTCGGGAACTGCTGGAAGATCTGGCCGCCGTAGCGGTGCCGCCAGGTCCTCGCCTCGTCGATCAGTGTCTTCGGGCCGGCCAGCGCGGCGCCGCCGTAGCCGTCGAGGGACTTGTAGAACGACACGTAGACGCTGTCCGCCAGGTCCGCGATCTCGTGCAGGGGGCGCTCGAAGTGGACGGTGGACTCCCACAGGCGCGCGCCGTCGAAGTGCACCACCGCGTCGCGCTCGTGCGCCGCCTCCACCACCTCGGTGAGCTCCTCCCAGGAGGGCAGCACGAAACCGGCGTCCCTGAGCGGCAGTTCGAGCATCAGCGCCCCGAAGGGCTCGTCGAAGTGGCGCACCTCGTCGGCGGTCGGCAGCCGGGGCTCGCTCGTGATCCGGACCGGGCGCAGACCGCTGACCTGGCTGAAGGCATGTCGTTCGTGCACCTCGGGGTGGGCGAGGGCGTGCAGGGCGACGGCAGGGTCGCCGGTGCGCCCCGCCCAGCAGCGCAGCGCCACCTGCTGGGCCATCGTGCCCGAGGGGAAGAACGCGGCGGCCTCCTTGCCGAGCAGCCCGGCGACCTTCTCCTCCAGGGCCTCGACGATGCCGTTGCCGTAGATGTCCGCAGGCTCGTCCAGGTCGTACAGGTCCTGCGCGCTCTCCAGCAGCGCCAGGCGCTCCCGGAGCGTGCCCAGGAACCCGGGGCGCGCGAGGGCTCGCTTCGCGCTCCGGTACGCGCTGATGCGCCGCGCACGGCGGCGCTTGAGCCGCTCTTCCTCGGGCATCTCCCCGGCTGCCTCCCCAGGCTGGTCCGTCATCTCCTCGGCCGTCTCCCCGGGCTCTTCGGTCGCGTTGTCCATGGCGTCGTCCGTCGCGTCGTCCGTCGCATCGCTCATGGGCCGGATCATGCCTGGCCGCCGACCGTGCGGGCACCCGGATTTCCGCGTGCCCTCCCCTGTGCGGACGGTGTGCGAAAGCCCACAGCCTGTGGACGACCGATAGCCGCTCGGACGGATAGCGTTAACATGACGAGAAATCGTCCGGTACCCGGAGCGGACTGGAACGGAAGGCCGCCGTCGCGTGAGTACAAGCCAACTGCCAGACCCCAAGGACCGCCCCGCGCGGCTCACCGTCGGCGTCGTCGGCGCCGGTCGCGTGGGCCCCGCACTCGCCGCGTCCCTCCAGCTCGCCGGACACCGCCCGGTGGCCGTCTCCGGGGTCTCCGACGCCTCCCGCAGGCGCGCCGCCCAGCTGCTGCCCGATGTGCCGCTCGTCCCACCCGCCGAGGTGCTGGAGCGCGCCGACCTGGTCCTGCTGACCGTGCCCGACGACACCCTGCCCGGGCTGGTCGAGGGCCTCGCGGAGACCGGGGCGGTCCGGCCGGGCCAGCTGCTCGTGCACACCTCCGGGCGGTACGGCGCCAAGGTCCTGGACCCCGCCCTGCGCGCGGGCGCGCTGCCGCTGGCCCTGCACCCCGCGATGACCTTCACGGGCACGCCCGTGGACGTCCAGCGCCTGGCCGGCTGCTCGTTCGGGGTCACCGCGCCCGTGGAGCTGCGCCTGGCCGCCGAGGCCCTCGTGATCGAGATGGGCGGTGAGCCGGAGTGGGTCGCCGAGGAGATGCGCCCGCTGTATCACGCGGCGCTCGCGCTGGGCGCGAACCATCTGGTCACGCTGGTCGCGCAGTCCATGGAGCTGCTGCGCGCGGCCGGTGTCGAGGCGCCGGACCGGATGCTCGGCCCGCTGCTCGGCGCCGCCCTGGACAACGCCCTGCGCTCCGGGGACGCGGCCCTGACCGGCCCGGTCGCGCGCGGTGACGCGGGCACGGTCGCCGCGCACGTCGCCGAGCTGCGCAGGCACGCCCCGCAGACCGTCGCCGGGTATCTCGCGATGGCCCGCGCGACCGCCGACCGGGCGCTCGCCCACGGTCTGCTCAAGCCGGAGCTCGCCGAGGACCTCCTGGGGGTGCTCGCCGACGGCACCCGGACCGGCGGGACTGACGGGACCGGCGGGACCGGCTGCGCGGAGGGAGACGCCCGATGACCGTCGTCGTACTGCACACCGCCGACGAACTCCACGCACGCGCGCGTGGAGGCCGCCGGGCCGTGGTGATGACCATGGGCGCCCTGCACGAGGGCCACGCCACCCTGATCCGCAACGCGCGCGAGATCGCGGGCCCGCAGGGCGAGGTCGTCGTCACGGTCTTCGTGAACCCCCTGCAGTTCGGCGAGGGCGAGGACCTCGACCGCTACCCGCGCACCCTGGACGCCGACGTCAAGCTCGCCGAACTCTCCGGCGCGGACGTCGTGTTCGCGCCGTCCGTGGACGAGGTCTACCCGGGCGGCGAGCCCCAGGTCCGCATCAGCGCGGGCCCCATGGGGGAGCGCCTGGAGGGCGCCTCGCGCCCCGGCCACTTCGACGGCGTGCTCACCGTCGTCGCCAAGCTGCTGCACCTCACCCGCCCCGACGTCGCCCTGTACGGCCAGAAGGACGCCCAGCAGCTCGCCCTGATCCGGCGCATGGTGCGGGACCTGAACTTCGGCATGGAGATCGTCGGCGTGCCCACCGTGCGCGAGGAGGACGGGCTGGCGCTCTCCAGCCGCAACCGCTACCTCTCGCCGGCGGAGCGCCGCACGGCGCTCTCCCTCTCCGCCGCGCTGTTCGCCGGCCGCGACCGGCACGCGGCCCAGGAGGCGCTGCGCGCACGGGCGCGCGAAGTGCCCGCCACGCACGCGCGTGCCGAGGCCCTCAGCGCCCTGGGGGAGTCCCGCGCGGCCGCCGACGCGCACGCCGTCGCCAAGGCGATCCCGGGCGCCCCCTCCGCCGTCCGCGCCGCCGCCCGCCTGGTCCTCGACGACGCCGCCCGCCTGTCGCCACCGCTGGCGCTCGACTACCTGGCCCTCGTCGACCCGTCCGACTTCACGGAGATCGAGGACGACTTCACCGGCGAGGCCGTCCTCGCCGTCGCCGCCCGGGTCGGCACGACCCGGCTGATCGACAACATCCCACTCACTTTCGGAACCTTCGGAGCCGCCTCGTGAGCAGCACCAACATACGACTGCACGCACCGGCGCCCGGCTGGGCCATCACCGCGGACGTGGTGGTCGTCGGCTCCGGAGTGGCCGGCCTCACCGCCGCGCTGCGCTGCGAGGCCGCCGGCCTGAAGACGGTCGTCGTCACCAAGGCACGCCTCGACGACGGCTCCACCCGCTGGGCGCAGGGCGGCATCGCCGCGGCTCTCGGCGAGGGCGACACCCCCGAACAGCACCTGGACGACACCCTGGTGGCCGGCGCCGGCCTGTGCGACGAGGAGGCCGTGCGCATCCTTGTCACCGAGGGACCCGACGCCGTGCACCGCCTCATCGCGACCGGCGCGCACTTCGACGAGTCCGAAGAGGGCGACCTGGAGCTCACCCGCGAGGGCGGCCACCACCGCCGTCGCATCGTGCACGCGGGCGGCGACGCGACCGGCGCGGAGGTCTCCCGGGCGCTCGTGGAGGCCGTCCGCGCGCGTGGGCTGCGCACGATCGAGAACGCGCTCGTGCTGGACCTGCTGACGGACGCCGACGGCCGTACGGCGGGCGTGAGCCTGCATGTGATGGGCGAGGGCCAGCACGACGGCGTGGGCGCCGTGCACGCCCCCGCGGTGGTCCTCGCGACCGGCGGCATGGGCCAGGTGTTCGCCGCGACCACCAACCCGTCCGTGTCGACCGGCGACGGCGTCGCGCTCGCCCTGCGCGCGGGCGCCGAGGTGAGCGACCTGGAGTTCGTGCAGTTCCACCCGACCGTGCTGTTCCTCGGCCCGGACGCGGAGGGCCAGCAGCCGCTCGTCTCCGAGGCCGTGCGCGGCGAGGGCGCCCACCTGGTCGACGCCGACGGCGTGCGCTTCATGGTCGGGCAGCACGAGCTCGCCGAGCTCGCGCCCCGGGACATCGTCGCCAAGGGCATCATGCGGCGGATGCAGGAGCAGGACGCCGAGCACATGTTCCTCGACGCCCGGCACTTCGGCGCCGACATGTGGGAGCACCGCTTCCCGACGATCCTCGCCGCCTGCCGGGCCAACGGCATCGACCCCGTCACGGAGCCCATCCCGATAGCGCCGGCCGCCCACCACGCCTCCGGCGGCGTCCGCACCGACTCCCGGGGCCGTACGACCGTCCCGGGCCTGTACGCGTGCGGCGAGGTCGCCTGCACCGGCGTGCACGGCGCGAACCGGCTCGCCTCCAACTCGCTCCTCGAAGGCCTCGTCTACGCCGAGCGCATCGCCGCCGACATCACGGCGACCCACGCCGCGAGCGGCCTCCACGCGCGCGTGCCCGAACCGTTCGAGCACTCCGAGACACCGGCCCACCCGCTCCTCGCCCCCGAGGACCGCTTCGCGATCCAGCGGATCATGTCCGACGGCGCGGGCGTCCTGCGGTCGGCGCACTCCCTGGAGAAGGCCGCCGACGAGCTGCAGCGGCTGCACACCGAGGCCCGCGACGCCCTCGCCGAGAACGGCAAGACGGCCGAGCCCGGCGTCGACACCTGGGAGGCCACCAACCTCCTGTGCGTGGCCCGCGTCCTGGTCACGGCCGCCCGGCTGCGCGAGGAGACCCGCGGCTGCCACTGGCGCGAGGACCACGCCGAGCGCGACGACGCG
>Ga0182007_10000525_pt1 | contig 22626 bp, 19 predicted proteins | sample Sormic07211113_1_FD_123023 | JGI IMG/M metagenome (GOLD analysis project Ga0182007, IMG submission 123023) | Rhizosphere microbial communities from Sorghum bicolor, Mead, Nebraska, USA - 072115-113_1 MetaG | ecosystem: Host-associated > Plants > Roots > Rhizosphere | place: USA: Nebraska... | reverse complement strand
TCGTTCATCGCCAGCAAGCCGGCTCCTACAATATGGTGCGCAAAAGAAAACCCCCGACCAGTCGAGAGGACTGATCGGGGGTTCCAGACCTAAACTTTACAAAAAAGTCTCAGGTAAGTCCTAAAAAGGTTATAAATACCAGGAAGCCTCTGCATTCTGGCGAGTAAGCGAGTTAACCCCCCAAAATACGGGAGTTCGCGACACACACCACCTCAATTCCACATTGATTTTGTATATTTTTTTGTAAAATTTCTGCCCAACTTCATCAATTTATCATCCTAAACTTTACAAAATCCCTGCGACTAACTCCATGCACCAAGCAGCGAACTCTTTCAAAAAAGGCGACGAACGGTAGATCCATATTTGGTCGCTACAGAGCTATGGCACAGCAATGTCATTGCTACGAAGTCGCACTCCACTTGACCACCCGCTTGTGTCCAACTTGACCATTTATTTCGTTCTGGCCACCGACTGCATCGAATTTGACCAGCACGCTTTGTGACCATAACCGGCAGAAAACGGCCGAGGCTGTGTAAAAACGTTTTTCAGCGCGACAGGTACAAAAAAACGGACTGGAAATCGCGCCTCTACGCGAAATCCACATCTGCTGACGTACCGATAAATTTCAGATTTAACGTAGACACGCGCACTTCAATTTTGGCGAAGCGTTTTTACACACTCTGGGCCATAAGCAGAAGTTCGCCGAGGCCGTTTACGGCTAGAGCAAGCCGTGTCGCGACGACAAGTCGGGGTTCACCGTATACAGTAATTCTGCAAGACACGATCACCGGGTGCAAAAGCTAGGAACTCCCGTCATGTCGACCAAGATCACGGAACAGATTAGAGGCTTGCACTGCGTTCCTCGGCTCGAGCTGAAAGGTCGTAGTGAGGATATCAGCATGCAGATCGAACAACTCCGTCACACAGGTGGAATAAACGATGACACGGCCTTTCAGCTGTTGGCCGACTTGAACAATGAGCGCAGTAGACTCAGCCTGGATCAGGGAAGTATCACCAACAATGGTGAACCTCGAGATCCGAAACAAGCGTTGCCAATTATAGATGGCCCGTTTAAAGGCATGACCTTCGCCCACTCCGCCAATTTTTTCTATCTGGCACAGATCCAGACCCCGGGTATCGCGCGACTGGCCCTAATGCCGGACCGAAGTGCCGGCACAGCCCGCATACGATATTGCCTAAGCTATCAGAGCGACGGCCGATTAGTCTGGAGTTGTGCGGGTGAGTAAGTCACACACTATCTAATAAGCTTTCAAAGGGCGATAGAGAGGAAACAAGGATGGTGGACTTCAACAAACTCAGATCACAGTCCCTGCGACCTGCACCGGTAGACCCGCTGGAGATCTTCCGTCGCATGCCCAAACCTCAGGGCATCAACGACCTATACACCAGCCAGGCCGAGGTACTGGAGGCATGGTTCAATCGCAAGGACGAGCGGGACACAGTTGTAAAACTGCATACCGGAGGCGGCAAGACGCTTGTCGGTCTGCTGATAGCGCAGTCGACGCTGAATGAACTCAAAGAGCCGGTGCTCTATTTGGCACCGACAACGCAGCTGGTCAATCAAACCCTAGAGAAAGCTCGGTCACTGGGGATCGCAGCAGTGCCTTACGTCCGAGGGCAGCCGTTGGCGGACGACTTCGTGAATGGCAAAGCCATCATGGTGGCTTCTTACAAGGCGCTGTTCAACGGCTTCAGCAAGTTCGGTGTCCGTGGAGGCCGGATGCCTGTCAAGACGGGAGCGGTGATCCTCGATGACGCTCACGTGGCCTTCTCCGTTGTGCGCGAATCATTCACGCTCGAAATCTCGTCCAAGGACGACAAAGAGAAGTACGACGCGCTGTGTACACTGTTTCGAGCCACATTCAAGAACATGGACCGGCTAGGCACCTTTGACGATACCGTTTCTGGCCTCAGCAATGTCGTGATCGAAGTACCTTATTGGGCGTGGCACGAGCAGATCGATGCGGCTCGAGTACTACTGCGCGGCGACGGCGAAAACACCCCGTACGCTTGGCCGTTATTACGCGACAACCTGCACCTGTGCCATGCGCTTATCAGCACCTCCGCGTTCACAGTTACTTCAGTACTTCCGCTGGTCAACAGCTTCCCGACCTTCGCAGACGCGTCCCGCCGTATCTACATGTCGGCCACGATCGCGGACGATAGCGAGATAGTTCGTACATTCGACGCCGATCCCCGGCATGTTAATAGTGCCTTGACGTCGAGATCGCTGGCAGGCATCAGCGAACGTATGATCTTGATCCCAAGTCTGATGAAGTTTGACTTCAACGCGACCAAAGTCACGAAGGAGTTGCTTAAACAAGTGGCGGGCAACAACCTCGGCGCAATCGTTCTCGTCCACTCCAACCATGCAGCCGAGGCCTGGGAAGACGTTGCGGAATTCGCAGAAGGTTCGAAACAAGTGGAGGCAAAGGTCGAGTCATTACAGTTGCGCGAGACTAGCGGCCCAGTTGTTTTCGCAAACCGCTACGATGGCATTGACCTGCCCGGCGACTCGTGCCGGTTTCTTGTCATGGAAGGTCTTCCCGCTGGCACATCCGACTATGAACTATTGCGTGCAGCTACACTGTATGGTGGCGCGACCATCAGCCGCATGCTGGCGCAACGCATTGAGCAGGGCATTGGCCGCGGAGCACGCGGAGCGGGTGATCACTGCGTTGTACTGCTTGTCGGCTCGGACTTGGCAGGCTGGATCGCCAAGGATGCCAACTTCAAGCTGCTCACGAGCGCGACCCGCGCGCAGCTCGAAATGGGCTCGACTGTCAGCAAAGAAGTGAAGGACGTTAACGATATGGCCAACACGATCACGCTGAGCATCCGCAGGGATGCTGGCTGGGTCGAGTATCACGCGGCGACCCTTGCAGAGAACGTTACGCAAGATGCACCTGACCCCAAGCGTTTTGACGTGGCCGCAGCCGAACGTAAGGCTTTCAACAACTGGACAGATGGCTACCACGACAAGGCAATCGCTAAGTTAGATCAGGTGGCGAATGCCCAAGAAGCGCTAGACGATCAAACGCGCGGCTGGTTGCTCCAGTTGGCGGGCCGCATCGCAAACAACTGGGGCCAAAACGAACGCAGCGACGAATTGCAACGCTCAGCATTTGCCGCGAACCGCAACCTCTTACGCCCACGTGTAACGCCCCCCTACCGAGCGCTGCCTATTCCGGGGGCGCAAGGCGCCGCTATCGCGCATCAACTGCGTGGGTACCGCATCCGACGCGGTCTGCTGCAACACTTTGAACAGGTGGTCTCAAAGTTAAATGCCAACGCCTCTGCCAATCAGTTCGAGCAAGCTTTGTCAGACCTCGGTGAACTGATCGGCCTTTCAACAGAGCGTCATGACGATGGCGGCGAGGGGCCGGACGTTCTATGGTTGCTGCCAACTAAGACCGCGTTGATCTTGGAAGCTAAGAGCCGCAAGTTGGACAAGAACGCGTTGACCAAAGAGGAACACGGCCAACTGCTCGTTGCTCAGCAGTGGTTCGACAAGAACTACGATGGGTATACCAGCCTGCGCGTTGTAGTTCATCCGACGAATAAGGCGACTGCAGCAGCAGCGGCTCACGACAGCTACGCATTGACGCTAGGTCGCCTGACAGCATTGGTTGCAGATGCTCGCATGCTGCTGCTGGAACTGTGCGAGTCTCAGCTCACCGACATCGAGCTAGAAGGTCACTGCCAGCAGTTGATCGAACGGTCGCCGATTCGTGCTGACAGGCTTATGGGGTACCTAACACCCTTCGTTGAAGGCTAGCTATGTTGCGCCATGCAAGGGCAATCGGCTGCAGAGTTGAGCCGGTACTACGCGCAAACTCATCTCGTCTTGTCGTTCATTCGCGACTGCATCTACAAGTTGCTGGTGGCTTCGAACTATAGGAGGGCAGTCTTGAATGGCGGCCTTCGCCGCAGGACCATCATTGATAGCTGGAGATCGACCGGCCACAACGGGGCGAAAGCACTCCTCAGCTTGCGACCAGTTTTGGCCGGATTTTGCCTGTAGCCACCATCAGCTTTGGGTCGACTGCAGCTCTTCACGACAGGCAGAAATCGGCCAGAAGCGGACGCTCAGTAACGATTGATTCCGGCCAGAAGCAGACCTACATCTGAAACTCCTACTACGGAATTCGCCATGGAGTGCGACTAACTTCACAATTATCGCTATCGTTGTAATCCCAGTTCCGTTCCCAAGGAGGACTCATGAGCGCATCGTCGATACCACTGGAAAGCGAGGTTGCGGCCTGGCTGGTACAACTGATCGAAAGCGAAGGTTTGTATGACGCTATCGCTGGAAAGGAAGCCTTGGTATCAATAGCCGAAGGCGTGCGCCAGGCCCACTTCATTCCCTCATTTGGTATCGACTATAGATCCAGATTAGCCTCCGCAGACGCAGCTGAGCATGTGCTCAATCAGCTGACATTGTTAGAAATCATCTCCGTCAATATGAGCATCTCTCTTACAACTGGAGAGGTGCTTCGACCGGACATTCTTTGCTTCAACCCGGAGTCAAGAACGCTGGTTGTTTTCGAGATCAAGAGAGCGGCAGAGACTGAGCGACAGACAGTCACTGAACTGGGGGGCTATGAGCAGGAGTTGAGAAACCTTCTGCCATTTGTAGGTGACTATGATATCTGTTTCGTGGTGGTAGCCACTGAGTGGTCGACCCTTTTGAACCACGCGGTGGGCGCATTGAATGCGTGGTCGGGCAAACGATGCCTCGCCCTCAAGCTTGCTACCGATGTACCCGGCAAGAATTTAAGTCTGAGTTGCCACCTCCCGGAAGCTTGGCACCTAACCGGAAGCCTTGCGCTCGCCCCCGAAGCATTGCAGACCATTAACCTGTATTTGGCAGAAGATGACCCAGACATGGACGAAAACTGGCCGCCGAGGTCAGTCATTACTGCCATGGATGTGATAGCTCGCGCTGGTGATCGAGCCGGGTCTCACGGCTTCATGATGCTCTGGAAAGATGTCAACGGTATGGGGAGAGGTGTCTGGGGCTTCACCCTTTGTGGCATTGATCCATACGCGATGTATGCATGGTGGAGAGACCATGGCTTGCCTCAGCGCGATTCCGACATCGCACTCTTCTTCGATAAAAACCTAGACGATATGCCCGGCTTGGTACCAAGCTCCGTTTTTGCACACGTCGATGAGGCAAGAACTCTGCTCTCTGATCGCTACGATCTTGAGCTTGGCGATGCATTTAGCTGGGAGATGCAACTCAAGGCTCTGCGCATGCAAGCTCTGCCGAGACGATTCGAGTTTTGGGGCAGCCTCGGACAATACGCCCAGAAGTTTGTCTGTAACCCAAGCGTTCGCGACCGGTATATGCCCTACATTGGGCACAATGATTTGGACTGGACAGATCCAGACGTAGCACTTCCGCTTATCCAAAACCTCGCGCAAGGCACTCCATTTTCAGGAGGACAGATAAGTTGTAGCGACGCGTTCAAAGCTGGTACCGCTATCGGGACACTCATCATAGCTCTAAGGAATGCAGCGGCCAGCGAAGCTGCGGCGTTGAAACTGGAACCGTTCGTTTGCTGGTCTCAATACGAAGCGCTTCGTTACGCGATTGAAATGCAGCAGATCAGTGCCGGAACTGATGATATTGAGGAGCCGATTCCTACCCTGACGAATAATCCCCAGCAAAGGCTGCAGGCTGCGGAGGCGATGAGACTCTGGATTTTTTCCCACCTCCTTGGGGATGACCATCCTTTCCATCAGCATTGCTTTGAACTCGGATGCAGCGGACCATTTCTGTTTGGAGACTTGGCTCTACGACTAGGCTATCAGCTTCCCCCAGAGCCCCGAGGACACATGCTTGGTGAGCTCCGTGAAATCATGAAGCGAGCGATCCCGAAGGTTGCGGCCAGCATGGGGTATCAAGTCCGCAGTGAAGCGTACAAGGCGTTTGCAGACTATCTTTCCCCCTATCTTGATATTGGGTCTTGTCACGACGAAACGTCAGTGGGGACTGCAGTCGATGCGATGCCCGATGATGAGCTGATTGCTCAGTTTCCCAAGCAGATTTTGAAAGGCATCGACAGCATTATCCCTTTGGTTTTTCACCAGGCAAAAGCGGTTCCGATCTCTGCAGTCGACTGGGATTGGCTCAAAGCAGGGATTCGAGCTTTGTACGATGCTGGTAACCATCACGGAGCAGTCATCCGCCAACTGGATGGAACCATTGGGACTGGATGCATCGACAAAGGCATGACCGGCTTGCTAGTCCCCATTTCAGACCCAAAGGAGGAAGTGTACTTCTATGACAATCTCGCAGGGCACGCCATCATGGCGAAAATCACGTGGCAGAAGCTGATTGAAACGGTTACTTCCAATTAACGTGCTCACCTCTTTTGGGCCAAGGCGGCAACTCGCGCATTCCAGCAGATGACTGGCAGGAACCGGCCTTAAGCGGTCATTCATGTATCTCTATATAATGCTTCTGGTTGGTTGTTAATTTAGTGTCAGAATGATTAAACCGTCCCCATTGAGGCCCCATTTCTACATGAATGAATGCGCAAACTTGATAGTGCATGCAGTCATCAAACGAACACTGTGGCGTGAGACAAATGACGGTCGAATCATCTTGCCTCAGGACGACTTGCTAAAACTAACCGAGTCGCTCGTCATACTTGGTGAAGCCGGCATGGGAAAATCCCACCTGCTTGGCTGGCTTGCAACGTATCCAGGTTATTCGTATTGCACCGCCCGCCAGCTGATCAACCGTCATGAACCAAGTACGCTGCTAAGCGACGCCAAAATCCTAGTGATTGATGCACTGGATGAGGTAAGCAGCCAGAAGGATGGAGACGGGGTGGATCTTGTCCTGCGTCAACTCGGTAAGCTGGGCTACCCTCGCTTCATTCTTGCGTGCCGGGTGGCGGATTGGCGTAGCGCGACGGGTGTAGAGGCTATTCATGAACAGTACCCTGAAAAGCCACTAGAGCTGCACATTGACCCCTTCACCGACGATGACGCCTCCGCCTTTCTAAGCGCAACACTCGGTTTGGCGGCAGCCAAAAATGTGATTGAGCATTTCAATGTACGAGGACTCAATGGGTTACTCGGCAATCCACAAACTCTTGAGCTAATTGCTCGTGTTGCGGAGTCAGGGAAATTACCTGAAACGCGTAGCGAACTTTTCGAGCGCGCCATTGAGGTTTTACGAGTCGAACATCGCGACAGCAAGGCCAAAAATCAGCCAGGGCGGGAAACTGGCCTTGATTCCGCAGGAGCCGCATGTGCTGGTTTGATAATAACGGGCAGTGAAGCCATTGTTCGGATTTCTGAAGCGAACGCTGCCGAAGGTGAACTGCAACTTTCCGATATCTCTCTTCTTCCTGGTGCAAACGTCGTGGAGGCCATGTTAGGCACTCGCTTGTTCAAAGCTGACGGCGTTGATCGCTTCACCTATCTTCACCGCAGGGTCGGGGAATACCTGGGGGCTCAATGGCTCGCGAAGCAGGCCAATACCCCACAAAAACGCAGACGCCTGCTCTCTGTGTTTCATAATCAGGGGCTTGTACCTTCAAATCTTCGGGGCATTCATGCCTGGCTTGCACTAGACCCGACTCTTACTAAGGCTGTGATCACCGCGGACCCAATGGGATTGATTGAGTATGGAGATACAGGTGTACTCACAGCGGATCAAACGCGCTTGCTTATCGGCTCTTTGGAGCTTTTGGCAGAGGATAATCCGCGCTTTCGTGACTGGGGGCCGTATTCGTTACGTGGTTTCAGCCACCCAGTGGTGATCGAAGACATACGGCGATTGATCTCAACACCTGAAACATCGTTCAGCCTCTGCATCCTGATGCTCGAAGCAGTCAGGGGAAGTGAAATAGCATCAGCCCTGACAGATGATCTGCGAAAGGTCGTTCTTGACCCGCAAGCATTTTTCGCATGTAGGAAAATTGCAGGCGAAATTCTCGTCGAGGTTGATGACGAGACTGTTTGGCCAATCGTCCTTTACACCTTGAGTAGTTATGGAGATGAGCTGTCTATTCGGCTGGCAATCGAATTGGCCGATGAAGTCGGCTACGAGCAATTCGATGCCAAATTGATTGTCGACCTCGTGACTGCCTATGCAAGCAGTGGTAGCCGTACGATTGGAGTATTGATGCGCTTAGAGACGCACCTTCCAGATGCTCAGATAACAGGTGTCCTCGATCTTTTAGCTGTATCAGCAAAGAGTCTCGGTGTGAGGGATGAACACTTTGGGAACGATGTGTTGACCGACCTTGCTTATCATCTAATTGTTCGTGTTGTAGAGGCTGGAGGTGTCACTGCGCAACAACTCTGGTCTTGGCTGGAGCCTTTCCATACCCGTGATGGATATCAACGCGATGTTCATAAGAAATTACACGAGCTCATTCAGAGCGACGACGATTTGCGTCGGTCCGTTCAACGATTAGTGCTTTTAGAGTTGCCCGGTGATCACAATCCTTTTCAGCAATCTTGGCGGCTCAGCGAACGCTCGACCGGCTTTTTACCGTCCGACACGGATGTAATTGCACTACTTAATTGGCTCAACCCCGCAGATCACTGCGACGAACGCTGGCGCGATTTGGTCCAGCTTTCGCGGCATGAAGGTGAAGCAGGCACACAAGTACGTGCTGCTGCCCGACCTTTTGCAACTCGCAGCCCCGATATGTTGCAATGGCTCGAAAAGCTCGCAGAGCAGACGATACCCGAGTGGCAGATTAAGCAGAGCGAGCGTGAGCGCGAGCGTCGCGCAGAGCAAGCGTCCCGTCACGCTGGGCACCGAAACCATTTCGCTTCTCACATTGATCAAATGCTCTCTGGTGACTACGGTGCTCTGGTCAATCCCGCTAAAGCCTATCTGAACCTCTTCAACGACATTGATGATGCACCTGCTCATAAGCGGATAGGACAGTGGCTTGGACAAGACATTGGTGACGTAGCGCACGCCGGGTTCGAAGCATTTCTAACGCTTGACCCACCTGAACCCACTGCACAGCAAATTGCGGAGAGTCATGCGGAGGGTAAGGGTTACGCTACCGCATACATTATCGTTGCCGCACTCGCTGAGCGACATCGATTAGGAATCGGGTTCGATGACCTTTCTGATGAGCGCTTAATGGCGGGGCTATTCGAGCTTCGACGTAGTCGCATCGATCAACATGCAGAAATCTTGGGTCTCATTGAAGCTGTTGAAACTTCGGTCCAGATTCGCGGTGTTTGGAAGGAAGCTATGACGCTCTATCATGAGCCACAGCTACAGCAACGGCGTGAAAATGTAGATGGCCTGTACACGCTGATGCGCGACCAAAGCAATATCGCCATGAGTACCGAACTTGCTGTGGAGTGGCTGGAGCGTTTTTCTGACTTGCCGATCGGTCCGGAAATAGAGCTGGTTGATAGACTCATCCGCGCAGGACGATTTGAGGAATTACGTCGAACGTTAGTACTTCGTTCTACGTCAATGGACAGCGAGCGCCGTCGCAATTGGATTGCGATTGGCGTAATTGTTGATTTCCTCGTCACTGTAGAGCAGCTTGGCGCGACGCAGATTGAACCTGAACTGCTCTGGCACATACGGAATCGAATCAGTAACCGCAGCAATGATGACACCAATGTCCTCCTCAATGCTGCGCAAAACGAGTGGATGATCAATACGTTCCGACCGCTTTGGCCAATGGTGCATCGCCCAAGCGGGACTACATCAGGCGATTCAAATTCTTGGGATGCAAGCAGTTTCATCGTCCAACTGATCCGCCGCCTTGGCAATGACACCAGCGATGAAGCAATCGATGCGTTAGTCCGATTAAAGGACGCACCTTTCGATGGCTACACTGAAGAGGTCAAGATTGTCATTGCTGAGCAGAAGCGCATCCGCGTCGAAGCTACCTATGTTCCTCCCACGCTTGCTGCTATCGACGCGATTACACGAAATCTTGCCCCTGTATCCCTTGTTGACCTACAAACTCTTGTACTTGAAGAACTCGCCATCGCCCAAGCTAAGATTAAGAGCGACGATGCTGAATCTTGGCGCGGATTCTATGACGATAAAAAAAATCCGTTCGTTGAGGAGCGATGCCGTGATCACCTTCTAGGTCTCCTCCGTCAAGGATCCTCGGGGTTTGCTTTCGATCCGGAAACGCATGTTGCCGCCGACAAGGAAGTTGATATCACTTGTTCCGCTGGCACACTTCGAATTCCGATTGAGATTAAAGGGCAGTGGCATTCCGAGCTCTGGACAGGATCAGATAAACAGCTTGATGCTCTCTACACTCCAGACTGGCGAGCGGAAGGGCGTGGTATTTATTTGGTTCTCTGGTTTGGAGAGCAAAAACAATCAACCAAGAGGTTGAAGAGTCCAGGTAGACACGAAAACCTCCCCACAACTGTCGATGAACTGAAAAATATGCTCGTCGCGAAGAGCAGGTCTGCACGAGAGGGAAGAGTCGCCGTTTTCGTGCTGGACCTCGTGCGATGCAATTCTAGCTAAAGAGAAAGCTTCTAGCAGTTGTGTCGACGGTCATAAAAAAGGCCTGTTTCTACTAAGCGGCTTGGGAGCGCTGGATCGCAGATTCATCCCGTTACATTTTCGAAATACCACAACCAGTCAACAGAACCTCTTTGAACGAATGCCTGCTCTTGGCCGATAGTTGCCGGTCGCGAGGCCCTTCGAAATCTGAACGGCGGTTGAAGTCAGTTGGCTGATCAACTTCATTCGCTCATAAAGGAGTCGTTAGGTATCAGACCGAAATCATCGCCGACAAAAGCCCTATCAGCACGACCATCATCGCTGAAGAGAGTCTGGGTACGCCGCTCCTGCTTGAGATTAGCAACTGCCTGAAAGAAGCAGCCTTCACATAGGTGCAGCTCGTAGCGCTCGCCATGATGTTTCGTGCCGTCCCCCCAGTGCGCTTGGAGCGTGGCGAATTGAAGCCCGCCATTTGTCACCCGAGTGGAGAGCTGGCAGACGTCGCACACGACATCCATGACGGATTCGATTTCGACCTTACCGATAATTTTCATCACTACCTCCCAAACAACCGGTTCAAATGACGATATCAGCATACAGCCGCTGTCAGCTGGCGGTGCAGCAAAGTACTTGAGTTGACCGGATGAGTTTGCGCGAGGCTTCGCGTTGCAAACGTAGCGATTGCGTCGGGGTGTTCGCCTGAGGGTTATTTTTTCCAATGGCACGCAAAGCAACCTACTGCGCCTATCACTGGTACGTGCTCTGTACAAGGACGACGCCGGCCGCCGCATTTCCGACGCCGATGCGGGTCCGCTGTTTGGCGAAACCCTTGGGCCCGACGACATCGAAAGTGGCACCATCTATGTGCTGCGCAGCCTTTCAAATCATCCATTTGTTGCCGAGCACCGTGAGCTTATCCACAAAATTGGCGTAACCGGGGGCAAGGGGGAAACCCGCATCGCCGGCGCGAACAAGGACGCAACCTATCTCTTGGCCGACGTGGAAGTAATCGCTACATATAAGCTGCACAACCTTAATCGAACACGCACGGAAAACCTCTTCCACCACTTGTTCAGCACGGCCCAAATCGACCTGACCATCTCCGATCGTTTCGGTAACCCAGTCAACCCAAGGAGTGGTTCCTGGTGCCATTGCATGTCAATGACGAGTCCGTAGAGCGAATTCGTGATGGCTCCATCACCGAGGTAACTTACGACCCGCAGTCAGCTCGACTTGTAAGACAGGCATGACCCGCTACAGGGCGCTAGCCCCAGAGGGCCTCGCGTCCTAGCGCCCTTTTACACTTAATTCGGTGAGATGCGGAAATCGAATCGGCATCTTCAGATGAACTAGGGGTAGCTCAACCGTGATCGCTATCTCTCAAATCTGAGCTAGGGTGAGCTCAAATCGGATCATCACGTTTCGACTCTAAGCTAATTACAGATGGATCCGTGACAGTCCGTAGTTCGGAACTGCCTGCCACCTCATCACGGACACGGTCTAGCAGGACGCCTACGCCCCCCCCTCCGTCCTTAACTTCATATGCTAAGGCAAGGACAGACAGAGGATGCATACCGAGCACCGAAGCAAGCTCCTCGAGCTTTTCTAATGTTGGGCATTTGAGCCCTCGTTCCATCGTGCTGAGATAAGTACGACTGCTGACAAATGAGAAATCCTCTTGAGTAAGCCCCCTTCTAGTCCTCAACCGCTTTAATGCAAGACCAAAGGCCTGCTTCAGCTCCATCTTGCGAACCTCGCAAAACAGAAGATAAAGCCTTCTGGACCACTATAGAGCTACAATCTATAGTGTTCATTTTCGGAATTTTGATATGTTCCTGACACATCGCGCCGCATTCATTGACTCACAGGGGCTCGAGGACGGGATATTTCATTGGAGCTGCGTGGAACACAGCTTTAACCTTCCTTGGTTTTACATTTCACTGACCAAAACGACAGCACAGGGAGCCCTGATGACCATGCTTCAAACCATGGATCCCTCTATTTTGGCTGTTTGCACAACCAAGCACCCTGACGACGTATCTGTCCGCGAGGTGATGCTAGTAAGTCCTTCACATTTGAATGGCACAGGGACATGGCGAATGGAAAAGCTTATGGATTATGCGCGCTACCATAGCGAAACCGTCGGAAGCTTCGACGTATTCAAAGTCGAAGGTGGCCGCATCTACTCCACGAATGGCGGGGCGGCCATGAACGTTACGGGCGACGCAGAGAGGACGGTTTTTTACAGCGCGGCCAAGCTAGATTGTAAGCACTAGTCAAGCCCACTTGAGCAGCTTGGCTGGACATGCGCGCCCATACATGATCTTGGTTCATTTCAAATCGAAGATCCATGGCGGATGGCGAACACATCCTTCAAAGTTTTGATCAGTCAGGCCTGATTGTCGCCGCTCAACCAGATCAAGAGCTGCTAGTGCAGGGCAATAGGCGAATCGTGCGGGCGAAGCGTCGTGATCGGCTCACCGATCCGCTTGCCACAAGCGCAAGTGGATGGGAAGTATTCCCGGCTAAGGCGATCAGCATTTAGCGTTTGATTAGGGGCTGATAGAGAAAACGGACAAAATCGTACGCTCAGCATTCGGCTTGTCAGGTTGAGGCCGTAGATGATGCTCTTGGCATGTGAAAGCATCATCCGGGATCACCGGAAGTCCGTAAGCGTTCCGGCAATACATCTTGCGACCTATCACCAGATGCGACGGTGTTCGTATCTTTGATATACAGCAGACCCATAACGTCCCATTTAAAGTACGGGAATGTCACATGGTGCCAGTGCTTACGGCAAGTCATGTGTATTCCCGTAGTTTCGGGCTCTGCTAGAAGCTCCACTCCTCAGCCAGAACTAGCTGGCAGAACGGCCCGTCAAGAGTTGCATTGTGATGAACAACGATGTCCTTAGCTTTCATCACTGGCGTGTCTGAACAGGTATGACCTTCGGCGACAAGTACCGCATCGAAGCCAAGATCACGAGCAGCACGGCAGGTGCTGTCGACGCAGTATTGAGTTTTCATGCCAGTGATTACCACACCGGTAGCCCCGCGAGACCGCAAATTGTCCGCCAGGTCGGTCATTTCGAAGGCGTTAGGCCGCCGCTTTTCGAATACCACCTCTCCACCCAGAAGTTTCAGTTCCTGCGCAACCATCGTCAACGGGCTGCCTGGTTCGATTGGAGATCCAGCGGGCCCGATGTGGCGCGAGAGAAAAATTGGAGCACCAGCGCTGCGTGCTTTGTCCATCAGCGTATTCACTGTTTCCAACAACTCTTCGCAGCGCCATAGTTTTTCCGGGCCGTGAACAAGCCCGACTTGGATATCGAGTATCAACAGGGCGTACATGGGTGCATCTCCTTGCGTTTGAGCCAGCGACACAAGGGCATAAAAAAGGCCCTGTCCATCGCTGGCGGGCCTTTGAAGTTCGTCTGCTATTGGCTCACGACACCTCGCACGCTCCGCTTTCAGCGGTCGTGGTGGTGGTAGTCGAGGTGAGGCAATAGTTAGTCATAGATCGACACTAGCAATATTGCAGCGATCTGACAAGCCAGAATCCTAGAGTGAGTGCTTTTGGCAGACGGCGTAGTGTAAGTCTACGGACATCAGGTCTTGTGTAACTCAGACAGATACCCACTGATGCGGCAGCAGTTGATCAATCTCACTCGCCCGCTGCGTCGGAACTTCGTACAAGCCGCCAATCGAGTGCAGTGCCTGTTCTGCCAACTGGCTTCTATTCGCCATGTGCAGATCGAAAAACTTGCGTCGGGCATGAGCCATACAACCAATTTCGATCATGCCTTTCTCGAAGCCGGCTTTGTAGCCAGCGAAGTCGTCGTACACCAGCTTGCTCAAGGCCACCATTACACCCTGCCCCGCCAGGCATGCCATGAAAGTCGCCAGCGCATTTTCAACGCTGTGCAAACAACGCCCGATAAGCGCTGGGTGAAGTCTGATACACCCGGTTAAAGTGCTGCCGCAGTGATACCGCGCTGCCGAAGCCCGCGTGCTGCGCGATAACCTCGATAGGTTCTTGCGTTGTTTCCAGCATTCTTTGCGCGTAGGCCAGGCGCTGCCCCAGTAGCCATTGCCCAACGGTCGTGCCCGTCAATTCCCGAAATCGGCGGGTAAAGTTGCGACGGCTCATCGCGACGCGTTCGGCCAGCGTATCCAGGGAATGTGGCACGCTCAGATTTGCCACAGCCCAGTTGAGCAACTCGCCAAGGCGGTCGCCGCCGCGCGCATAATGCAGCGGCTGCTCAATGTACTGAGCCTGCCCGCCTTGCCGGTGTGGCGCGGCGACCAACCGCCTCGCGATGCGATTGGCAACTTCAGCGCCATGCCAACGGCGCACCAGGTGAAGGCAACAATCCAGTGCCGCAGCGGTTCCGGCGGACGTTACGATTAGCCCGTCATCCGCGTCCAGATACAACACGTCCGGCACCAAGGTTACCCTTGGGTATAAAGCGGCGAACCGCTCAACGCTGCTCCAATGCGTGGTGGCTTGCCGGCCGTCCAGCAAGCCGGCTTCAGCCAGCACAAATGCCCCCAGGCACAGCCCCACTACCGTCGCCCCACGCGCGTGGGCAGCTCGCACCGCATCCAACATCGGTTCGGGTGGTACCTCGGCTGGGTCACGCCAGGACGGTACGATCAGCACATCGGCCTGCGCAGCATCGGCAAGGGTCAGGTCCGTTTGGATGGCAAAGCCCGTGTTAGTGCGCAGTACGCCTCCCACAGTAGGCTCCGCCGCGCAGATGTGTAGTTGGTAGGCCGGTAATCCCGCCGAGGAACGGTTTTCAAATACCAGGCACGGCACCGACAAGTGAAAAGGGCTGATTCCGTTAAACGCTAAAACAGCAATGGTTATGGATGGCATAAGGCGGATGGTCGATGGGAATGAGGAATGAGGAATGAGGAATGAGGAATGAGGAATGAGGAATGAGGAATGAGCATCGATAGATATTGGCCCAATATCATCGAGCGATGTCCTTTGGGCCGCTAACGGCGAGCATAGCATCTCTCTAAGATTCGGGCTAAGGGTTGCAGCCACTCGCGAGCGACCAGAAACCCCACAGGAATCTGACCATGCCTACTATCCAAAAACGCGCCTTGATCGTGATCGATGTACAAAACGAATACTTCACCGGGAACCTGCCCATCGAGTACCCAAACCCGCTGGAAACCATTGCCAATATCGGCATCGCCATGGATGTGGCAAGCGCCGCCGGAATTCCGATCATGGTGATCCAACAAACTTCGCCGGCCGGCTCGCCGCTGTTTGCCATCCATACGGATGGCTGGCAACTGCATCCGGTAGTGGCCGCGCGTGCTCATGACCACTCTGTGAGTAAGACCTTGCCCAGCGCCTATCCAGAGACCGATCTGGCGCAATGGCTTGAGAAGAACGGTATCGATACCCTTACGGTAGTTGGCTACATGACCCACAACTGCAATGCGTCCACTATCAACCACGCCTTACATAACGGTTCCAACGTTGAGTTTTTACATGACGCATCCGGCACCGTGTCGTATCGGAACCAAGCGGGTTATGCGAGTGCTGAAGATATCCATCGCGTCTTCAGCGTAGTGTTGCAATCGCGCTTTGCAGCAGTCATGTCGACCCAGGAATGGATAGATTGCGTCAAATTGGGCGTGTCCCCCGTGCGCGACAGCATTTACAAATCCAACCAGCGGGCTCGCAAAAAAGCGGAGCATGTCGCTGCATTTTCTGCCGGCCAACTCACCACGACTATGCCTTTTGAATGAGGCACTTCGATTCGAATCGTGGCCGGAAGAATTTGAGGGGCCGCTGTCGAAGAGGAAGTCCCGAAAAATCACGGGCATTCATCAAGTTTGGTTGACACAAGTGTCACCTAGCATATGATTGCAGGAGAGCGCGAAACCAGTGGCCTTCAGTGGCAATGACTGGCGTAGGAACCCCGGCGATGGCTGAACATCGGCGTAGGGTGAGACCTCCACACCCCCGCATGAGAGTGTGCAAAAATATTTCATGATTCAAATTCAAGGGCTACTTTCACCAGTAGCCCTTTTTCTTTGTTCTCACAAAAGCGTGTAGCGCTTGTACAGCAGCGCGCCATGGCGGTGCTGGTTGAGCGATTTGGCGTCGGTGTGCATGAAGTCCCAGAGTATCTGGCCTTCGAAGAACACAACGCTTACTAGCATCTGCCGCTTCGACTCATACACACCGATGAAAGCCACACGGTCAGTATCGTCCGTGAAGGCCACTTTCCAGACTCCAGCGGCCCGGTGAGTGTATCTAACTCCAACGTTTTGCCAAGCCATATAATGACTTCGACTGCTGCGGTCCCAGCAAAATTACTCAATCGCTAAACTAGTAATATCAACACTCGCCAATCTGATGTTCCTACTTCATCTGCACCTACATAAGTGCAACAGATCACACTCTAAATGAATGAATTTAATTTGAATGACGCGAACGCAATTTCTTTTGCATCCAAAGACCATCTCTTCGCATTTCTCGGCGAAGTTCATCTAATTCTTCTTGCGTCAAAGGATCTAGCGACAACTCGACATTTGACGTTTTTTTTGACGAAACCAGAGAGCTACTCGTCTTCTTTTCTCTGTTCTTCATACCAGACCTCTTTTCCACCAACATACATGTACTATAAATCTAGCAGACACCCCTAAATAAATGCTCCCAGAGCTAGAAATAGAAAACTAAATTTTCCCTCAGCGTGGCCTCTCACCTTCTCTATCAATCACCGGAAGCTCGGCATCAAGCTTTTCTTTCGACACGCCATGTTTATACGCGTTGTACTGCCATTTTATAAAGCGCTCCAAGAGAGCTGAATTTTCCGCCCTCAAGCGGCTGTTCTCACTTTCCAAACGTCCGATACGCTGCTCTGCAATATTCAAGCTAGCAGGCCTTTTGGTCGCGACGAACCCGCTTTTTTGTTGTAGTTTTTTTTGCCCAAAGGCGGCCTTCACTTGGCTATGTGAACTCAGGGTTTGTCGAGTCGGCCGCGCACCAATCAGAGGCGCCACTGCATCGCATAGCGTCTCCCACCCCAGCTTACCTTCCCAGGAATCAATCAAGTTTATTAAAATCGCGATGTCCTTGCTGGTTAAATGCTTAGCCATAATTCCCCCCAAGCAGCGAACGCAACTCATCAAGAACTGGGATCTCTGACGCAGATTTTGAAAGCTTCGGAGTGCCCGAGCGAGCAGCCAATTCACGCTTCAAGGGACTGAACTCTTGATCGTTGCTCAAGCGAATTACTGATCCCACGGGCGTGTTCGGCGATTCAAGTATCTCGATGAGCTGACAGACCCGTTGCAAGGTTTTTTGTTGATGCTGACTCCATCGATCAGCACCATACATCCCATCTAAAGTGGCCTCTCGTGCCTTTTCCAACTGCATACGAATGCCATCCCGCTGCTGCATCAGGCGCTCCAGCCTTTCCTCATCTCCCTTGATGCAAACCTGCTCAGTGCAGTTCAAGCAGTCGCGATGCTTCTGACATGGCAACATGGAGAAATCGTGAACACAGAAGCCATACTCGGTTACGTGAGCAATTCCGTCTCCGACGGCATCCAGGTCAGCAAACGTTACCGGAGCATTAGCCTTTACTTTATCGAGAACGCCACCTAATCCAGCCCTCCGAGCCAGATCAACGTATTCATCGTCGCTCATGTGGTTGTAGGTAGCGTTCTGATGGATGTTCGCGCGACCTGACCACTTTGCGAGATCAAGCTGGCCAAGGTCGCCCCTTTGAGCAACCGTGTTTAAGAAGTGCCGCAACTGGTGCGAAGTCATGGAAATCTGCGTGCCATCCCAATTGGTGTAACCATGACGACGCCAAATATTGCTTTCTTGGCCTGGGATGTAATTCAGATCTGCAGTAAAGGTGCTTTTGCCCGGAGTCCAAAGCAGCAAAGGACTGGTAATACGATCAAGGTGCATCTCATGACGGCGGAAGCAGCAGAGTGCTTGCGAGTATCTGATGTGCCGTTCCTTGTTCTTCCAAGGCCAGCCTTCCGGTAGTTGGCTATGAGCAAACTTGTTCAGGAACGCCAAGGTCAAAGGCTCCCCGTTTGCCTTCAGGATCTGATAAGGCTCATAGCCCTTAAAGTACGGACTGAGATTCAGATGCTCCACCGACAACCCTAGCGCCTTTGCCGCCTGCTCATCTGTTAGCGGATCAAGCTCGCCAACATTGGGACAGTCCACGTGACGATAGAACTTGTCAGGCTGCGTTTCATACCAGGTAGCCAGCCTACGCCCTTCTTCAGACATATCGGTGAGTCGACGCACCGCCTCGACGGCTATCTCTTTCGTCACGGTTGAAACCCACTTGATATCAGCCCCGTAACCTTTCCCGGCATAGAAACGCAGTCCAAGGCGCTCAACGCCTTTAGAATCGATTTCTGAATGCAGGCAGTTCACCGGCAAATCCTGCACCTCACTGATACGCGACGGTGCGCACATCAACAACGCAAAGATCGAGGTTGTGAAACGATCGCGAGGGGCTTGAGGATCGTTTGCGAACATCTCCCCTATGAATTCGAGCAAGTGCTCGTCGGGCATTTTTTCAGCCCGTTTCTTTTTCCCCTCAACGTCTGTCCGATGTATCTCCTTGGGTTTGGAGATCGGGTTTTTCCAAGTGATGGGCGCTGAAATAATTTTACTTTCGTTGAGAAATTTAACGAGATGGACCAAGCTGCTCCCCGCTTGATATGCCGTCGAGCTGTACTCGCGAGCGACCACCGCAGCTACATCCATCACCTGAATGTCCGTCAGTGTGATATCGGCTCTGCCCTTGACCTGAAGAAGGGCTTTCTCGATGCAGCGAATCGCTTTGAACTCATTCTTGAGTTTGCTGGGGTTATGCCCTTGCTGATAGCGCACATAAGATTTGGCGAAAGAGACGATTTCAGGGTTCAGAAGTTGGCTGTCGCTAAAGCCCCTAGCCGGTGCCCCAATAACCGTGAAATTACCAACCCCCGGCCATGTGTCGCGTCCCCATTCGAGATCAGCTCCGAACACCGTGAGCTTGTCACGACACATCTCGATGAAATCTTTGAGATTGGTTTTGGCATCAAGTAAATGCTTTGGTGTAAACAGGAGGATTTCAGCCACGAGCGACCTCTCCTCGCATTGCATTGCAGCGGCTAACCACATCGCTGACAGCAAGTATCAATCGGTCGTTAACGGAAGCAATTTTTCTGTCTTCCGTCTGTTCTAGCACTCTGTCACGCTCGTTGATCAAGCCATCCAGGACAGCTTCATGCGGACCGTTTAACCAAGGCTGGAAATGATTGCAGGTGTAACAGGCAATAGGTGCTAAGGCGCCGCAAAAGCCAAAGCTGCCGCAGGTGCCCAAATTCACAACGCCGTTGGAGATCCGGCTGCTTGGATTATTTCCTCGCTTTGCGTGTCTCTCAGATACAACGAGCACGCCTTGAAATGCTTGTGCGATGGGGGCCAGTTGCAAAGCCACCGCCTTATCAATTCTCTCGACAATTTCGGGGATGTTCTTCACGTACACACCAGCATTCTGAATATCGGAATGATCGAGTGCTTCAGCAATGACAAACTCACCTTTCCCTTCACGAGCGAGGTTGGTCCCAAGGGTATAACGGAAACGAATCGGATTCAGATGAACTGGAAAACCTGTTCGCTCGCTAATAACCGCTATCGTTTTCTCAACCCGATCCATGGCGGCCTTTACGAAATGGGTTGGCGCATGCAAGCGATCCCCTTTAAGCTGATCCCTTAGCTCAGCGAGAGTGCCAACATTTTTCATAACCGGAAATAGCGGAAGCTCAGGGATCAATTCAAAGGGAAAGCCCTCCCCGAACCTATCCGAGAATGCTGTGCAAACCACAAATGCCTGCTGCTTCAAAAGCAGCCATAAATCTTCGACTATTGAGAATTTACTGAATTCCGTGCGCCAAGACTGACTCCGCTGCTTAGCTCGTGGAAAGTTGATATAGTATTTTTCGCCGTCTTGGTGAGAGTGTGAAAGCAAGTCTTTCAGCTTCAATGCTGTAATTTGCACTCTTCGCCGCCCGGTCATAGCCAGGGTCATTGCGTAACATGTATCAGTAAGAGATAGAACACTCTCGCTGTAGGCGGCCACAACAGCCGCAATGACACCTTCCATTTCGATATCAGTTAGCGGGCCACTGTCCGGGCACATAGATTGAACCGCATATCCCTTCTCATTCCCCTTGAGTGTCCAATTATCCAGCAGGACTAATGAGTCGTTAGGAATACCTGAATACCCAAGATCAGCCCACTTCTTGATAAATCCTCGTAAAACGCCCAAATACCACTCTGTTTTCACATCCAACGTGGAACGGTAGGAAATCAAAGACTCACTACCGAACGGCGCGTGGGCAATCGTAGATTCTAGATAGTGCTTACTACGAGAGTAGATATTAACCGCATGTGATGCAGAACCCGTCTTGGCATAAAAAGCGAGCACATGACGGAAGGACAGGTACAAACTGGCGGGAAGGGTATCTGCTAACACCGAAACGGGAATGACAATATCTTTATTCAGCCTCCAACGCTTATCAACAAGCCGAACATGATATCCATCACGAGAGTAAAACTCTTCGGTAGCATTCACCTGCATTGCAAGCTTGTTCATTCAGTCGCTCCACTTTTCGCGTTACTGAAATGCTTACTTTGGAGTTCAAGCACAGCCTTACTGGCCTGCTCCTTAATACGCCTTCGATTGTAGGTGGCTGCTGTTCCGGAGGTCTCGCTCCAGCCCATGAGGTATGAGCGAATCTTTTCTTCTCGCTCAGGCGTCACGCCCTGAATCTCGCAGGTTTTCGAGAAGGAATAGTTCCAATGATGGCGTAGCGAATGAGCGTGAATACCGCTATGGCCTTCAAGGGTATGCTTCAGCTCCCCCATGAATTTACCGAACCCCGCGTTCGATAATGGCAGCCCCTGCGAACCTCCCGGTTTGTGCGTTACAAAGAGATAGCCGTGCTTCTTGGCGCCCGGCACTTTATTTCGATGACTGAGCACATAGCCACGAATCCGATCCACAAGCTCGGGCATCAACGGGAAGACACGTTCTCGTGTCTTTGCAACTGGCTGATAGGCCCTAGCATCACCCTTGGAGTCTGGGCGCCTAACCACTTTCAATGTGTTCTTCGCAAAATCGATGTCTTCGACTTTCAGATTCAACAGTTCACCGCGACGGAGTCCCGTGATGCGGAGAATGGAGAACATCAAAGCATTGCGCACCTGGACGGCATATTCACGCACTGGATTGCTGTCTGACCCTGGCCTCAAAGCTTCTTCGAGCGTATCAAGCACTGCGTCATCGAGATGCTTTTCCTCCCTACTGATGTTGGACTTATTCGACGTCCTCGGACGGTTGGCTTTGATCTGCGCAACCATTCGCGCAATACCTTCGCGGCCCGAAGTAGATGGCGATAGAAGCTGGTCAGCGAGGAAGCCTAGGTAATCGGCAATCACTGACATACGTGCATATTGGTTGGTTGTGCTAACTGTTTTGGGCCTGCGGGAAATCGAAACGACGTTGCCGTCATTCTTGTCGATCAACGGTTTCTGCATGAAATCACGCAGAGAATGGACTTCGTGGCTCTGAAGCAGCTCTCCGCGCGAGAAACGCGACTCGACATCAATGCTGTAGTAACTCTGCCAGGCGTACATGGCTTTGAGCGCATTGAGCGCATTCTGAATTGTGTTCACTGCCAGTGAGCGCCCCCGCATGTGCACAGAAACGTACAACGCAGGGTAGAACAGAGGCATCCCTCCCTCATCGACTAGAACGATAAATCGCTCACCATTCGAGGATTTAATTCTCCGCGCTGACAGCTCCACGACAGCCTCCTTTCTTTACGTTTTTACAGGGTATTAATTCTTAAGAACTTGCTCAAGATATTTTTAACACCCATAAAAACGCGAAACCCCCGCATCGCGGGGGTCTCAGGCCTAAACTTTACAAAATAGTCTTAGGTAGGAATTAGAACGGAATATCGTCATCAAAGCTGTCGAAATCCGGAGCCGGTTGCGGAGCAGCCTGCGGTGGAGCCGGGCGCGACTGTTGCGGTGCCGACTGCTGCGGACGCGGAGCCTGCTGGCGTGGG
>Ga0182007_10000524_pt1 | contig 22633 bp, 20 predicted proteins | sample Sormic07211113_1_FD_123023 | JGI IMG/M metagenome (GOLD analysis project Ga0182007, IMG submission 123023) | Rhizosphere microbial communities from Sorghum bicolor, Mead, Nebraska, USA - 072115-113_1 MetaG | ecosystem: Host-associated > Plants > Roots > Rhizosphere | place: USA: Nebraska... | reverse complement strand
CGTCTTGCTGGTGGCTGCCGTGGCGGTCAAGACCTGGACCACGCCGTCGCAGCAGCTGGCGGTGGCGCCCGCGCCCAAGCTGAACATCGACCTGCAGGCGGCCGCCAAGCGGCTGTCCACGGCGATCACGTTCCGCACGGTGTCGAGCCTGGACGACCCGGCTGCCAACGCGGCCGAGTTCGACAAGCTGCACGCGTTCCTCGAACAGCAGTTCCCCAAGGTGCATGCCACTCTCAAGAAGGAAGTGATCGGCAACAAGGCGCTGCTCTACACCTGGACCGGCACCGACCCGAGCGCCAAGCCCATCGCGCTGATGGCGCACCAGGACATGGTGCCCATCGCGCCGGGCACCGAGAAGGCGTGGACGACCGACCCCTTCGCCGGCGAGATCAAGGACGGCTTCGTTTGGGGCCGCGGCACGCTCGACGACAAGAGCAACCTGTTCGCGCAGATGGAAGCCGTCGAGCTGCTCATCGGCGCCGGCTTCAAGCCCAGGCAGACCGTCTACCTCGTGATGGGCGACGACGAAGAAGTGAGCGGCCTGCGCGGCGCGCTGCCCATTGCCGAACTGCTCAAGTCGCGCAACGTGCGCCTGGAGTGGGTGCTCGACGAAGGCCTGCTGGTGCTCGACGGCGTGCTGCCGGGCCTGAGCAAGCCCGCAGCGCTCATCGGCCTGGCGGAGAAGGGCTACGGCACCTTCTTCCTCTCGCTCGACACGGCCCCCGGCCACTCGTCGATGCCGCCGCAGCACAGCGCGATCGGCAGCATGAGCGCGGCGCTCGCGCGGCTCGAAGCCAATCCGATGCCCGGCGGCATCCGCGGCGTGGCCGGCCAGATGTTCGGTGCGCTGGCGCCCGAAATGAGCGGTGTCAACCGCGTGATGCTGTCCAACCTGTGGCTCACCGAGCCGCTGGTGCGCGGCCAGCTCGAGAAGAGCCCGAGCAGCAACGCCATGCTGCGCACCACCACCGCACTGACCATCGTGCGCGCGGGCAACAAGGACAATGTGCTGCCCGGCCGCGCCGAGGCCGCCGTCAACTTCCGCGTGCTGCCGGGCGACACCTTGGCCGGCACCGAGGCGCACCTGCGCAAGGCGCTGGGCAACGACGACATCAAGATCAAGGCTTACCCGGGCAATTCCGAGCCGTCGCCGGTGTCGCCGACCGACAGCACCGGCTACCGCGCGATCCAGCAAGCCGTGCGCCAGAGCTTTCCCGATGCGGTGGTGGCACCCGGCCTCATGACCGCTGCCACCGACTCGCGCCACTTCAGCCTCGTGAGCGACGCCGTCTTCCGCTTCTCGCCGTTGCGTGTGAAGAGCGAAGACCTGGCCCGCTTCCACGGCAACAACGAACGCCTGGCCATCTCGAACTACGGCGAGATGATCGGCTTCTATCACCAGCTCCTGAGCAATACCAACGCTGCTCCGGCGCAATGACGACAGCTCTCTCTTTTTCCTTCCATCTGCTTCAAAGGACCTCACCATGACCAGCGCCGTCATCGTTTCCACCGCCCGCACGCCGCTCGCGAAGAGCTGGAAGGGTGCCTTCAACATGACGCACGGCGCCACGCTCGGCGGCCATGCGGTGCAGCACGCCGTGCAGCGCGCCGGCATCGACCCCGCCTCGGTGGACGACGTCATCATGGGCTGTGCCACGCCCGAAGGCGCGACCGGCTCCAACATCGCGCGCCAGATCGCGCTGCGCGCCGGCCTGCCGATCACCACCTCGGGCATGACCATCAACCGCTTCTGCTCCTCGGGCCTGCAGACCATCGCCACCGCCGCCCAGCGCATCATCGCGGGCGAGGGCGACGTGTACGTGGCCGGCGGCGTCGAGAGCATCTCGTGCGTGCAGAACGAAGCCAACAAGCACATGCTGGCCGACCCGTGGCTCGTGAAGCACAAGCCCGAGATCTACTGGAACATGCTGCAGACGGCCGAGCAGGTCGCCAAGCGCTACAACATCGGTCGCGACGCCATGGACGAATACGGCGCCGCCAGCCAGCAGAAGGCCACCGCCGCGCTGGAAGCCGGCCGCTTCAAGGACGAGATCGCCCCCATCACCGTGCTGGCCGGCGTGGCCGACCCCGTGATGGGCCTGCGCACCAAGGAAGTCACCGTCGAGAACGACGAAGGCATCCGCCCGGGCACCACCAAGGAGGGCATCAGCGGCATCCGCCCGGCCATGCCCGGCGGCCTGATCTCGGCCGGCAACGCCAGCCAGTTCTCCGACGGCGGCGGCGCCTGCGTGGTGGTCGACGAAAAGTACGCGCAGCAGAAGGGCCTGAAGCCGCTCGGCCGCTTCCTCGGCTTTGCCGTGGCTGGCTGCGAGCCCGACGAAATGGGCATCGGCCCCGTCTTCGCGATCCCGAAGGTGCTCAAGCGCCTGGGCCTCACGGTCAACGACATCGACCTGTGGGAGTTGAACGAAGCCTTCGCCGTGCAGGTGATCTATTGCCGCGACAAGCTCGGCATTCCGGCCGACCGCCTGAACGTTGACGGCGGCGCCATCGCCGTGGGCCACCCCTACGGCGTGAGCGGCCAGCGCCTGACGGGCCACGCGCTCATCGAGGGCAAGCGCCGTGGCGCCAAGAAGGTCGTGGTCACGATGTGCATCGGCGGCGGCATGGGTGCCGCGGGCGTGTTCGAAGTTCTCTGACTCTCCCCCAGTCTGCGGCGCACTGCGTGTCGCCTTCGCCAACCCCCTTCCCGGGGGCAACACCGGCGGCCCGGCGAAGCCGGTTCCGCGGTGTTCCTGAGAAGGGACGCCGCGGCCTCATGACATCCACCGAAATCCGACCATGAGCCTGCGTCCCACCCTCGACTTCCTGCTCTACGACTGGCTCGATGCCGAGTCGCTCAACCAGCGCGAACGCTTTGCCGACCACTCGCGCGAAACATTCGACGCGGTGTTTGACACCTGCGAGCGCATCGCGCGCGAGAAGTACGCGCCGTTCAACCGCACGGTGGACACGCAGGAGCCGCATTTCGACGGCGAGAAGGTCATCCTGCCGCAGGCCACGCACGACGCGCACAAGGCCTTCGTCGAGTCGGGAATGATGAGTGCGGCGCAGGACTACGACATCGGCGGCATGCAACTGCCCTACACGATGCAGGCGGCGGCCAACAGCTTCTTCGCGATGGCCTCGGTGAGCATCGGCTCCAACATGCTCACGAGCGGCAACGCCAACCTGCTGATGGTGCACGGCACCGAGAGGCAGAAAGAGGTGTTCGCGAAGAATGAATTTTCCGGACGCTGGGCCGGCACCATGTGCCTGTCGGAACCGCAGGCGGGTTCGTCGCTGAGCGACGTGGCGACGCGCGCCGTGCCCGACGGCGACGACTTTCAGCAAGACCCGCTGGGCCCGCGCTACCGGCTCACGGGCAACAAGATGTGGATCTCGTCGGGCGACCACGAGCTGACCGAGAACATCGTGCACATCGTGCTGGCCAAGATCCCGGACGAGAACGGCAAGCTGGTGCCCGGCACGCGCGGTATCTCGCTGTTCATCGTGCCCAAGCGCATGGTTGACACGCAGGGCGCACTCACGGGCGAGCGCAACGACGTGGCGCTCGCGGGCCTCAACCACAAGCTGGGCTGGCGCGGCACCACCAACACGCTGCTGAACTTCGGCGAGGGCAAGTACCCGGTCGGCGGCAAGGCGGGCGCGGTGGGCTACCTCGTCGGCGAGCCTGGCAAGGGCCTGCACTGCATGTTCCACATGATGAACGAGGCGCGAATCGGCGTCGGCACGGCGGCCACCATGCTGGGCATGGCGGGCTACCACGCCTCGCTCGAATACGCCAGGAGCCGGCCGCAGGGACGGCTGGTGAAGAAGCCGGACGCCGCCGGCGCCGCGGTCGCCAAGGACTCGGCCGCGCCGCAGGTGCGCATCATCGAGCACGCCGACGTGCGCCGCATGCTGCTCGCCCAGAAGGCGTACTGCGAAGGCGCGCTGGCGCTGGAGCTGTACTGCGCCCGGCTGGTCGACGAGCAGAAGACCGGCGACGCACAGGCTGCCGACGACGCCCGCCTGCTGCTTGAAGTGCTCACGCCCATCGCCAAGAGCTGGCCCAGCGAGTGGTGCCTGGAGGCCAATTCGCTGGCCATCCAGGTGCACGGCGGCTATGGCTATACGCGCGACTTTCCGGTGGAGCAGTACTGGCGCGACAACCGCCTGAACATGATCCACGAGGGCACCCACGGCATCCAGGCAGCCGACCTGCTGGGCCGCAAGGTGCTGATGGAGAAGGGCCGCGGCCTCCAACTGCTGGCCGCGCGCATGACCGACACCATCGGCCGAGCGGCCAGGGTGCCGGCGCTGGCGGCCCACGCCGAGGCGCTGGGCGCCGCGCTGCAGCGCATCGGCAGCGCCACCGAGGCTGCCTGGTCCACCGGCGACCCGGCCGAAGCGCTGGCCAACGCCGTGCCTTACATGCAGGCCTTCGGCCACACGGTACTGGCCTGGATCTGGCTCGACGTGGCCCTGAAGGCCCTGCAGATCGACGCGGAAAAGGCGAGGGCGGTAACAGCTGGCAAGATCGGCGCCACGGACTACTTCTTCCACTACGAGCTGCCGAAAATCGGCGCATGGCTCAACGTGGTCGAAACCCGTGATCCGACCTGTACAGCTTTGCCCGAGGACGCCTTTTGATGGCCACTACCGATTCGCCGAACGCCAACCCCAGCAACAACACCCCCTCCGTCAAGCCTCCCAAGCCGCACGCGCGGCTCGAGAAGTGGATCTGGATCCTGATCTACGGCGGCCTGTTCGTCGTGATCCTGGGCATCGCCACCGGCCGCACCGACGCCGCGCTGGGCTGGTCCATCGCCGTGCCCGGCGGCGTCGTGGCGCTGATCGGCTTCGCGCTGATCTACGTGCGCTCGCGCCTGCCCAACGACAACCCCACCAGCAAGTAACGAGGTCCACCATGCTCAAGCACATCGTGATGTGGAAGTTCAAGGAACACGCCGAGGGCACCGACAAGGCGACCAACCTGTTGAAAGCCAAGGCCTTGCTCGACGCCTGCGCCAAGCTGTCGCCCGGCACGCTGCGCTTCGAGGTGGCCATTGCCCAGCCCGGGCTCGAAGCCACCTACGACCTGATCCTGTACTCGGAGTTCACCGACGCGGCCGCACTCGCGGCCTATGCGGATCACCCGCAGCACGTGGCGTTGAAGCCCTTCATCGGCGCGGTCCGCGAGGCCCGCCAATGCATGGACTACATGGCATGACTCACCCCCAGGCTGCGCGCACTTCGTGTCGCTTCGCCAACCCCCTTGCAGGGGACAACGCCTGCGGCCCGGCGAAGCCGGTTCCGCGGCATTTCCCGACCTGAACAATTCAGCCCCTGATTGGAGACATCTCTCATGACCGCACGCACCGTCCAGCAACTCTTCGACCTCACCGGCAAGACCGCCCTCATCACCGGTGGTTCGCGCGGCCTGGGCCTGCAGATGGCCCATGCGCTGGGCGAAGCCGGCGCGAAGATCATGCTGAGCTCGCGCAAGGCCGACGACCTGGAGCAGGCCGCCGCTGAGCTGCAGGCCGCAGGCATCGACGCGCGCTGGATTGCCGCAGACTGCTCGAAGGAAGAAGACACCCGCCGCCTGGCCGACGAGACGCTGCAGCGTATGGGCGCGGTCGACATCCTCATCAACAATGCGGGCGCCAGCTGGGGCGCGCCAGCCGAGAGCCACCCGGTCGAGGCCTGGGACAAGGTGATGAACCTCAACGTGCGCGGCTACTTCATCCTGTCGCAGCAGATCGCCAACGGCTACATGATCCCGAAGAAGACCGGCCGCATCATCAACATTGCCTCGATCGCCGGGTTGAACGGCAACCCTCCCGAGATGCAGACGCTGGCCTACAACACCTCGAAGACCGCGGTGATCGGCTTCACGCGCACGCTGGCTGCCGAATGGGGCAGGTACAACATCACCGTGAACGCGATCTGCCCGGGCTTCTTCATGACGAAGATGGCCGCCGGCCTCATCAAGTCGCTGGGCGAAGAGAAGATGGCCGCGCAGGCGCCGCTCGGCCGCCTGGGCGACGACGAAGACCTGAAGGGGCTGACGCTGCTTTACGCGAGCGATGCCGGCAAGCACATCACCGGCCAATGGCTGGCGGTCGACGGCGGCGTGAGCGTCGTGCTGGGTGCTGCCTGACATGTCTTCTTCTTCCGATTCCAGCGACATCAACATCCGCTCGTACACGAGCCAGATCCCGTTCGCGCGCCACCTGGGCTTTTCTCTGACGAAGTTCGAGGGCGGCGAGTCCGAGATCTGCTACACCGCCAAGCCCGAGCACCTGAACACCTTCGACGTGACGCACGGCGGCGCCTGCATGACGCTGCTCGACATCACCATGGCGGCGGCAGCGCGCAGCGTGGCGCCCGAGACCGGCGTGGTCACCATCGAGATGAAGACCAGCTTCATGCAGCCTTCGGTCGGTCCGCTGCATGCGCGCGGCACGCTCATTCACCGGACGGCGACGCTGGCTTTCACCGAGGCCAAAATCTACGACGAACAGGAGCGCGTTTGCGCCCACGCCACCGGCACCTTCAAGTACGTGAAGCGCCGGCTGCCGACCGGCCCGTCGAGCGTCAACGAGATGCGACCGCCATCGACCGACTGACACGACCATATTCCCGGAGATTTCTTTCATGCCTACCAACAAACAGATCCACCTCGACAACCGCCCCGACGGCGAAGCCGTGGCGGGCAACTTCAAGCTCGTGACAGCCGAGACCCCCGCGCTCGCGGACAACCAGGTGCTCGTGCGGCACCACTACATGAGCCTCGACCCGTACATGCGCGGGCGCATGAACGATTCGAAGAGCTACGCGCAGCCGCAGCCGCTGGGCCAGACCATGCAGGGCGGCACCGCCGGCGAAGTGGTCGAGAGCAAGCACCCCAGGTATGCCGTGGGCGACAAGGTGGTCGGCTTCGGCGGCTGGCAGGAATACAGCGTGGTCGATGCCTCGCAGCCCGGCGCGCTGAAGAAGGTCGACACCACGCACGTGCCGCTGTCGCACTACCTCGGCGCGGTCGGCATGCCCGGCGTTACCGCCTGGTACGGCCTGGTGAAGATCATTGCGCCCAAGGCCGGTGAAACGGTGGTCATCACCGCCGCCAGCGGCGCGGTCGGCAGCGCCTTCGGTGCGCTGGCCAAGGCGCGCGGCTGCCGCGTGGTCGGCATTGCCGGCGGCCCCGACAAGTGCAAGTACGTGACCGACGAACTCGGCTTCGACGCCTGCATCGACTACCGTGTGCACCCCGACGTGAAGACCATGAGCGCCGCGCTCAAGGAAGCCTGCCCCAACGGCATCGACGGCTACTTCGAGAACGTCGGCGGCTACATCTTCGACGCCGTGCTGCTGCGCGCCAACGCCTTCGCCCGCGTGGCGCTGTGCGGAATGATCGCGGGCTACGACGGCCAGCCGCTGCCGCTCGCAAACCCGGCGCTGATCCTCATCAACCGCATGAAGATCGAAGGCTTCATCGTCAGCGAGCACATGGAAGTGTGGCCCGAGGCGCTGACGGAGCTGGGCACGCTGGTGGGCACCGGCAAGCTCAAGCCGCGCGAGTCGATCGCGCAGGGCATCGAAGCCGCGCCTGAAGCCTTCCTGGGCCTGCTCAAGGGCCGGAACTTCGGCAAGCAACTGGTCAAGCTGATCTGATTGCCCCCGATGAACTGAACGCGCGGGAAAGGAGGCCGGTCATGCGCGCCGTGCCGGGCCGCCCCAAGCAAGCGCGCACCGCAGTGCGAAGCACGGAGGTATTCGAATGAATTCGACGCACGAGGTGTTCAACCAGCCCACGCCGCTGGTGGACTACAACCTCTTCGACACCAACCGGCCCCTGCGCGACGCGCTGAAGTTCAATGCGCCCGCGCTGCAGACCACGCAGCTGCACGAACTGGGCGCTGCCCTCGGCACAGCCGGCATGCAGGCGCATGCACGGCTCGCCAACATCCATATGCCGGAGCTGCACACGCACGACCGCTTCGGACGGCGTATCGACGAGGTGGAGTTCCACCCGAGCTACCACGCACTGATGACCGCCGCGGTGGGTGCAGGGCTGCACGGCACGCCGTGGACCGGCACCTCGGCCTCGCCGCACGTGCTGCGCGCGGCGGGCTTCATGCTCTTCACCGAGCTGGAGCCGTCGATTCTTTGCCCCGTCTCCATGACCTATGCGGCCACGCCCGCGCTGCGCAGCAACGCAGGCGTGTACGCCGACTGGGGACCGAAGCTCGGCAGCCTCTGGTACGACCCGGCGTTGAAGGTCTTCAAGGACAAGCCCGGCGTGACCATGGGCATGGGCATGACCGAGAAGCAGGGCGGCTCCGACGTGCGGGCCAACACCACCCGGGCCGTGCGCGACGGCAGCGATGCCTGGGGTGAGCGCTATGCGATCACCGGACACAAGTGGTTCTTCTCGGCGCCGATGTGCGACGCCTTCCTGGTGCTGGCGCAGGCGCCGTCCGGGCTCAGCTGCTTCTTCCTGCCGCGCGTGTTGCCCGACGGCACGCGCAACGGCATCCAGATCCAGCGCCTGAAGGACAAGCTTGGCAACAAGGCCAATGCGAGTTCCGAAGTCGAATTCCAGGGCGCAAGCGCATGGCTCGTGGGTGAGGAGGGCCGCGGCATTCCGCAGATCCTCGAGATGGGCACGATGACGCGGCTCGACTGCGCGCTGGGCACCAGCGGCCTCATGCGCCAGTCGCTGGGCATCGCGCTCAACCACGCGGCGCAGCGCAACGCCTTCGGCAAGCCGTTGATCGAGCAACCCTTGATGAAGAACGTGCTGGCCGACCTCGCACTCGAAAGCGAAGCCGCCACCGCGCTTGCCATCCGCCTTGCCAGGGCCTTCGACCAACAGGCCGACGAGCATGAGCGCCTGATGGCCCGCCTGCTCACGCCTGTCGCCAAGTTCTGGATCTGCAAGCGCGGCAGCCATTTCGCGCAGGAAGCCATGGAGTGCCTCGGCGGCAACGGCTACGTGGAAGAGGGCGGCGAAGGCATCATGGCCCGCATCTATCGCGAGATGCCGCTCAACTCCATCTGGGAAGGCGCTGGCAACATCATGGCGCTCGACCTGCTGCGTGGCCTGCGCAAGGGCGATGCGGTCGCCGCGTTGGCGAAAGAGCTGGCACCCGCGCGCGGCCAGCAAGCCGCGCTCGACAGGCTCGCCGAGGCGCTGCCGGCACGCATCGAGGCCATGGCCTCCGAAGCCGAGGCCCGCCGCCTCGCGCAGGACGTGGCGCTGGCCGTGCAGGGCGCGCTGCTCGCGCAGACCGCGCCCCCCGCCGTCGTCGGCGCCTTCTGTGCCTCGCGCCTTGGCGGAGACTGGGGCAACGTCTTCGGCACGCTGGCCGCGGGCACCGATTTCGATTCGATCATCCAGCGCGCGCAACCTCGCTGAACACACAACGACAGCCCCACAGGAAACACCATGGCCGACCTGATCCTCCACCACTACCTGACCTCGCCGTTCTCGGAGAAGGTGCGCATGATCCTCGGCGCCAAGAAGCTGCCGTGGAAATCGGTCTTCATCCCGCCGATCATGCCCAAGCCCGATGTGGAGGTGCTCACCGGCGGCTACCGCAAGACGCCGTTCCTGCAGATCGGCGCCGACATGTATTGCGACAGCGCGCTCATCGCCGACGTGCTGGAGCATCTGCAACCCGAACCCACGCTGTACCCGGAGCCCGAAAAAGGCATGTCGCGCATCCTCGCGCAGTGGGCCGACACCACGCTGTTCTGGTCCGCCATGGCCTGGAGCCTGCAGCCCAAGGGCGCCGCCGAGGTGTTCGCCAAGGCCCCGCCCGAAGCCGCGAAGGCCTTCGGCGAAGACCGCGGCAAGATGAGCGCAGGCAACATGACCCGCCTGCGCCCGGCCGATGCCGCCAGCGCCTACAAGTCGTACCTGCGCCGCCTGTCGGACATGCTCGACGAGAAGCCCTACCTGCTGGGCGAGGTGCCCACCATCGCTGACTTCTCGGCCTATCACCCGCTCTGGTACACGCGCCGCATCGAGTCGGTGCGCACCATCCTCGACTTGACGCCTGCGGTGATCGACTGGATGGACCGCATGGCCGCCATTGGCCACGGCGCGCCCGAGAAGTTCACGAGCGACGACGCCATTGCCGTCGCCAAGGCTGCGACGCCGCACACGCTGCTGACCGACAGTACCTTCCAGGACGACCATGGCATTCCGCTCGGCAGCGCCGTCACCGTCCGCGCCGAGAGCTTCGGGTTGGAAGAAACACCGGGCACGCTGGTGGCGGCCACGCGCACGCACTACACGCTGGAGCGCAGCAACGAGCGCGTGGGCACGGTGCACGTGCACTTTCCGCGCATCGGGTATGTGCTGAAGAAGGCGGACGCCTGACGCCTGGCCGGGGCACCTTCGTGACTGCGCTCGCGCGCGTTCCGTATTTCAATTGAAGCTCCAACGTCAGAGACATTCAACAGAAGGACACCGGCAAATGATTCAGGACTTCAAGGGCAAGACCGCCGTTCTCACCGGCGCGGGTTCGGGCTTCGGCCTGGAGTGCGCGCGCATCGGCGCCGCCCGCGGCATGAACCTCGTGCTGGTCGACGTGCAGCAGGATGCGCTCGACAAGGCCCAGGCAGAAATGGAAGCCGCTGGCGCGCAGGTGCTGGCGCGCAAGGTCGACGTGTCGAACGCGGCACAGATGGAAGCGCTGGCCGCGGCCGTGAAGGAACGCTTCGGCGCGCCGCACTTCGTGTTCAACAACGCGGGCGTGGGCGCTGGCGGCCTGGTGTGGGAGAACACCGTGGCCGACTGGGAATGGGTGCTGGGCGTGGACCTGTGGGGCGTGATCCACGGCGTGCGCCTGTTCACGCCGATGATGCTCGAAGCGGCGGCCAAAGACCCGAGCTATCGCGGCCACATCACCAACACCGCGAGCATGGCCGGCCTGCTGACGCCGCCCAACATGGGCATCTACAACGCGGCCAAGGCCGCGGTCGTGAGCCTCACGGAGACGATGTACCAGGACCTGAACCTCGTCACCGACCAGATCGGCGCGAGCCTGCTGTGCCCGTACTTCGTGCCCACCGGCATCACCAGCAGCGAGCGCAACCGGCCCAATGCACCGAAGGACAGCGAACTCACCAAGAGCCAGCTCATCGGCCAGGCCATGAGCAACAAGGCGGTGAGCAGCGGCAAGATCACGGCGGCCGAAGTGGCGGCCAAGGTGTTCGACGCCATCAGCGCCAACCAGTTCTACGTGTTCAGCCATCCGAAGGCGCTGGGCAACGTGAAGAGCCGCATGGAGAACATCGTCTCCATCACGAATCCGGCCGACCCGTTCCTGGAACGCCCGGAGATCGGGCAGAAGCTGCGTGATCAGCTTCGCTCGGCCTGACCTCGAGCTTCTTTTTCAAGAAGCCTGCAACTCGCCGCGCTTCGACGCGGACGAGCCGGGTTTTGACATATGTCAAATATTGCTCAGGCACTCGAGCTTTCTGCCTGCACCGGCTCTTCATGCGCCATGTTTGCGAACTACTCCCTTAGCCCGGGCGCATATTTTTCATAACCTCTTCCGGTAACTTTCTTGGTGAAGTTCAGGGGCAGTTGCAAGCGGATCCGAAGGATCTTGACCCAAGGTCAACCTGAGCCGATCCGCCGCGACATCTTGCAAGAGGAGGCAATTCATGCGCACCCCGTTCCTGTCCGACATCAGCCCGGACGAACCGTTGGCGCCCCGGCTCGGGCCGGCATACGTCGCCTGGTTGTCGGTGTTCCTGTGCATCCTGGCGGCCGTTGCCTTCGTGGTCGGGGCCATTCGGGTTCCCAACATCGTTGCGGCATCGATGCTCATGACCGCGGCCATCGTGTCGCTGGGAGCCGGCCTGATTCTTGGTTTGAGCATGTGGGTCTTTCCGGAGCTCCCGCGCTAAATGGCTTTGCAAGAACCCACAGCACCCGTGGCGAGCAAGTCCGCAGCGTCGATCCTTCGCATTCGGGACTGGCGCATGACGCTGGTGGCCGCCCTGATCGGCCTGCTGATCGTGATGGCCATGCTCATGAAGTGGGTCGTCGAATTCCAGGTCGAGGCCGCGCGGGAGCGGCGCTTGAGCGAATCCGTTGCCCGCGAGGCGGCAGCGCGCTGTCACGAAAAGGCACCACCCCAGGCGGTCAGCGCGTGCCTGAAGGAACTGGCGGCCGAGGCAGTTCCAGTCAGTCGCTGACGGTCAATCGGCACTGCGCCACTGACCGGTACTCGGGCACACGGCGGCCCGCTCGCCGTTCAGCCGGACCTGCTCTTCCTCCAGTTGTGGCGAGGTCGAGGGGTCGACGTCGAAAGTGATCTGAAGAGCGTGCGCGACATGGGTGTCTTCGATCGGAAGCTCCCAGGTCAGGAACATTTGCGTGCAATCCTGGCCGGACGCGAAGTCGGCTACATCGAAGCCGCTGCTGCCGCGTCGAATGACACCATGAGGCTGGCCGGTATCGAATATCACGGCAGTACCCCGGACGAGGGGGATTCGATGACCTGCAAAGGGGAAGTGCAAGTCCAGCCCCTTCTCCTCGCTCACGAAAAGATTGCAGAAGGCCGCGCCGCCGTATTGCGCACCGTCATGGTGGTACCTCGCGCCGCGGCAAGCCATGAGGGCGACGTCGCTCGAGGCAAGCACCTCGGGCAGCCCGAGCGTGCGCGTCCAGTCGGATACCGCCTGCACGCAGAGCCGGTAGTCCGGCCAGCGTGCACGCGCCCGGGCCAAGGGCAGCGCCTCGACGTCGCCGGGTTCCAGCAACAGCTGCGAAGAAATCTCTCTTTCCCAATCCGCAAGCAGGCGTGCAGGGGGCGCGGGCACGTCGAGCGTTTTCGCCAGCACGATATCGCTCACGCTTCGGCTGCGGATGGCGTCACCGCTGCAGAAATGGGAAACGAGGAGGTCTCTCTTGCTCACGACGAACTGGGCACGGCTTGCATCAAGAGCGACAGCGCCTTTCGCAGGCTCGTGGCCGATGCCCGCTCTCCCTTGTCATGGCCCAGACGCACCACCACCAGGTCGTGCGAAGGAACGATCAGCACCGTCTGCCCACCCGCGCCCAGCATGTAGTACGCCGTGGTCGGCACCGGCCAGGTGCTCGTGCCGTTCAACCAGAAGAACCCGCCGTAGATCGGGCGCTTGTCGGCCGCCCAGGCCGGTGCAAGGGTGCTCACGAACTTGACGAAACCTTCGGGCAGGATGCGCTCGCCATTCCAGACGCCGTCCTGCAGATACAGGTTGGCCAGGCGCGCCCAATCGCGTGCCGACATGAAGTCATAGCCCTGCGCGAGGAAGTTGCCATACGGATCGGTCTCCAGGGTCATCGTGCGGATGCCGATCTTGTCGAACAGGTTTCTCTGCGGGAACGACAGGTACTCCTCGCCGCGCTTCTCGACGGCAAGGCGGATCAGGTAGTTCGCCAGCACCGGGTCGGTATTGCGATAGCGCCCGACGGTGTTGGGCGGCCACTGCTGCGGGCGGGTGGCCGCGTAGTTGAACGAGTTGATGCGGCCGGTGTAGAGATAGGTGTGGTCGGGGTAGGTGCCGTTGGGGTCGAAGTCCGGGTCATCGGGCGCCTTGATGCGCAGCCCGCTCGACATGTGCAGGATGTCCGAGATCCGGATCTCCTGGCGCTTGTCGCCGGTGGCCTGCCACTCGGGAATCGGCGCGCGCTGGTCGAGCCGGTATTCGCCCTGCTTCATCAGCACGCCCAGCATCGTCGCGGTCACGCTCTTGCCCATCGACCACGATTCGAGCGGCGTGGTCGCCGTGATGCCGCTCCTGTAGCGCTCGCCGACGATGCGTCCCTTGTGCGTGACGACGAAGGCTGCGGTGTAGGCCTCCGGCAGCTCGAAGGCCGCGTCGACTGCCTGGCCCACCTTTGCTGTGTCGATGCCGGGCGCGGGACCGGCGGGCGTCACGTCGCCCATCGGCCACGGCTGGGTCGAGGGATCGGGCAGGGCGCTCTTGACGGCCACCGGCGTGAAGAACACGCCGTCGTTGCCGGCTGGCAGCGTGATGCAGCCCTGCGAACCGTAGTAGCGCGCCACCAGCGTCGGCCCATTGGGCATGGCGATGCGGACTTCCTTCTTGTCGCGGTCGACCACCGGCCTGCCGACCTTCTTGCGCTGGTCGTAGGGCCCTGTGAAGTAGCCCACGCTCTCGACGGCGAAATCGGGATCGAGGCCGGTGACGAATGCGGCGGAGCACATCGTCTTCGCGTAGCCCGAGGTGTTGTGCTCCAGCGGGTCGCCGGGTGGCGGCACGTAGGGCGTGTCGAGTTCGAAGGTTCTCGCGCGAGCGATGAGGGCCTCGCGTGCCGGCAGCTCGGGAACGCCGGTGACCGGTGTTGTTCCTCCAGAACCCGTGCCCAGGCCTATGCCGATGCCAGCGCCTCCGCCACCCCCGCCGCCTCCTCCACATGAAGCCAAAGCCATTACAAGAAGCGCGCCTGTTGCGATGGCAAGAGGGATGCGGGCAAACCTCGTCATGACTTCTCCTCACTTTGTTGTTGGAACGCGAGTCTCCACGAGAACTGCGACAGCCTGCAAGTTCTGCGTCCAGCTTGTCCTCAGCCTCGCGATTGCGGCTCCGGTGCGGCCTGCGACGCAATCCATTCCCACACCGCCCGCACGGCCGGCTCGCTCTCGCTGCCGCGCGCGACCGCCAGAAAGTAGCTGCCGGTGTCGAGCGCAGGCCCGAAGGGCTGCACCAGCGCGCCGCTGCGCAGCTCTTCGGCCGACAGCGTGAGGCTCAGCAGCGCAACGCCATGTCCTGCAAGGGCGGCCAGCGTCGCGTGCGTCTCGTCGGAGAACGACAGGCCCGAAGCCTTCATCGCGCGCCCCCTCGGCGGCGTGATGCCGGCTTCGCGAAACCAGCGCGTCCACACGGCAGGTGCGAGCGCCTGCGGCTGCCAGTCGCAGTGGATCAGCCGGTGCTTCGGCAGGTCTGAGGCGCGTTTCAGGCCCAGCATCGGGCTGCACAAAGGCGCATAGCGCTCGGGCATCAGCTCGCGCGACACCAGTCCCGGCCAGTTGCCGTGGCCCGAGCGAACAGCGATGTCGGCGTCGCCGCGCGCCAGGTCGACCAAGGTGTCGCTCGCATGCAGCCGCAGCTCGACTCCCGGGCAGGCCCTGCGGAACGCCTCCATGCGCGGCAGCACCCAGCGCGCGGCGAATGCGGTGTTGGTGGTGAGGGTGACGGCCTGCGACGCGGCGGGGCGGCGCAGCTTGTCGACGCCGGCTTCGAGCATGTCGAAGCCCATGCGCAGGTCGGCGAACAGCCGCTGGCCCGCTGGCGTCAGCGCGAGCTGCCGCGTGAGCCGGCGGAACAGCGGCTGGCCCAGCGTGTCTTCGAGCGCACGCACCTGGTGGCTGATGGCCGACGGCGTAACAGACAGTTCGAGCGCCGCGCGCTGAAAGCTCAGGTGCGCGGCCGCAGCCTCGAAGGCGCGCAGCGACAGCAGGGGAGGCAGCCGCCGGAGAGGGCGGATGGATGAGCCAATCTCGTTCATGCGTGGAGAAATCGTCGTTTGTGATGAGTGGCTCGTGAACCTAGATTCAAGGCCTGCGCACCATTCTGGCCGCGCGGGACGAAAGATACCAATTCATCCATCAAGACCATGACCATGAATCTCCTCCACATCGACGCCAGCGCCCGGCCGGGCCGTTCCGGCACCGACCTCCACGGCTCGCACACGCGCCGACTCTCGGCGCGTTTCGTCGAGCGCTGGCGCAAGGCGCGGCCCGCCGACCGCATCGACTACCTCGACGTGGGCCGGCAGCCACCCGCGCACGTCGACGGCCGCTGGATCCACGCGGCCTTCACGCCGCCGGCCGCGCGCGAGCCATGGATGGCCGAGGCGCTCGCCGAGAGCGATCGGCTCGTCGACCAGCTCATTGCCGCCGACGTGGTCGTGATCGGCCTGCCGATGTACAACTTCAGCGTGCCCGCGCAGTTCAAGGCCTGGATCGACAACATCGTGCGCGTCGGGCGCACCTTCGGGTTCGACCGTTCGCGCGGCGCGGTGCCGTACTGGCCGCTGCTGGCGGACGCGGGCAAGCGCGTGGTGCTGCTGGGCGCGCGCGGCGACCATGGCTACGACGCGGGCGGCCGCGTCGCGCACCTCAACCACACCGAGAGCAGCGTGCGTTCGGCGCTCGGCTACATCGGGATCACCGAAGTGTTCGAGGCGGCGGTGGAGTCCGACGAATTCGGCGGCGAGCAGCTTTCGAATTCGATGCGGCGCGCGGAGCAGCGCGTGGACAGCCTCGTCGATGCGCTGATCGCCCCGCGTGCGCGCTCGGGGGCTGCAGATGTTCGCCGGGTAGACCCGTCTTTGTCCGAATGAAAGTAAGGCAAAGGTGATCATTTTTCCGGGGACATAGAGCTGTTCGTCGCGCCCTGCATCCAAGCCCTTTGCCGGTGCGTGGATCGCACCGATACTGTCCGGAAATTCCCTCCGGCAACGTACCGGTCCGAACAGTTCAATGACTCAAACAGGTTTCTCGAAATTCCGGTTCGGTTTGCACACACGCCTGAGCCTCGGCGTGATGGCGGTGGTCCTGACGGCCACCTTCGCGATTGCCACCTTCGCTCTGCACTTCGTGAAGAGCAACATGCGAGCCTCGATCGAGGCCGAGCAGCTCGCCCGCGTGGCCGCCATCGCCGACTCCATCGACCAGAAATTCGGCAGCCGGCTGATCCTGCTGCAGACCTTCGGCGACAGCGTGGAAGCGCAGGACTTCCAGGACACCGTGCCGCTGCAGGCCTTCCTCGAAAGGCACGCCTCGCTGCGTCAGGCCTTCGACAACGTCGCCTTCCTCGACATGGACGGCAACCTCGTGGCCAACCTCAACGGTGCGAACCGCATCGGTACCGTGAACGTGAAGGATCGGCCCTATTTCCAGCGAACGGTTGCGTCCCGGGCCGGTCTCGTATCTGAGCCTTACCGCAACCGGCTCAACGGGCTGGCACAGGTGGCCATCACCGCGCCGGTGCTCGACAACGCGGGGCAGGTGAGGTTCGTGATCTCAGGTGCCATCAACCTGAAGGACCGCAACATCCTGGGTGCGCTCGCCGACATCAAGTTCGGCAAGACCGGCTATCTGTTCGTGACGACCGCGGATGGCATCGTGGTCGACCATCCGGACGCCTCGCGCATCCTGAATCACATCCAGGCGAATGGCGGCGGCGACCCCGAGGTCCTTCGCGCGCTGGCCGGCTTCCAGGGCTCGAGCGAGGGCGTCAACGAAGCCGGCGTGCGCGGCCTCTATGCCTTCGACCGTGCCGAGCAGGCGAACTGGATCGTCGGCGCCATGTACCCGCGCAGCGAAGCCTTCGCGGGCATCAACGCCATCGAACGCGGTGCGTGGTTCGGGGCGCTGGCGTTGGCGCTGACCGCGGGCGCGCTGGCCCTCGCGATGGTGCGCCGGCAGCTGAAGCCGCTGTCCGAACTGCACCAACACATGCAATCCACCCGGGAGGCGGCGACCGGGACCGCGGCGGCGCGCACCTACGCCTTCGACGAGATCGGCGATCTCTCGCGCACCTTCAACGAACTGATGGCGCAGCGGCGCGCCATCGAGCTCAGCCTGGCGCACAGCGAGGCTCAGGTACGCATCATTGCCGACAACATCCCGGCGATGGTGTCGCACGTCGATGCGTCGATGCGCTACACCTTCGTCAATGCGCACGTGCGGGCCCTGCACAAGGACAAGACGCTGGTGGGCCGCCTGATGCCGGAAGTGCGCGGCCCCGCGGATTTCGCGATGGTGGAGCCGAGCTTCCGGCGCGCGCTGGCCGGCGAGACCGTGATTCTCGAGAAGTCCGGCGACCCGGCGCTGGGCATTGGCGGTCGCACGTTCAAGGCCCACTACATTCCCGACATCGATGCCGACGGCGTGGTGCGCGGCGTGTTCTCGATGACCTTCGACATCACCGAGGACGTGAACATCCGCCGGGCCCTGACCGAGCAGGAAAAGCGGCTGCGCGACGTGACCGACAACATCCCGGCGCTGGTCGGCTACTTCGACCGCGAGCAGAACTGCCTGTTCGCCAACGTCAGGGCGCGCCAGACGGCGGGCCTGGACCAGAGCGCTTCGCTGAAGGGCACGACCCTGCGTTCGGCTCTCGGCAAGGCGGTGCATGCGCAGCTCGAGCCCTACCTGCCCGTGGTGTTCTCGGGCAAGAAGGTGCGTTTCCCGGTTCGCGCTCCCATGCACGGCAGGGAGGGATACTTCCAGGCCAACCTGATGCCGGACAAGAACCTGCGCGGCGAGGTCGTCGGCTTCTACCTCATGTCCTTCAACATCACGGCGCTGAAGCAGGCGGAACTGCGCCTGGCCGAGAGCGAACTGCGCCTGCGCGCCATCACCGACAACATGCCGGCGCTGATCACCTACATCGACCGGGACGAGAAGATCACCTTCGCCAATGCCACCAGCCGCGAATGGCTCGGGCTCGACCCGGCCCAGGTGCTGGGGCGCCAGGTGCAGGACGTGCTGGGCCGCGAGGTGTACGAGTCGCGCCAGCCGATGCTCGCGCGGGCGCTGGGCGGGGAGCGGGCGGAGTTCGAGGCTCGTATGCAGCGCCAGGGCTTCGACCGCATCACGCAGGTCACCTACGTCCCCGATGTACGCGAAGACGGCATGACGCACGGCATTTTCTCGCTGGCGCACGACATCACGGCACTGAAGGTGGTGGAGCACAAGCTCATCGAACTGGCGCGGCTCGACACGCTCACCGGCCTGCCCAATCGGCTGGCGTTCAACGAGTACCTGCCCGGAGCGGTGCTACGCGGGCGGCTCGCGGGCAATGCGATGGCGCTGATGTTCCTCGACATCGACCATTTCAAGGCCATCAACGACACGATGGGCCATGCGGTGGGCGATGCGGTGCTCACCGAATATGCGCGGCGGCTGCTGGGCTGCGTGCGCGGTACCGACATGGTGGCCCGGCTGGCGGGCGACGAGTTCGTGCTCGTGCTCGAAGGCCTGACCGCACCTGACACCGCGGCCACCGTTGCGGCAAAGATCGTGGAGCGCGTCCACACGCCGCCCTTCACGGTGGACGGCCAGCGCATCAAGGTGACGACCAGCGTCGGCATCGCGTTTCACCGTGCTGCCGATTCCTCCGTCACCGCAGAGGAGTTGCTGGCGCGGGCCGATACGGCGCTCTACAACGCCAAGGCGGCGGGGCGCGATCGGTTCGAGTTCTTCATGCCGGCGGAGGGGGCGCGCAGTGATCTGATCACGCGGCAGCACTGAGTTCGGCGGCTGCGACCGCCGGTGAATCAAACTCGCGCCGAAGCGCCGTTCCCCAGTACGTTGCGCGGTTCGCGCCGGTCGAGCGAGCGGCTCCACAGCGCGATCATCAGGCCCACCAGCGTGAGCAGCGCCGCCGCCCAGCCCAGCGCGCGCAATCCCGGCCCATGGTCGATCACCACGCCGCCGACCCAGGCGCCGAGTGCGTTGCCGAGGTTGAAGGCGGCGATGTTCAGGCTCGACGCGAGGTTCTGGCCTGCGCCCGAGGCCTTCTCCAGCACCCGCAACTGCATCGGCGCGACGGTGGCGAACGAAGCCATGCCGAGCAGGCCGACGAACCCCACCGCCGTGAACGGCGTGCCGATGGTGAACTGCATCGCACCCAGCACGACGGCCAGCGCAGCCAACGTACCGAGCACGGCGGCCATCGGCGCGCGGTCGGCCAGCTTGCCGCCCAGGATATTGCCCACGGCCAGCCCGCCGCCAAACACAAGCAGGATCGGCGACACGGCCGACTCCGACAGGCCGGTGATCTGCGTGAGCAAGGGCTGGATGTAGGTGAATACCACGAACACGCCGGCAAAGCCGAGCACCGTCATGGCCAGGCCGAGCAGCACCTGCGGGCGCGCCAGCACGGCGAGCTCTTCACGCAGCGGCGCGGACCCGGCCTTGCCCTTCACGCGCGGCACGAACACCGCGAGCACCGTGAAGGCCAGCACGCCGATCAGCGTCACGGCCCAGAAGGCCGAGCGCCAGCCGAACTGCAGGCCCAGCCACGCGCCGGCCGGCACGCCGAGCAGCGTGGCGGCGGTCAGCCCGGTGAACATGATCGCGATGGCCGAGGCGCGCCGTTCGGGCGCCACCAGGCCAGTGGCCACCACCGAGCCGACGCCGAAGAAGGTGCCGTGCGCCAGCGAGGTGATGACGCGCGCGGCCATCAGCATCTCGTAGTTGGGCGCCACGGCACAGGCGAGATTGCCGAGCGTGAAGATTCCCATGAGCGCGAGCAGCACAGTCTTGCGCGGCAGCTTGCGGGTGGCGATGGTGAGCACCGGCGCGCCGACCGCGACCCCGAGCGCGTAGCCCGAGATCAGCAGGCCGGCGGCCGTGATGGAGACGTGGAGATCCGTCGAGACCTGCATCAGCAGGCCCATGATGACGAACTCGGTGGTACCTATACCGAAGGCACCGGCGGTGAGGGCGATTAGAGCGATTGGCATGATGCCCTGTACTGTGCGGACGAAAGCCACTGATGACTAGAATGCCGCAGGTACACATACTTGTGACTCGAATTCATAGATCGGAGGAGCCATGCCGCGCATCGACGTCAACCGTTCCGGCGAAATGGAAGCCTTCGTGCAGGTGGTCGAGTCTGGCGGGTTCTCGGCGGCGGCGCGCCTGCTGGGCATGACGCCCTCGGCCATGAGCAAGCTCGTGGCGCGGCTCGAATTGCGCCTGGGCATCCAGCTCGTGCACCGTTCCACGCGCAAGCTGCAACTTACGCCCGAAGGCACGGAGTTCTACGAACGCAGCCTGCGCGTGCTGGCCGACATTGACGAGGCCGAGCGCTGCGCGGCGGCCGGCGCGGCGGCGCGCGGGCGCGTGAGCATCAATGCCAGCGTCTCGTTCGGGCACCACAAGCTGGTGCCATTGGTGCCGCGCCTGCTCGAACGGCATCCGCAGATCACGCTCGACATTGCGCTGACCGACCGCATCGTCGACCTGATGGATGAGCGCGCGGATATCGCCATCCGCTGGGGCCAACTGCCGTCTTCCGATCTCGTGGCGCGCCGGCTCGGTGGGACCAGCCAGTCCATCGTCGCCGCGCCGGACTACCTCGCGAAGTACGGCACGCCGCGCACGCCGCAGGAGCTGGAGGCCCACAACCGGCTGGGCTGGAGCTACCGGCGCAGTTCGCCCGACTGGCCGCTGCGGGTCGACGGCCGCATGGTGTGGCTGCCCGTGGCCGGTCCGGTGCGCGCGGGCGACGGCGAAACGCTGCGCCGGCTGGCCATCGCAGGGGCTGGCGTGGCGCGGCTGTCGCTGTATCACATCCAGCACGACATCGACGCCGGTCGGCTTGTGCCGTTGCTCGAAGAGTTCAACCCGGGAGAGGTGGAGCCGATCCACGCGGTCTACATCGGCAAGGCCGGCACACTGCCCGCCCGGGTCCGGGCGGTGCTCGACTTTCTGGTGGCGTGCTCGGGGGTGGGCGGCGAGCGCTACACGATCAAGCGGACGGCGCCTATGCCGGCAAACTCCGCCGTCACCTGATCGCCGCGCCGGCAGGGCACGATGCCGACCCACGAGCCGGTGGTGACCACCGTGCCCGCGGGAACGGTCTGGCCGTGTCGGGTCAGGTGGCGCAGCCAGATCGGCAGCAGCCATGCGGGGTCGGCCAGCGGATGCGTGCCTTCGCGCACCACGGTCTCTGCGCCGCCGACCTTCGTTTCGCAGCGCTGCGAGGCCCAGTCGACGGCGGCGTAGGGCGTCCATTCGCCGAGCACGAGTGCGCCGTGCACCTGCGAATCGGCAAGGCGCAGCAGGGCGGGTGTTGCGGCGAGGTCTTGCCAGCGGGAGTCGACGATTTCGACCGACACGGTCATGGCGTCGATGAGCGAGGCGGTGTTGTCGTGATCGAGCTGCGCGGCCTGTGCCGGCGCAACGTCCTGTCCGAGCCGCAAGGCGATCTCGGCCTCGATGCCGGGCGCGTGGAACACGAGGTCGCTGAAGTTCGCCGGGTTCCGGCGCACACCGGCAGGAGGCAGTGGCGCATGTGTGAGCGTCGCGCCGCGCGAACCGCCGCCCGACTTCCACGTGCCGGGCACGGGCTGAGCGTCGAACCAGCCGAGCGCGGCCGCGACGGCGTCCTGCACTTCATAGGCCTGGATATCGGTTTCGAGCGCGTCGGTCCAGGGCGTGGCATCGAGGGTGCGGTTGCCGCGGCGCGCGGCCACGAGTGCGTCGGTGAGGGCGGTCTGGGAGGGGGTCATGTTCTGGATCTTCTCAGTTTCTGCTGGCGCGTTGTTCGGGGTGCGTGCACAGGGCACCGGGTACTCCCCTGCGCGAATGTCCCCCGGGCTGCGGCCTCCTCCTTTATTTCGCTGCGCAAGGCACTCCGCCGGCGTGATCGCACCCCGAGCGACCTCAAGCAGTCCCTCAGCTTCTCGCAGGCAGAGCGAACTTCCGCGTATCGGCCGGCGGCGGAATGGGCTGCGTGCCTTCCATGCGGGTGCTGCCGCTGCCGCGGTTGTTCGAGCGCTGCAGTGCGGAGTCGGGCAGCACCGGCGCGGCGTTCACGCCGCGCAGCATGACGTTGTCGGTGTTCGGCTGCG
>Ga0182007_10000523_pt1 | contig 22635 bp, 40 predicted proteins | sample Sormic07211113_1_FD_123023 | JGI IMG/M metagenome (GOLD analysis project Ga0182007, IMG submission 123023) | Rhizosphere microbial communities from Sorghum bicolor, Mead, Nebraska, USA - 072115-113_1 MetaG | ecosystem: Host-associated > Plants > Roots > Rhizosphere | place: USA: Nebraska... | reverse complement strand
TCGCAGGCCAGCCAGGCGGGCGCGTGGACGGCGATCCGCAGCGGGTGGCGGCAGATCCTGGTCATCGGCCGGTGCCGTTCACGACACGGGCGATCTGCAGGGCGTGGTCGGTGCCGCACCAGCTGCACTTGTCGCCGCCGCGCTCGGACGGGTCGAGCATCTTCTGGCAGCCGAGCCAGTCGGCCAGGTACTCGACGACCTCCGGCTCCAGCGGGGCGTCCGGGTTGGTGCGCAGTCGCTGGGCGGCGTTGCCGAATTCGATCTCGGGCTTCATCGGGTCTCCTCGGGTGGGCAGTTGCCGCAGTCGCAGGGCTGGTCTGGTCGGTGTTCTTCGTTGCTGTAGTGCCGGGCCGCTGCCGCCCACACGTGGGCGGGTATCTGCCAGTCCGTCGGCGGACCTGGCGGGGAACTACCGGTCGGCCAGGCGTCGGGCCGGTGGCCGGGCGGCTTCGGGGCCGCGGGCTTGGGCGCCGGGTCGAGGCGGCCTTTGCCGGCGGCGATCTGCGCCCGCGGAGCCGCCGTTCTCGGCACGCATCGCTTTGATGTCGTCGATCTCGGGCTCCCAGTCCGCGGCGGTCACGACGCGGCCTCCTCGTCGACGATCACCGCGTCCGGGATGTCCTGCGCCTCCCGGGCGAGATGCGCCGCGGCCATCTGCCGGATCCGCTGCTCCTCCGCCGCCCGCTCCTCGGCCGTCGCCTCCGACTGGCCCTCCGCGGCCCGGCGGCGGGCGCTATGCGGGTTCAGGCGCGGCTTCCCCAGCGGCTGCTTCTCCGTCGCCCCAGGCGTCTTGCACGGCCTACCGACCGCCGCATGGCACGCCGGGCACACCACACCGAGCGGCCCAGACCTGCGGACGCCGTCGGCCAAGGACTCCTCGTCCTCGTCGACCGGCTGGCCGACCTGCCAGCCGCGGGCCTCCAGTTCGGCGACGAACTCCCTCGACGGGCCACCCTGCAGAGCGAGCCGGCCAGTGGGCGCCGGCACGCGGCCGGAGGCGATCGCCTGCGTCTGGCCACGAAGCCGCACCAGGTACTCGGCAGTCGTCTCGTCCGGCAGCGGCTCGTACTGGAAGTTCTCCAAACGCTTGCTGCGGATCTTCGAGCGGAGGGTGCGGACGTGATGCGGCAGGATCCACAGCTTGCCGTCCGGGTCCTTCGGCGGCGTCGAGTAGTAGATCGCCACCGCCGCCCGGGCGTCGTCGTCTAGCGGGACGTCGTGGAGCGCGGCAGCCCACGCAACAGCCGCACCCTGGCTGGGCTTTCGGTTGTCGAACATGGCGCAGTGGCCAAGCAGCTCAGCTGCTTCACGCGGATTCATGCGGAGTCCTCGGAGTCGAAGGAAGCAGCAACAGCGGCCCAGCCGGCGAGGTTCGTGTCCGGGCCGGGAAGGGGCTGACCGGAGGCGATGTCGACGACGTTGCCGGGCTGGTAGGTGCCGCGGATCTTGGAGAAGGCGAACTGGAGGGTGTTCGCAGTGACGGGCTTGCTGGTCTCGCCGAGCTGCTCCAGAGCGCGCCACAGCTCATCCGGGTCAGCCTGGTTGGTGAGTGCGTCCGCGATCGTGGTTCGGATCGGACGGCGCTTGTAGAAGTTGCCGGGGCCGAAGCGGGTGAGGAAGTCGTCGGTCAGCCGGTCGGCGATATGCCTCTCGCCCGTCTGCGAGACGGCGGGGCGGCCGGGACTGACGCGGGGGGTAGGGGGGGTTCCTCTCCCTTCCCTGTTCCCTTCCCTTCCCTTCCCTTCCGTCAGTGAATGGTTCAGTGAAGAAATGTCACCGGCAGTAGCCGTGACACCATCGAGCATCCACAGAGCGTCAGTTTCGTTCAGTGAGTCATTCACTGAATCGTTCAGTGAGTCGTTCCGTGAATCGTTCACTGCGTTGGCGTGAGACCGCGACGCCGAGCGGTTTAGCGCGTCCTCTACCGAGGCGTCGAGCCCGGCGAGCGAACGCGGCGGGATGAACTCGTCTCCGTCCGGGGAGTCGCGGCGGCTCTTGTTGCACACCTGGTGTGTCGCACGAACGTTGGACGGATGGTCCGTCCCGCCGGCCGACTGTGGGCGAATGTGGTCGATCGACAGGTTGTGGGAGTCGTTCATCACCGGGAGGCGTGGGATGTCGTAACCGCAGAGCTGGCAGACCCAGCCGTCCCGTCGGGCGTACATCTCGCGGACCTTGTAGTTGCCCAGCGATGGCGGCGGGAGCTTGCTCTTCTGTGGTCGGTTGATCCGTTGGTGCTTGCGGAAGTTGACGATGACGGCCATCTGCTGTCGGGCCACGCCGCCAATGAAGGGGAAGAGAAGTCCGGCGTCCGTAAGGAGGCCCATGAGGACTTCGACGTGCTTGAGCGTGAGGTCGTCGTCGTACATGAAGGTCTGGGCCTTGATGTACGCGGGAGTCCAGCGGAGCAGGCCCTCGTCATCAGCCATGTTGAAGGTCGAGATGAACAGGAGGCGCGCGTCACGGGGCAGCAGTCCGACGACCTCGTCTTCCCAGAACTCCGGTTTCACGGTGCGGATACGAGGCATCAGAGGTCACCGGCCATCTCGTCGGCGTCGTCACACGCAATGTGGAAGGCGAAGTAGTCGACGTCGGCGGTCCGGCCCTCGGCGGCTGATCGGACGGCGCGCAGAAGTTGATCGTGGGTGCGGCCTTCGCGAGTTGCGAGGACGAGACGCCCCTGGAATTCGTGGTCCAAGTCTTGATCAGGGGCATCTCCGTGCCGCTGCCGCCACGCCTTGAGCCACGCTTCACGGACGCCATACATGCGCGAGTACTGCTCGCCCGAGATCGGCGCGTTGCGGAGGGTCCTGTAATCGAGTCCCCAGGTGAGGTCTGGGGTGAGGTGCGCTCCAGCATGTACCGCCGCGCAGACGATCTCGGCGATGGAGTGGCCTCTATCGAACAACGTGGCACTCTGATGGAGGAATTCGGTGTATTGGGCGTGACCGGGGTCGCCGCCATTGCTGGCGAGGGACCAGGCGTAGGTCCACGCTCCTTCGGCTGCGTGACGCTCGATTTCCTCGCGGCCCCACTCAGGCGGATAGCCGCCCTGCCAGAGGTGGTCGGAAAGTGTGGCTTGCTTGAGTTCGGCGGCCTGCCTGAACGTCTCCTGGTTCACGTCGGCGACCGGCATGGCGTTGGGCATGCTGCTGGTCTTGCCCGCGTTGCAGTCGGCGCACGAGGTGACGAGGTTGGTCGGTACGTCGGCACCTCCGAGGGATTTCGGGATGACGTGGTCGACGTTGAGCTTTACGCCGGGGGCGGTGGCGCCGCAGTAGCGGCAGGCGTGGTTGTCGCGCCGGAGGATCTCGTAGCGGAGGCGCTTGGAGACGGCCATGTGGGCTTGCTTCTTTCGTTTGTTCGGATCAGGGCATGCCGGAGAACTGCTGAGTTCAGGGCGGCTTGACTGCTCTGCTCGCAGGCGCCATCCTGACACCGACCTTTAAAGATTGGCAAGCTTTAGAAAGGTGGTAAGAATGACCATGACTTACACTCTGGCCATGGCCCTGCATCCGAAGATCGAGATCAAGGGGGACGGTGTCGCCGAGGTCGGCATGACCGACGCGCGCGCCGCCCTGACGTCGTTGATCCGCGAGGTCAGCTGGGGCCAGCGTCCAGGGGCCTTCACCGAACGTGGGACGCGGGTCGCCATGGTCGTACCGCCCGAGTTCTACAACCGGGCGCAGTTGCTCCAGCGGGCCCTCGATCTCGTCAAGACCCGCGACCCAGGGCTGTACGAGGAGAGCCTGGCGCAGGCCACCGTGGAGGCGCGGACCGTTGAAGGCCGGCAGCCTGACGACGACGTTCTCTGACACCGCTTCTCCCCTCCTCTCCTCCTTGGCCTCGCCGTGTGCGGGGCCTTGTCGTGCTGCGGCTATCGCTGGCTGCGCGGGAGTAGCGCCCTCGCTCGTTCGGGCATGGGCACTGGGTGTTGGGCGACGACGGCGACGATCTCTGCGCATGAGCAGTGGAAGGAGCCCTTGGCGTCCAGGTCTGGGAGGGCGCGGCCGACGGGCTTGACCTCGTACACGTCGCCTTGGTTTCCGTTGGCGAAGAGTTCGGCGTACCAGCGGATGGTGGTGACGTAGACGCGCCGCGGGTTGTAGCGGGGCTGGTTCGGTGTCTTTGTCTTGGTGATGCCGAGGCTGACTGCGGGGCGGATGAGGTCGCCGGGTTGGAGTCCGGCGGGTCCGCCGTGGAAGTAGTGGGCCATCACGCGACCCTCCCGGCCTGTGCCGCGGCGTCGGTGTGCGTGTAGCGGCGCGCACTCTCCCGGTGGCCGCGGGCGGTGAGCATCCACACCGCGAGTTGGTGGCCCTTCGTTTTGGGGAGGGTGGAGGGGACGCCGGGGGTTTGGAGTCGGGTGATGTAACCGGCGGAGCGGAGTCCGTTGATGGCGGCGCCGAGGAATCCGCGGCCTTGCTCGGGAAGCAGGTGGCGGATGTCGTTGCATGACCACGTGTCGTGGGAGGCGCCGTGGATGAGGACGACTTGCATGACGACGTACCGGTCCCAGTCGGAGCGTTGGACGATCTCGGCGAGGGTCTGGTCGCGTCGGGCGGCGGCGAGTTGTTCGGTGAGGGTGAGTCGGCGGCGCTGTTGGGCGGGCATCGTGTCCTCCTGTCGGTGCTGGTCAGAGTTGGGCGCCGAGTCGGCGGAGTTTGGCGCGGACGCCGATCAACGATTTGCCGCCGCGGGGTGTTTGTGGGAGGGATTCGCGGTCGCCTGCCGGGTTGGTGGCGAGGTAGTGGCCGCCGCGGGTGAGGCGGACGGTGATGCCTTGCTTGCGGGCGGCCCGTATGAGGGCCTCGATGTCCTTGTTCACTGGCCCGCCTCGTCTTCGAGTGGGAGCACGGTCTGGGCGTCCTCGTTGCCGCGGGCTTCCCACTGGCGTCGGTAGCGGTCGACTTCGCCGGCGCACTCTTGCCGGGCGTGGAAGAGCGCGGAGTTTTCGGGGAGGTCGGGGCGCCACAGGTTCGGGCCGGGGAAGCGGGCGGCTTTCTGCCGGTGGGTGACGAACTCGCCGCAGCCCAGGCAGTGGCCGGGCGGAATGTCCATGAGGACGTCGTTGCGGGCGGCGATGACGTCGGCCTGCTTCTCCGCGGTCTCGTGACGGCAGGGCGGGAGTTCTCCGCAGGCGACGCATACTGCGTAGTGCTCGGGAAGCACGTGCCATTCGTGGTCGCCTGGCGCGATCAGGTGGATCGGGTCGGCCTTGAGGTCGGCGGCTGGCGTGATCTGGACGGCGATGGGCCGGCCGCGCCACGTGTGGCGTTCGGGCTTGTCGTGCTGTTTGTAGCGCTCCCAGGCGGCGACAGCACTCACGAACTGCTTCTCGTACTTTTCGCCCCACAGATCGTCGGGCCGTTCGTCGATGGCCACGATGCGCCAGGGTGTGCGTTCCCAGATGACGAGCATGCCGACTTCGAGTTGTACGTACAGGCGGTCCATGCGGCGTGCGTGGACGGCGTTCTCCTGGCGGCGCATCGGGGAGGACGGTTGCCAGGCGCTCTTGCCGCGCCCGGGTAGGGGGAGTGCGAAGCCGTGCAGGACGCGGTTGCGTGGCCGCCAGTGCTCGCTGCCGTTGATCATGACCATTGGTTACTCCTGTGGCTGGTCTGGGTTGGTGGGTGGGCGCCGGCCTGCTGGCGGGGGTGGGTGCTGGCCGGCGCCCGTGGCCGCGCGGTTGGGGAGGTGCGCGGCCGGCTGCTGGCCTAGCTGTGGTCGTGGAGGACGAGCCAGGCGGGTAGCGGATGGTTGGGGTGTCCGAGGCGGCTGGCGGTGTCGTGGAGGGCGGCGATCCAGCCGCCGAGTTCGGGCCGCTGGTAGTCGGCGCCCGTGATCGCGACCGCGTCGTTCTCTTCGAGCTCGGTGCACTCGGTGAGCAGGAAGAGGTGCTCGTAGTCGCCGAGGTAGGTGTGCTGGACGCGGCCGAGGGTTTCCGCGTCGGGTTGGTCGGCGAGGACCTGGTCGAGATGCTCGAAGTCGGTGGTGGCCGGGATTTCGAAGCCGTAGCCGACGTAGGTGGTGTGTGAGAGGCCCATGTGGTTCTCCAGGTCTTGGGGTGGGCGGCGGGGGTGGCCGTGGGGGTCGGCGTGCCCCCGCCGCCCGGGGATGGCCCGCACACCCAAGGGGGGGAAGCGTGTGCGGGCCGGGCTGGGGTTAGATCTGGTCGCCGACGCGTGTTTTGATCCACTTGCTGGCGGTGACGCATAGGTGGTCGCCGGTGGTGAGGTCGAGGCCCCAGCACTCCGGGCTGCGGTGGTAGATCCGCTTCCGACCGTTCGGGATCTGGCGGCAGGAGCGGCTGGTGCGGGTCTTCTTGCCGCTGCGGCGGGTCTTGGTGGCGCACGACGTGCGGTAGCGGGTGGCGGTCGTCCACGTCGTCCGGGCGGGCTCGTGGTCTTTCGCGGTGACCGTGCCGTGCGGGGTGGACGGGACGTGGCTACAGCCGGTGGTGAGCGCCGTGACTGTGAGGGCCGCGCACAGGGCGGCGAGGACGCGCCTCACTTCTTCGCCGTCGCGACGACCGGGAGCCCGTCGGGGCCGACCGGGATGTAGATGACCGAGCTGTTCTTGCCGCTCTTGGCGATCTCGCCGAGCTGGTCGACCATCTCGTGCTGCACGTACAGCGGGGTGAGGGTCTTGTTGATGATGTCCTGGGCCTCGCGGATGCCGATCGCGTTCTGCTTGCGGATCTCGGCCTTCTGCTGCTCGATCTTCACGCGCTGGGCTTGCTGCGAGATCTCGATCTCGTTGAGCTTGACCTGGTTGTTCGCGCGGACCTTGCTGGTGATGACGTAGTTCTGTGTGTCCTGGCGGGCCTGGTAGCGGCCGTAGGCCTTGAAGCCGAACATGCAGCCGAGAATGATCGCGATCAGGGCGGTCAGGCCGACGGCGGCGGTGACGGTGGCGTGGCGGGCGAAGCGGAAGGTCTGCTCGCGCTCGCCGTCGCGGTAGGACATTCGTTCTCCTGGATAGGTGTTGTGGTGGGCGCCCGGCCACTTCGTCTGGTCGGGCGCCCGGCGGGGTAGTCGGTCAGGTGGTCTTGCTGTTGCGGCGGCCGATGATGGTGCCCCCGAGAACCCGGCCTACGGTCTCGTCGAGGGCCTTGCGGATCTCGGCGATCAGCTCGTTGCGGGCGCTCTCGGTGAGCTCGTCGGAAGTGGCGATCTGAACGGCGACCTCCCAGCTGCCAGTTGTGGAGAGCCAGCCGTGTGTGGCGCGCGGTGTGAGGCCGCCTGCTCCGAGGTCGATGGCCCAACGGGACACGTCGGCAGCGCTGTCGAGGAGCTCGTCGACTTCGCGGAGGGCCTCGCGCCAGTCACGCTCGTCGAGTTGCTCCCATCGCTGGCCGTCGCCGAGTTCGTAAGTGGAGGCTTCGAGGAGGCCGTCGGTGTCAAGGTTGTCGAGGGTGTGCTTGATCTGCCGTGCGGCCTCGGCGCGGAGGTCGTCGTCGGTGTACGGGCGGCCGGTCATCGGGTGTGTGCTCCTTGAGGGTTGTTGGCGCCGGTCCGGGTTCGCGGCTGCGGGGCGTGTGTGGTGCAGCGGGGTCCGCAGGGGTAGAGGCGGACCGGGCCTGAATGCGCGCCGGGGATGTCACACACGACCCGGGGGCGGGCGGTCATGCGGCGACCGTCTCTGCTATGGCACGCTTCTTCCGCTCGGCGTCGGCCTGCGAGTTCGCAGCCCGGCAGGCGTCGTCGATCGGCTCCTTGTAGCGGCGATGCCGGTGGTAGGCGGCCGTCGTGCCGCATTCAGGCCGCGGTTCCCGAGGGCGCCCGGGCCCGAGTTTCGGCATGCTCGCCTGGGTGGTGCCGGTCCAGGCGAGGCGCCGGTCAGCATCCGCGTTCGCCTGACGGCACGCCACGCACGGTTCGACGCCTTCCGTGAGATGCCGCCGGTAGCCAGGCCGGGTCCCGCAGCGGGTGCGCTCGTCGAGGTCTTCGACGTGTGCGATGCAGCCGTTCACCTCGCACAGCCGCTTGAGCTTGCCGACGGGCTTACGGCCGCGGCTGACGATGAACGCGACTTGCAGTGGGGTGAACACGCCCTCCCGGCAGCGTCCTTGTTCGGCTCCCGTCCAGCCGACGTGACCGTCGCCGAGCGGGGTGGAGCGTTGGTCCCACAGTTCTTGCACCGTGGCCGGGGTGTCCGGCTTCCCGGCTGGCTGGTCAGCGCGTCCGCGGGCTCGGCGGCGTTTCAGGGCGCGACGTTCGGTCTCGCTGAGACCACCCCAGATGCCGTAGTCTTCGCCGGACTCCAGCGCCCACTGCAGACACTGATCCATGACGGGGCAGCGACGGCAGACGGCCTTGGCTTCCTCGATCTGCAGCAGCGCCCGGCCGGTGTTGCCGACGGGGAAAAACAACTCGGGGTCGTATTCGCTGCAGGCCGCTGTGTCACGCCAGTCGACGGCACGCTCACTGTCAGGAACGGAGCCGGTGTAGTTCATGCGGCGAGTTCCGTTTCGGGTTGGGGGTGGCGGAGGAGGGCTTGCTGGAGGTGCTGTTTGGTGACCTGGAGGCGTTCGGCGGCTTGTTCGATGCCGACGCCGTAGCGCATGAGTTCGCGGGCGTCGGTGGCGAGGTCGGCTTCGCGTCCGGACGCGGCGGCGCGGGCCCGGAACTGTTCCCGGTTGAGTTCCTGCCGGGTGAGGTGCCCGTGAGCGGCCAGCCAGTCGGCGTGTGCGGTCTCGCAGCGGGCGCACATCGGGAGTTGCTGGCGTTTGTGGACCCAGTAGCCGCGGTCCGTTCCGCACTCCCCCGTCCACTCCGGGTGTGCCTGCGGGTCGTCGATCGTGTCGTCGTCCCACGCTCCGGGAGGTGCCCATGCGTTGTTGCGGGCGTGGGTGCGGATCTTCTTCCAGGAGCTGGTGCTGACGCCGTGCCGCCGCGGGTCCTCGTTCCATAGGCGGTCGTAGGCGGCTGCCGCGGCGACGGCGGTAGTGCCGTAGACGAGCGGCTGGCGGACGAGTTCGCTGACGTAGCGGGGGTGGAGTCCGAAGTGGGTGCCGAGGCGGAGTTGAGGCCAGCCGTTGGCCATGAGGGCTTGGAGTCGGCGGCGGGTTCCGGTGGCATCGACGTACCTAGTGGCGACGTCGGTGGCGCGGACAGAGATGATGCGGCGTCCGTTTTCGAGTCGGATCTGTTCGGCGCGGGGCCTGCCGGGGCCGCGGGTGTAGAGCATTCCGCTGAGGGTGGCGATGCCGACATCGGCGGCGTCAGCGATGCGGGCGAGGGATACGCCGGCGGCCATGAGGTTCCGGACGTGCCGGCGGGCAGGTTCGGCGTCGACGAGGCGCCCTTTCGGGTGGCGGCTGTTGGTGGCGGTCATGGCCGGTCTCCTTTCTGCTGTTCGTCGCGGATGGCGTCCCGGAGCTGGTCGCAGCCCGTGTTGAGGCCGAGGTCGCGGGTGGGTGGTCCGAGTCGGGTGAAGAGGCGGTCGAGGCTGTCGTCGACCGTGGCGATGCCTTCGCCGAAGGCGGGTGAGAGGTAGAGGAGGTCGAGTTGGTCGGCGGCGGTGAGCTGGTCGCGGGTCAGCTGGCCGGGTGCGGGCTGGGTGCCGGGTTCGAGGTGGATCCAGCGTTCGGCGGTGAGGTCCCACACGGTGAGTGCGGGGTGGGTGGAGGCTTCTTGGATGTGCTGGGAGCGTGCTTGGAGGAGGGCGTTGTGGCGGCGTGCGTGTCGGATCTGCGGGATGAGGGCGCAGACCGCGGTGACGGTGACGGAGGCGATGATCAGGCCGGATGTCCAGGTGCTCACCGGGTGCCTCCGGTGGTGATGGGCTGGAGGCATTCGCCGCACAGCCAGCCGTCTTTGTTGCTGGAGCCGGGGCGTCCGGGCCCGCAGTTGGGGCAGTCCCCGAACGCTCGCCGGAACGCTGCCGGGGCGTGCTCGAACTGGGTGGTGTAGGCGGACGGCGGGCCGAGGAGGTCGTCCTCGGTGAGGCGTTCCCGGGCGGGGATCGCGGCCCAGCGGGCGAGGCCTGTTCCGGCGACGAGGGCGACGGTGAACATGGTCGCGCCCACAGCGAACTGGTCGTTCACGCGTCTGCTCCTTCGAGCCGGGCGAGTTCGACGCGCAGGTCGATACCGCGGGCCTGAAGGGCTTCGTGTAGGGCGATTGCCGCAGAGTGCGCGTCGGTGGCTTCGGACGACGGGTGCTTCGCGGCGACGATGTGTAGGGCGATCTCCTCTTTGAGGTCGGAGAGTTCGCGGGTGAAACGCTCCAGTTGGCGGGCGCAGGCGGTGGCGTCCTTGCTGAACTGGGTGCGCTCTTCCCGGATGCGCTCCCGGTCGGCCATGACGCTCTCGTACTTGCCGCGGGAGACGAACGGCGGCTTCATCGTTGGTTCTCCGTTCGGGGAAGGGTGTGGTTTTCCTGATGCGGCGACCGCCCGCAATGCCCGCGGGCGGTCGCACCTGTGCGGGCTCAGAAGGGCGGTTCGGAGGGGTCGCGGCCGAGGGTGAGATCGGTGATCCGCTTCTCGATGTCCGGGGTGATGTCAACGCCTTCGGACTTCAGCTCGAACGCGATGTTCCGGGCCCACCGGTGCACGTCATCCGTGGCCGGGGCGAGGAGCATCTCCGCGAAACGGGCGGCGATGACCGTGCGGACAATGTCCGGGACCTTCGGAGCGACGGTCGGGTCCGCCGCCCACGGGTCCTCGGCCGGAGTCACGGCGTAAGGGTCGTTCCAGACGGCCTTCGAGTCGTGGCCGTCGTCGGCAATGTGCTCGTCGACCAAGTCATCGATGTTGGCGTCAGCTGAGTCGAGGCCCTGGGCCAGTTCACGGGCGGCCAGCCAGCGGCCTTGGTCACCGCTGACGAGGGCGTGAGCGATGTGCCCGGACACCCACCGGCGCGTCGAATGAAGCTGGACACGCAGACGATCGTTCGCCGACCGCAGGTCGTCGTTGACGGTGTTGTTCGCGAGCGTGGCGTGAACCTGAGCCGCAGCGAGCGCGTGCGTCGGGTTGCCGTCGGGGAGGATGGACTCGCGTGCGGCCTGAGCGAGGAGAGCCTCCGCTTCGGCACGGTGGTCGGTGCTCATCGCCGTACCCCCGCTCCCGGAGCCGTAGCGGCGGGCCAGCTGGCGGGCTCACGCGAGGCCGTCTCCTCGACGACTTCGACGTCATAGGCGCCGTCCTCGTCCGGGCCCGGGTCGTTCTGGTTCTCCGCGTCCTTCTCGGAGGCGATCGCCATGAGCTGCTTGGACAGCCCGTCCGTCCCCTTCGGATGCACAGCGCCCGCTTCCTGCGCCTCCATCCACAGATCCCGCACGTCATCCGAAGTGAGGGCACCACGAGCTTCGGCAAGCCAGTCACGGCCCTTCGGCCCCTCGATCGCCGCGACCGCACGTGAGGCCGCGCCAGGGTCGAGGGCGGTCGCCGCGTTCATCGGCCCGGCCAGCGCCTGCCGCGGAGTCACCCCGCGCAGTTCGACAACGACAACGGGGAACTTCTTCGTCTGCCCCTCACGCACCATCTGGCGCGGTTCGATCCGCAGCGTCACCGGGACGAAGCCCTTCCCGTCCGTGCCGGCCAACACCATGTCGACCATGCCGCCCCACTCGGACGCGGCGTAGAAGGAGTGGGTCTCGGCCCGCCACATGCCCATCCCGGACAGGTCCGGCAGCATCACGTTCAGGCGCGACGTGGTGGAGCAGACGCGGCCCTTGGGCTGCTGATGCCAGTCCTCGCCGAACTGGCGGGCGCAGACGCACGGCTGGCGCTTCAACAGTTCGGTCTCGCCGTCGCAGCGACGCTGGCAGCCGCCCGCGGACCACATCTCGTTGTACTGGTTCAGCGGGTCGCCTGGCGTGATCAGGGCTTCGATGCTGGAGGCCTTGGTGATGACCCTCCACTGGGTGATCGTGCTGTTCAGCGGCTGCCACTGCTCGGGCTCGCCGCCCCACAGGGTGGCGGCGGTGCGGACGTGCTCCTCGCTGTGGGAGGTGACGACCCAGGTCGCGGACCGCATGGGCCGCTTGCCCTGGGTGTAGCCGGTGCGCAGGCGGCCGTGCTCGGCTGCGCGCGCCTGAATGTTGCGGAGTCGGGAGCCCACGGTCAGGCCACCTTTCGGAAGTTGCGCCACCGGGCCGGAACGGGCTGATCGGGGGCGAGGAGAGCGGGGTACGAAGAGGGCGCGGCGTGGTGCCACAGCGCGTTGACGAGGGCACCCCGGAACGCCTTGAAGGCGTCGCGTCCGGCGGGCATCTCCACGAGGGCGTGGGACTTGGCCCGCAGGTTGAGGACACCGGCCCGCTGGATCTTCGGCATCGGCTGCTCGGTGTCGTCCGGGAGCAGGACCGTCTCGCAGTAGCGGAGCGCTGCCAGCTGCTGGGTGTTCTCCGGGTAGACGGCCTTCGCGGAGCGGGTGGCCGACGTCTTGAAGTCGATCAGCCACAGTTCGCGGGTGCGGTTCTTGCCGGTGGGCAGCCAGATCATGAGGTCTGCGGTGCCGGCGTATCCGAGGCGGCGGTGCAGGCAGGTGATCTCGGCGGCTTCGACGTGCTCGTCGATGTCGACGCCCCAGAATCCGAGGAACGCTTCCAGTTGGGCCAGGTATGGGGCGACTTCGCGGGTAACCGCGAACGGTGCTCCGAGGAGGCGCTGTTCGGCTGCCCGGTGGATGTCGGTGCCGAGGTCGGATGCGTTGGTGCGGACGTCTTGGTGGACTTGCTTGAGCTGCCTGGTGAGTGCCTCGCGGTCCGTGATGGCGCGGCGGGCGACTTCCATGCGGTGCTCGAAGATCCATTCAAGGGTGACTTTGACTGCCCACGGCATCAGCGAGCGCGTCTTGTTGACGGAGGTGTCGAGGACGTTGGTGATGGATACGAGGTCGGGGCCGCCGGCCGGGTCGGTGTAGTAGCGGCCGTTGTCGGTGTCCTGGGCGTGCTTGGGGCTCGTCACTGTGTGCCGCCGTTCTGTCGCGTGAACTGGCCTGCGACAGCGCCTGCGATGCTCAGGCACACGATCGCGTGGATGGTCGGGTTGGTGATCGGGATCGTCAGCAGGAACCCGGCGACCGCGATGGCCAGCCCGGCCGCGAGGTGAGCGGCCGTCTCGGCGGCGAGCATGCGGGCGGTCACGAGGCGCTCCCCGTGTCCGCAGCGTCCTGGCAGTCGGGGCACAGCCCGGTCAACCGCCACTCCGTCTCGTACTCGGCGGCCTCGGCCTCGGTCCAGAACGTGCGGGCCGTGCCGTCCTCGCCGATGAGGGGCTGGCCGCAGCCGAGCGGCCGGTCGATGCAGCGGTTGTCCCGGACGGCGTCGGCGGCAGTGTCGGCGCTACGCGTGAACACGATGTCCAGGTAGTCGAGGTGTTCGCGGGCGGTCACGTGACTTCACCCGCCTCGGCGTTAGTCCACTCGCCACGGGACACGGGCCGCTGCACGAGAACCGCCTCCGGCCAGGTCTCGCGGCAGCGGATGAGGCGAATCAGTTGGGCCGCCAGGCTGCGTTTGGTGGCGTGGTCGTCGAGGAGGATGGTTCCGTCACCCAGGCGGACGCCGTACTCGATGGCGGCAGGCCCAGCAGGGTCCTCGTACGTCTCGGCGAGGACGTCCTCCGCGATCGGATAAAACTCGCCTTGAATTCCTTGCACGATGTGCTGGCCGGTGTAGACGCCGATCCACGTGTCGTGGAGCCGGTCGTACACGGAGGCGGTGATCTCGGGGGTGCTGGTGCGCTGGTCGGCGGGGATCGCACGGAAGATGCCGGGCCCCGTGAACTCCTGCACGTCGGTCTCGTTGTCGCCGGTCCACTGGATCGTGTCGACCTCGGAGGGGCGCCTGCGGCGGCGGACAACCGGGGTGCTCATGCCGCACCGCCGGGGGTCTGCTCACCGTTGGTGATGTTGCGGATCGTGCGGATGTCCGCCTCATACGCCGACAACTGCAGCGTCCATCGCCCCTCGATCTCGGCGTGGAACTTGATCCGCGCGCCCTCACTGTCGGCGCCGATCAGGCCGTCACCGAGGACGGAGACCCGCATCCGCAGGCTGTCGTGGGAGACCTGGTGGGCGATGACCTTCTCGATGTGCCCGGACTGCCAGGTGATCTCGTACACCTGCGGCGGGACGTTCTCGTAGTGGCTCATGACGCCCTCCGGTCCTGCTGAACGGGCATCGGGTTGGCGGCGAGGTACCGGCGGGTCGCGGCATGCGACGGATGCCGGATGATCCGCGCACCCCACGGGCGGCCGGTGTCCTGCATCGACACCTCGTCCAACTCGCAGGCCGGGCACCCCGGTTCGAAGCCGTCCTCGTCGTGGTCGTGCATGTAGCTGGCCATCACAGGTCCCCGTCCATGTCGTCGTGGCGGTCGGCCGCGTTACGGCAGCGCGCCGAGCAGTAGGTGGTCCCAGCCGGAACCGGGGTCGAACACTCCGCGCACGGGACCCTCGCCGCCTCCCACAACGGGCAGTCGACGCGCGGGCCGGACAGCAACTTCCGTCCCGCCAGGCACTCCTCGGCGATCGGCGGATGCTGCGGGTAGGGGCCCTCCGACTCCGGCATGAAGTGGCGGCACGTCTTGCAGCCGCGTGCGGCCGGGTTCTGCCAACAGCGGGCGATGTGCTGCTCGGTGGCGGCCTTCTTGGCACGGTTACGGCCGCAGTGCGGGCACTGGTAGCGCGTCACCTTCACCCGAATCGCAGTCGTCACGACATGGCCCCCTTCGGGCGGCAGGTGAGGAGAATCAGAAGCGCGGCAGCATCGAGGACTGCGTTGCGAGAGGCCCACCGGGCGCGGTTGAAGTTGTGGCCCGCATGCACCACCACCTGGTGCACCGCGTCGAACCGCATCCCCATGAGGAGGAAAAACGGCACCAGCGACGCGGAGAACAAGGCGACAGCGAGGGACACGGCCTCGGCGACGTTCAGCCCGGCGAGGGCGTCAACGAGTTCGCGGGACATCAGCGGCCCCCCGCCTCGGGCAGATCCCGGCCCGTGCGGTAGTTGTGATGCACCGACGAGTAGTGCTCGCCGTCCTCGCGCAGGGCCTGCGTCGGAGCGACCCGCGCCGTGATCCCGTCCGCAGCCGGCACAGGACGGTCGTCAGCGGTGTCGTCGTCGTAGCCGGCGACCTTCCACCGCTCCGCAGCCCGGTCCCACACCACCGACCACATGTGGTGATCCGTCAGCGTGCCATCCAAGTCGATGCCCACCGGCATCCCCGCCGCGTGCGCCGCGTTCAACGCGTCAGCAATGGACACCCAGTACGAGCGCTCCGTGCGCGGCACGAACACCGGCGGCTCGTCCGCCATCTTCCGCAACCGACTCCCCGCACCGAACACCCCGTACTGCTGGCACAGCGCATCCAGATGCGGGGCAGCCTCCCGAAGGACATCCGCACGCGACGGCCGCTCCGCCTCCAACTCGGCGATACGGCGCTTCAACTCGGCCGTGTCGAACACGTACGCCCGCTCGACCTCATCGACTCGCGCCTTCAGCGCAGCAGCCTCACGCTGGACCCGGCGCGTCTCGTTCTCCGCCAGCAGCCGGGCATGCTCCGACTCGCGCACCTGGTCAATCAGTCGCTCGTTCGTCTTGAAGACGTGATTGCGCTGATCCCGGAACGCGTCCCGCTCCCTACGCAGCTGCTCCAACTCCGTACCCACCGGCACCGGCAGGGCGCCCTCGGCAGCCACCGCCTCAGCCAGATTCGTGATCGACTCTGACATCACGCCACCGCCTCACGCAGCGACACCGGCACGGCAACGCGGGCATCCATCGCATCCAGAAGCGCCGACACGGCACCCGACAGAGCGGCGAACTCGGCCGACGTCACCGGCTTGCCGTCCGTGATCGCCTGATCGATCGGGGTGTGCACCTCGCGCACGAAGTCCACGACAGCTGCCAACGCGGAGTCATAGTCGAGATGCATCACGCCGCACCCCCGAGGTCGAAGCGGTCCTGCACGTCGTAGTGACGAGAGACCTCAGCCCACGCCTTGTCGAACAGATCCACGTCGCGGTGCGTGTACACCGAAACCTCGCGATGCACCCCGTGGATCGGCCGCTTCACCTTCTGCGGGTCTTTGCCGTACCGCGCCCGATACAGAGCGGCGACGGTCTTCCCCATGCGGGTCCGCGCCGACGGCAGGTCCGCCTCAGCGATCCGCCCGTCCAGGTACTCGTCCACGGTGATCGTCATGTCGGCCGGGTCGATCTCCGGCTCCTGGCCGAGCATGCGAGCCGCAATGTGCCGGCTGATGCTCCGCGCATACGAGGTGTTGCCGTCGATCCGGGCCAACACCTCGATCGCGCGGAGCTGAGCCTCAGCCTCGGCCGCCTTCTCAATCGCGGTCGCCCTCTGCTCCGGAGGCGCCACCTCCTCTACGTCGAGGAGATACGTACGTACCTGCTTGGCAACCAGCGAATCGGCGAGCAGTTGGCCGACGTTGAGGATCGCGCGGCGCGAGAAGACGGTGAGGGAGCGGGCCTTCGGGTTTGCGTCCGTCAGGTTGACGGTCACAAACTCGCGGTACTCCTCCCCGCGGAGGACGCGCATGCCGTTCTCGGTGAGCTCCTCGCGGTTGCGGCGGACGACGCTCTCGACGGCCTCGTAGTCGACCTCGTAGTAGGAGGCGACGATGGCGATGTCGGCGTGCGTCCCGTCCGGGAGCAGTGCCAGCGCCTTGACCTTGTCGAGGACGTCGACCCGGTCGGCGGTCTGCGCCCGCATCGTGCGGGACTCGGTGAGGACCAGGTCGTTCGGCTGGTCTGGGAAGATGGGAGCCACCGTGGCTCCCTCCTTTCATCGTGCGGAGTGGTTAGCTGCGTCAGGGGTCGTCGCCGGGTGCGTCCGGGGCGGCCCCGCTTGATGTCAGGCGGCGGCGCGGGCTCGCTTCGACTCGGGAAGCGGCTGGACGGTGAACTGCTCCGTGATGGCCCGGATGTTCAGGCCGGAGAACCAGATCTTGTTGCCGTTGTTGACGTGGGGGATCTCGCGGGAGAAGGCCATCAGGCGCAGCTTGCGAGCGACGAAGGGCAGCCACTGGGCGGCCTCTTCCGGCGTGTAGGCGAACAGCTCCCCTTCGGGGGTGCTCGGCGCCGGGATGTTCTCTCGGATCTTCGGGTTGCTCCGCGTTCGCGGAGAGGTCTTCGTGGCCTGGGGGGCGGTCACGGTGTCTCCTCGTGGGTGATGTCGTTGGGGGTGACACCCAGCGCGTCCGCGACCTTTTCGATGTTTTTGTCGCCCAGTCCGACGAGTCCTCGTTCGACTCGGGAGAGGTGCGACCGGTGGATCCCCGTCTTTGCGGAGAGCGTGCGCAGGCTCATATTGAGAGCCCTCCTTCTGAAGCGGATAGCGCTGGAGTGCGGTCTCACGCCTCAAAAGCTAGCCGTAAGGAGTGCCCTAGGCAAGCCCTAGGAGTGCTCTGTTGGCTCTTTTTTAGAGCCTTCAATGGGGGCGCATCCCCTTACCACCGGTAAGTACGGTGCGCCCCATGCAACCCAAACGCTCTGTTTGCGTGCTAATTCGCAGGTCAAAAGGCCGGAACCCGGCTAGGTGGTTGCATGGGAGTAGTGCATGATGGTGAGACATGACGACAGAGCAGGACTGGAAGCGGCTCGGCCATGCGTTCGCCGAAGCCCGCAAGATTGCCGGCCTCACGCAGGTCGAAGTCGCAGAACGCCTGTCCGTGACGCGCACCCCGGTCCAGGCGATTGAGCGGGGTGTTCAGCCCAACGGAAAGCCCTTCGTCAAGGTCAGTCCCACCATGCGTGCCTACGCACGCCTCGTCGGCTGGACGGAGGCCTCCCCCGATCTCGTTCTGCGGGGCGGCGAGCCAGAACCGGCCACACACCCTGTTCCCGAAGAGCAAGCAGAACGCCAGTCGGACCTTCCGCCCGGCATTGAACGGGAGCTGCGCTCCGGGAAGACCCTCGACACCACCGTCGTCCATCTCAGCGGTGAAGGCGATGACGACGATGTCAGGCTGGTCGTCGTCCTCAAGGGTGCGGAGCACATGACGGAGGACGAGATCGACCGCCGGTACGAGCAATGGCGTCGCACGCGACGCCAGATTCAGGCAACCCCCGGCGAAACAGACACCCCGCAGGAGAACTGACGCTTTTTCGGCCTCAACTGGTCGACCGTGACTTAAAAGTGTGCTTCGATCGACGGACCGTCACCGAGGGGGGGCGCTTCTCGGATCGGGGAACCACGCATGTGGGTCATGCATGTTGAGCGTGTCCAGGGTGACTACAGAGAGCCAGAGATCATCGATCTCGAAGACGGCTGCCTGTTCAAACTGCACGAGACAGACATCAGCGAAGACGGCGTCAAGCCGCTCGCACAGCTCCTCACCGAGCAGGCGCAGCGCTGGGCCCCCCGCCCTGCTGGTGCCCCCCTCGGCCCCGTCATTCCGGTCCACTGGGAGCGCATCCCCAATCCTCCCGACCCGCTGGCCATAGGAGTCGACGAGAACGCGGCGGGCATCGTCTACACGATCGACGCCGCCATGATGAGCCAGCGCGCCGCGGACTATCTCGGCCAACTCGAAACCGGCCGGTCTCCGTACTGGCAGCGTGTACCCAAGGGCTACCACGACGGAACTGGCGCCCAGTAGCTAGCACGAGGGGGCATCGTGGCCTACGCCGAGAAGGTCTACAAGGTCAAGAACGGTCAGAAGACGAAGCAGTTCACCTGGCGGTCGCGTTACAAGAAGCCCGACGGAACGTGGGGGACCGAGCCCGGCTTCCCCACTAAGCGCCTCGCCGTCGAGTACGGCGAGCAGCAGGAAGCGGCCATCCGGGCCGGGCGGTGGATCGATCCCACGCTGGCCCGTAAGACCTTCGGTGTCTTCGCCGAGGAGTGGATGGCCGTGCAGAAGCCGCGCGGGCGGACCACCATGAATCGCCGGGAGCGCCTGCGCTACCACATCCTTCCCAAGTGGAAGGACACCCCGCTGATCGCCCTCAACTGGTTCGAGGTGGAGGCGTGGGCGCGCACCCTCACCTGCGCCCACGGCACCACCCGGGAATGTGTGGGCCTCATGTCGCGGATCCTGACCGGAGCCGTCGACGCCCGCCATCTCAGCGTCAACCCGCTCTACGGGCGGCGCTTGACCGGCCTGCCCGCAGAAACGTCCGGGCGGCGCAAGACCGCCCACGAGGAGATGTGGGCGCCACCGGAAGTGGTGCTCCAACTGGCGCGGCGAATGGGCCCGGTCAACGGTCTGATGGTTCTCGCCACTGCCTTCCTCGGCTTCCGCTTCGAGGAGGCGGTGGGCTTGCACCGCAGTAACACGCTCCTGCGGCGCCGACAGGCCCACGACGGCGAGGTCTTCGAGTGCCCCGTGGTGCGGATCGACGCCGACAAGGGCGCACTCGCCGAGTACTTCGTGTACGGGGACGACGGCAAGCGTGGCGTCTTCCGCGGCCTGGAGCCCCCGAAGACGCCCAAGTCCGCGCGGGACATTGACGTGCCGCCGTTCCTCGCCACGCTGCTTGAGCAGCATCTCGCCGGCTGGCCGCGCGAGTTCGTCTTCACGGCGCCCAAGGGCGGCTGGTGGTGGCGCACCACCTGGGCCGAGCAGCTCAGGCCGGCGGCCGACGGGCGCAAGGCCCGGCCGACGGCGCGCGGGTTCGCGGTGCGGGAGGGATGGGAGCCGCTCATGGCGGGTCTGACGATGCGGGACCTGCGGCACACCCACGACACCTACCAGGCCCAGCTGAACGTGCATCCGGTCTTGGCCCACGAGCAGATGGGGCACAAGTATCCTGGCATCAAGGGCACCTACCAGCATCCGACGCCGGAGATGCGCATGCACCGGCTGTCGGGCTTGCAGGGGTTGTATGAGCGGGCGCTGGTGAACCTGGGGTGGGAGAGGGTATGGGAGAGTTGATCTCCTAAATCTCTCCTACGAGGAGAACTTCAAAGGGTGTCGATCTTGCAACTCGGGATGCGCCCCAGGTCACAGCCTCGGAGCTGATCGCCCTGGGGCGTTTTCTTGCTTCACCCAGGAGGAGGAGAACTACTTCTCCCTCGCGCCCTGAGGGGCGTCTGTGGCCAGGGCAAACGAAGGTGAAGTCGCAGGTCAGGAGATTGAGGGGGAGCCATGCGCCTTGGTGAAGCGCTTGGCGATGCATTGACAGTGCCTTGCGAGTGACGTGCCGGTGATGGAGCCGATCTCCTAAAAATCTCCTACGGGAGAAGTCGATCGTTGCACGTCAGGTGGCCAGGCGGCCCCCCGGCATCCCACGCCGGCGAGGGCGCGGGGGGCCACCCCGAGTGCCAGACCCCCGTCATCGAGGGGGGGCTAAACCAAACGACGACGGGGCTGGCACGTCTATCCGACCTTCCGTATTGCCTTACGGATGCAGGTCTAGGCAGTTGTTCACTCTTTCGAGCGAACATTCATTCGAATTGAGACACTACATGGAGCCCTGCGGCATATGCCACCGCCGGGAAGGGCTCGCCCTGCACCTTCACGAAGAAGATGCATATATGCACACGGCTAAAGCGACAGTTTAGGTACTGACACAAGATCACTTGACCTAAACGGTGTGGTGGGTGCCATCCCGCCGCCACGAAAGACCCGACTGGGTCCGAGCCCGCCAGATCGCCCTCGGTAAACGCATCGCCGACCTGAGACGGGCAGCCGACCTCTCACAAGACCAGCTAGCCGCACACATGGGAGTCGAGAGGCGGACCGTGCAACGCTACGAGAACGCCGTCACCGACCCGCGATACGCGGACCTCCTGCTGCTGGCTCACGCTCTTCGAGTGCACGTCTCCGACCTCCTCGTCACAGGCGGGGAAGCGCGGCAAGGTCCGGGACGCGCTATCGACCCTGAGTAAATACCTGGCCCGGGAGGGACGAAACCGCTGTCATACATCTGAATGCGGGGATCCCGTGCACCACTTGTGAAGATCTAACCGTCCGTGTAAGCCCTGGCCAGCGCGTACCCGCCTGACGACAACACACCCCGTGCGAAGCCGTCAGCCGCCACCAGTCGTCAACTGGGGTGGTTCAGCTCCCGGTAAGCCGCCTCGCAGGCATCACTCCACGCCCTCCACAACCGGTCCCCTACAGGGCAGCGATCACGGTCGATATCACTGCAGCGAGGACAGCCCGCAGCATGCGCGGTGTGCGCCTGATGCGCCCGCTGCACGGGGCTTAACCCTGCCGGAAGTATCCGCGCCGGCCGGGTTCCGGGGGATGGTGTGGCGTCTCTACGCTCGTCCATGTCGACGGCTCCATCGTCGGCTGCCCTCGGGGCTGCTGTGCCGCGGCTCCGGGGGCGTTCTCTTTGCTCCACAATGACATAGCACGCCATAGCTTGCCTGGCGTACTACCGATCGCCGTGGCGGATCATGGGCTTCTACGGTGCGCTCATGGAGTTTGCTGCAGATCGCCCCAGGTGGAGGCAGGTCCACGAGGTGATCGTGGAGCGGATCCGGTCGGGCGTGTATGCCCCTCGTTCGAGGGTGCCGTCGACGGTGCAGTTGATGGGTGAGTTCGGGGTCGCGAACGTGACGGCGCAGAAGGTTTTGCGGCAGCTGCGCGACGACGGGCTGATCTACACCGAGCCGGGCATGGGGTCGTTCGTCACCGAGCTGCCGCAGCCGCCGGAGTCCGCCTCCTAGGCGCGCCAGGTCTGGCAGTCTGGCGGCATGCCTGAAGCCGTGAACGAAGACCGATATCTCCAGCTCGTCTCCGACGACACGATCCCGCTACGGCATCGCGTGCTGTGGACGCTGCTCCGGGAGGGCAAGCTGCGGCTGGGTGACTTGCTGTCCCTGGATGTACGGGATGCGGACTTGGGGGTGCGGATGGCGACGGTCGACTTCCCGAAGTATGAGGGCGATCCGCGCACGGTCCCTTTCAGCGAGCAGACAGCCGAGATGCTGCGGGAACTGATCGGCACTCGTGACGAGGGTCCTCTGTTCGCGACCCCGACTGGCAGCCCGATGTCGAAGGATGACGCAGTGTGGTTTGCCCGGCGCGCCGGGGTGAGCATCCACGGCTTCCGGCTAGGCGGTCAGCAGCAGAAGGTGGCTGAGGCCACCCGGTCATAGCCCGCTGTCAGACCCGCGCCCTAAGATCGAGGGCATGCCCCCCACTCCCCCGGCCTGTGGCCGACCGCGCCCAGCTGACGTGGTCAACGAGCTGATCCGCGCGTTGTTCGCGCGGGCCGGCGGGCGCCTGTATGGGGAGGATCGGGCGGAGTATGAGCGGCTCGTCACGGAGTGGACGATCGCGATAGCCGCCGAGCGGGACCGGCCGGACGTCGTCGAAGCGGCGTAGCGCCGTCCGGGTCCCGCCGTCGGACGGCCGCGAGGGGTGGGCGCAGACGCACTGATCGCTCAGGCCTGGCCACCGCCAGGCCCCGGTCCCCTTGCTCTTGAGGGCGCGCGCTGGCCAGCCACGCACGGGACGCCCCTACGGTGAGGGTACGCGCCGGGGTTGCCGTCTGCCTGACAGGACGGCCGTCCGCCGCCTACCGTGGCCTTGCGGTCGTCGCAGTCGCTGCCTCCGGACAGAGCCCCACGGGGCACTCCGACGACCGCACCCCTACGTCTGCGGTGGATCGTCCCGCTGCAGCCGCTCCCCCAGCTTGGCGGCCAATGCGTAGGCGGGGTGGTTATCGAGGCGGTTCGGGTCGATGGCGCGCGGCTG
>Ga0182007_10000522_pt1 | contig 22636 bp, 18 predicted proteins | sample Sormic07211113_1_FD_123023 | JGI IMG/M metagenome (GOLD analysis project Ga0182007, IMG submission 123023) | Rhizosphere microbial communities from Sorghum bicolor, Mead, Nebraska, USA - 072115-113_1 MetaG | ecosystem: Host-associated > Plants > Roots > Rhizosphere | place: USA: Nebraska... | reverse complement strand
TTGAGGTGGAGACGAAACCATCGCTCAACAGATTTATTCCCGAGCGCTTTGACAGGGAGATCTGCGCGGCAACCGGGCTTAATTGGAAATATCTTGTTACGTGTAATGTATATTATGTTAAACGACAGGTCATGTCATGGAAGTTCATGAGCTGCCTAAGCCACTGATTCGACAAAACCGCTTCTACCGTCCACGCTCTCAAAGGGCCATGTACTAAATGTTCATGGTGAGCCTTTGAATGAGGACCTTCCAGTGAAGTTGGTTCAGAGCCGTTTCTCTTCCGGTCAGCGTGTGCCGCTGCTTGTGCAGGATGGTCAGGCGGCGCCATTGCCCAAGCTAGTCCCATTCATCTACGTCCAGCTCAAGCTCAGGCATCGTGCATACAACACCGCCGCAGCGCACCTGCGTGCTATCCAGGCTTTCTACACCTATGCCAAAAGCCGAGATCTGGATATCGATGAAGCCATCTTAGCGGGCCACTTTGAGGCGATTCTGGCTTTACTGGATGGTTACGCCATCTGGCTCCAAAGCGGCCGTCAGGCCGACAATCTGGTCGCCCGAATCGGCACAGCTAAAACGGCATCTTTTCCGCTGATCGATCCGCGCACCCGTGACCAGTACCTGCGGCTGTTGAAGCAGTACCTGTCCTGGTGTGTCACCCGATACATCCCGCGCGCCCGTCAGAACTCAACCAGCCTGGCTAACATCGAGGTTGTATTTGCAGATGTCGCCGACGTCATTGAACGGCGCTTTGAGAGCCATATCATCAATGTTCGTCCCGACCACGCTCGTTACCGCAGCCTGACAGATACGCAACTCCAGATCATTCGCACGCTGATTCGCCCGGGCGCTGAGGAGAATCCGTTTCCGGAACGATTGCAGTTGCGCAATTGGCTAATGATTGAATTGCTGCTGGAGACCGGTATCCGTCGTGGAGAGCTTCTGAAGCTCTACACCACGGACATCAATCAGGGTTCTCAGCATGCCTATGTCAGCATCAATGACCGCGAACATGACCCAGGCGACCCACGCGCTGAAGAGCCTGCGCTGAAAACCCACGGACGGACAGTAGGTATCTCCGCACAGTTGTATGAGGTCTACGAGCACTATATCCAGGGCGAACGGCGCCCTCTGCGTGACGGCAAACCGATGAAATTGCTGTACCGCTACCTGTTCATTTCTGACCGAGGCCGCCCGCTGTCGATTCGGGGATTGTCTAACGTCCTTGATCGGCTGTTTCTGACCATCGAACTGGCTCATCCGGGGTTGTTGCCTACACTTTCTGCGCATGACTTTCGCCACACCTTCGCCGACCGTTTCTTGGCTTACCTGGTCGAGACGCGTGGGCATGACCTGGAGCGGGCCACGGACGAACTCCGACGAGTCTGCGGCTGGTCTGATACGTCGGCGATGCCACGTCGTTATGCAAGTCGTTATCTAGCCGAGTCGGCCAACCGCCATAACGCCGAGCGTACCTCGGCAGCCTGGAGCCGACTTGACAGTTAAGGAGGTTCATCGTGACCAAATCAGCCGATCAAGAACAGGCTTCACCCTCCTCCTCTTTTCCGGCTTACGTGTTCGAGGGCCCGGCTCAGGTTGCTATTCGAACTCGCACTAATGACCAGCCAAGGTACGTCGATACCCGATTGAACGTCTGGACGTGGTACGACGGCGGTCTTGCAATGAAAATTGATTGGACTGATCTTCGATTTAACTCTGAACTCATGGCAATTAGCAAAAATTTTATGGCTTATGCGCTTGAAAAATATGCACCAAGAACTGCGCATATGTTTGCAAATTCCCTTCGGGTTTTATCTAGGACCAAACTAGCAAATGGACTTCCTTGGGATAAAATCGTTCTAATAGCCGTTCTTGAGGACTTAAAAAAATCAAGACACGATCTTGTAGGGTTTCGTAGATTTTATCGTTGGGCGGTTGATAGAGGTATTAAAGGTTTTGATCTCAATACTTACCTTACAATAAAAGATACAAAGTCAGCCCGGGTGGATCCATATGCACGAATTTTTCTTTCGCAGTCTGGTTTTGACCTTGATGAGGAAGTTCGGTTGCTCAAGCGTATTGAACGAGCACTTCCAACAGATCTTTGGGAGGACGCCCAGTTAAATTTGATGCTTCTCATGGGTTTTGAACTCGGACCGCGAGCTATTCAGTTCCATTCCCTTGACATTGCGGATTTTGAGTTCATTGAAAGCACTAATCATGAGAAGTACTACACTTTGTGGCTCCCCATGGCCAAAAAGATCGGTCAACGCCGACCTGAGCGACGGCCCCGCAAAATAACCACCCGGCTGGGGGAGAAAATCTCGCAGCATGTTTCGGAATTGCGACGCCGCTTTGGCGGCGACAGCGGCCCCTTATTTGTAAATCCTAATGGAAGGCGCCTATCGGTAGCCGAAATAGGTATGGGCCTTAAGCAGGAGCTTTGTGAAGCAGGAATAGACAGGCCGAACCAGGTAACCATGTTGCTGCGTCATCACCTCGGGCAAGGTTTGGCGGATCAGGGAACTCCGGCAGATATGATTGCCGAACTGCTCGGCCACAACTCCACGAATGCGGCGCGTGCTTACGTAACGGCAACCCCCAATATTGCCCGGATCAAAGAGAAGGCACTCGGCAAGAGTCCCGCCTATCAGCGCATTATGCGCAGTCTCTTGACCGGGGAAGTCGTGCAACGCCGGGATACAGCTGCCGAAAGAGCGATCCGTGGAGTAATCGACACACAGTACATCGGGAACATCGGTGCCTGCGCCCTCCCAGTTCATACCCACTGCCCCTACAATCCCGTTTATGCCTGCTATACCTGCAAGAAGTTTCACCCCTTTGCTGACGGCCGCCATGAGCAAGTGAAAGAGGCGCTACAACGAGAAGCCCAACGGTTCATTGACATGGCAGAACAAGCCGGAGACCTTATTCACAACCGGCCTCTCGCTCAGCATCAAACAACTATCCTGGCGGTAAGCGCTACCATTGAGCGCTGCCGGCAGCACATGAAGGGTGCCGCAGATGACGCTTTCTAGAGCAAAGCCGAATCTCGAAGGCTTCATTAAACAGGAACAAGTGATTTTTCAATCATTACCGATTCCAACTCCGTGGGAGTCAACGCTGTGGTCGGTCGAGCATTGGTTGCCGCAGCGCTTAAAGCAACCGACCATAACCTTTGAAACACACCGACAATCGCTTGAAAAGTATGGCTATTCTGCTCCTCCTAAAGCTGGCCTTCCCTTGGATTTCCAGGATTTTTGCAAGGCCTTAATCGTATATCTGCAGCGCACCCGGAGCCTGAAATTTTCGATGGCGGCTGCATACAATATTGCTATCCGGCGGCTGTACAACCCTTTGTTTGAACGCGGTGTATCCGACCCCACACAGTTGACGCGCGGCGATTTTGACCGCGTCGTAGGCTTTCTCCGCGAAAGTGGCTACAAGAACCTTTACGACGCGATCTCTCATCTTCAGGTAATAGCGGATACGATTGACAATCTGCAATTAACCGAGATCGCCATCCACTTTGAGCATGATGCAAAACCAGAGAAACGCCGCCACGACTACATTTCATTGCACGATCCTGATCGTGCGGTAAAACAGCGTAAGTCTGATGACAAGTTGCCTTCTCGCGAGGCGATGGAAGCCTACGCCTTATGCTCGAACCATCCGCGCAGTGAGGGCGAAGAAATTTTGCTGCGTGTGATCGACTTGTTGATCGCGACTGGGCAACGGGGTAATGAGGTAGCAGTAATTCCCTATGACTGTTGGGTCGAACGGCCAATCAAAGGGACGGCGGGAAAGGTAGTTGTAGATGCCAATGGTAAACCCATAGTCGAATGCGGGATCAGGTACTTTGCGGAAAAGCAATTTCAATCCCGTGTTCATTGGTTCGCAGAAAGCGACGTTCCTTTAGCCAGGCGCGCGGTCGAACGATTGAAGATGCTGACCCAAGAGCAGCGAGAAATCGCTAGGTGGCAAGAAGCGCATCCAGGGCGTCTCTGGAACTACTCACCACAGACAGCAATGTCAGAGGTTGAGGTTCTAGATTGGCTCGGGTTTAGCGAGAATCGAGATACCCTTAGGAATCTCTCTGTGTATTTTTCCCGAAACGGAGTTCACCCCTTAGACGAGACTAGCCATCAGTATAAGGATATCGAGCGTAGATACTTGGCCGGTGATATTGAGCGCCTGCTCGTTCCCAAGCTTCATGGCCATGCAGTATTAACAGAAAATATCGGAGGCAATCTTCATATTATCCTTAAAACCAGCGAAACACTTGCTATCGCTTTTGATGGTCAATTTCGGCTCGGTGGACGTGAAGCGAATGTGTTTCGTGTCTTACCGCGTGGGGTCACCCTTCGGGACATCAATAATGCGCTGGGCGCCAATGAAGCGTACTCGTCCATTTTTTCCCGCCGATCATTAACCGAATCCGATGGAACTCCGATTAGGCTAACAAGTCACCAACCTCGACACTGGCGGAACACCATTTACCACCTGACCGGTATGAGTGATGTTCAGCAAGCGTTGGCCCTGGGGCGAAAGCGCCTCGACCAGAATGTCTATTACCAGCACACGAGCATTGAAGAAAACACCGCTGCTCATCAGGAGTTCTTGGCGTTCAATAGCCATCACGAGCGTATCGACTTTCTACATACGGGCATAAGAGATAAGCGCATTCAGGGCGCTTTGACCGACAGTTACCATGCTTTGCTGTCAGATAAAGGCACGACAACTGCAGAAGCATTCCTTGCCGTACACGCCACGGCGCTGCATGTGACACCCTTCGGAGGTTGCATTCACGATTTCTCCCAAGCGCCCTGCCCTAAGCATCTTCAGTGCTGGAATGGCTGCTCGCATCTCCATCTGATGGGCACTCCATCGGAACGGGCCAACCTTGAGAAACAAGCCGAGAATCTTACGACCGCAATTACTATCATGCGCGATGCCGGCGCCGGAGAGGCAGGCAGCGATGTATGGCTGGCGGACCAGGAGGACAAACTCAACAATTTAAAATCCGTCCTCGCACGCGACACCAATGCAGGTGTGCAACGCGTGTTTCCAAATGGGCAACCAATGACGGTTGCGGACACGGACAAACGACACAGTTCGGTTTCAGATGACTAGGGGCGACCATGACGCGACGACAGACGTTGAGGGGCGGCACGTTGGACGAGGCAATCGACGCCCTCCTCGCCCAAATGGTTAGCTTGGGGTTGGAGCTCGCGCCGATCTCACGCCCCGAAGTGCAGCGTCGATTGGGCCTGACAAGCCGCGCGACCTTAGTAGGTGATCGTGGTCGGCGGATAGAGTCCGCCCGTATCGCACAACTGAAGGAAAGCGGGATAGATCCGGACGGTGCCCGCCGGCGGAGAAGCTTCGAAGAGCGCATTGCTCATCTACAGGCGGAAAATGCCGCCTTGATTACACAGCGCGATAGGCTCTACGAAGCGCTGTCCGTGATCGTGCATAAGTGCCTATTGAAAGGGTTGGATGTCGAAGACGTAATGGAGCCGTTACGAAACGATGAGCAGATGATTACTCACGTTTGCTCTGCACGGTCTTGACTGACCAGGCCATCCAGGTTTGAGCGAGTATTTGAATGTGTCAGACAGCTATGGACGCCACGGAGGTGAGGCAAAAGCTTCTGACTCCGGACTGGCTGCTTTCTAGCGTTTGGTGTTCAAACGCTTCCCAGTATTGCAGGCCAGGAGACACCTGCAGCTCGATCACGTCGAAGACCTCGGCACGGCGCACCGGCCTCAGTAAGTCAAAGCCCTGCATGAGAGTTGCGTACTACCTGAGATCGCTGCGGACCTGCTCAAGTAGATCTTCCAGCTTAATGTCTGGGTCTTTCTTGAGGTAGCAGGCGACGATGACGGATACCGGATGCACCCCAATTGTGCCCGCCAGCTCGTCGACCTTCTCTATGGTCGCACCTTTGATACCTCTCTCCAGCGAGCTCAAGAACGTACGGCTGCTGACTAAAGCAAAATCCTCCTGTGTTAATCCTCTGCTGATACGCAAGGAGCGAAGCGCTAACCCGAACGCTTGTTTGACTTCCATTTGCTTTACTCGCAAATGGAAAGATAAGGCCTTTTATGCACCCTATAGGGCTACAATCTATAGTGTTCATTTTGGGGGTTTTTATGTTTAGAACCTATCGGCGAGACGTAATGATCTTTTCTTCCCAGCTGGAGCCGGATCTCCAGCTATGGTCGTGCGTGGAGCAGATCATCCCGTTGCCTTGGTTTTATGTCACGGTCCTCAAATGCGGTGGCGATTCCACATCGCGACACATGCTCATGGTTTCCGACGTCCAAACGTTGGAGGATCTGAGTTTGTCCAGGTCAGCTAGTGCGGCAATCGAGTCAATTCTCCTCGCCACACCGCCTGCCATGAATGGCAAAGAGAGATGGCTAATGGAGCAGCTCACAGAGATAGCATACGTTCCAAAGTCAAAGGGCACGGTCCGTCACTACCGATTCAAGGTCAAAGAGGGCGCGGTTTACACCAACTCATGTGACCCTGGACTGGAAGTAGAGCAAGGTAACATCAGCAGGGTCGTGATTTCGCTGTGCTCTTGATTTATGCCACTTGGTTCGCCCGTCGTGCGCCTGAGGCATCAGCCTGCCGGTTGGCCGGACGGTTTCGCCGCTTGGGTCGTTTTCAGTCCTTCACGACAGACAGCCATCGGCCAATTGCTGCCTTTCACAACCGTCCGCTTTGGGGATAGAGGGTGTCAAAGCCCATTAGCCGCTTTTACTCCGGAACGTTTTGGCCAGCACGCCTGGGGAGGTAACCGGTGAGCAAGGAATATTGACCTGGTCGACCAAGGGCAACTGCCTACCGTTTTCTGGAACAGGTTTTGGGCCGGGCCATTTTCGCCTGACCGCAAGGTGCAGGTATGCTCAGGACGAGCTAGAGCAGGCATATAGCAATTGGCTGGGCCAGCTTGAACGGGCACTGTCTGATGCTCTCGGAGGGCTCATTGATACGTACGGCAACTCGTGGTCGGCTGGAGCAGGGCTCGTCACCCTATTGTCTGCTTCGCCGTTGTTGGCGTAGCGCTGAATCTTGAAAAGGCGATATCCGTCATTCAATGTCGGTGCTAACAGTAGCATCACGATGCACAGGCAATTTTCGGTCAGCAACAATAGCAACACCTCAAAAACGCTTTCGGCACACGTATTGAAGTAAAAGAAACTTTCGCACATAGGTATCTATGTGATTTTTACAGCTACTTCTAAATATTAACCAGCTACAGCCTTCCTTGAAGCTACAGAAATTCTCACCTGTCGAGACCTGAAACTCTCAATTCTTAATAAGACCTCATTGAAGCACTTCGCTTAGTCTTTGCATACCTGGCTTCTTAAAAGCCATACGAATCGCCTGCTCTAGGATGTGAGTGTTCGTCGCACGGATGTACGAAAGGCCAACGTAGGACTTTTTGTCATCCTTGGCTCCAATATAAAACGCACCATCAGCAGTCCAAATATGCACTTGCTGCCAAGAGCAACGAACCTGCTCGTTTGCTCCCAAAAATTTGTGTTTAATTAACGTAATACCATCATCCCGAAGAATCGCCTCACCGAAACGGATTTGGTTGCCCGCCTTCAATGTCTCAAGTAGCTCAGTCAGTAATCGAATGACGACTGCCCGCCACAGCTTCTCAAGAAAAGTGGAATATGTAGACTCTTTCTTTAGCTCAATAACGGCTTCTGAGTGATTGTCTCCAAATGCAATGGTATAGGTGGTGCCCATCGAAATGCCGTTTACAGAGCGACGGACAGAGCCCCACCGCAAACGCGTAACGGCGTCTAGTGGAAAACGTTGATCTTTCCAAGCAAGGCCATCCGGCGATATACTTAATATGTCTTTGAACATCATTCCGACTTCAGCTTTATAAGTGATCTCGAGAGCCCACTCATTTTTCTGCGATTCAGTCTTCGTTCGATTCTGAAAGATATCTGCAAGTGCCTCCACGTCTTGCTCGGCCCGTTCAGAGATCTCTGGTAATTTGCCAAAGAGTTCTTGTATCAGCCCGGTAAGCCTCTGCGAATGGATAAGCATGTCGTGCTCGTTAAACAGATCGATCGCAAGGCTCCGAATAGAGTATGCGAGCTCGTGGCTCGGTTCGTGATCTATACCCCTCGCCCTAGCGTTCAACTGAATTGGTTGTGCGACCTTATTCCAATTGCGCGCAACCGCCTCGAGATTGTCCACTATCGGTTTTACAACACTCTCACCTGAGTTTGCTAGCTCTCGGGCCGCCTTAATGAGCTTCTGGGCGTTCTCTGCCTCTTTCTGTAGAAACCCCTGCGTTTCGACGGAATAGCTGTCCACAAGGTCGTCTATCAACTCTGGTGCATGATCCTCTCCGCCGCACGTAGCGTCGTCGATGGCTGCCGTCATTGCCTCAACAAGTGAGACTGACGAAAGTCTATTCAGGGCATCCTTGATGGCATTACGGTAGTAACGCTTTCGTTCTGAAATTTCGGTCTCGACTTGATCAACGCCTTTGACTTCAGGGAAACCCGACACGGATCGGTCTTCGTTGATATCGCGTAACACCTCATCCGCCAACAGATCGTCAACTAGGTATGCCATCTCCGTGATGAATTCCGCGACATACATTGCAGAGTCATAGCCATCCACCGCCTCGAATACCGCAGCAATCAGATTTAGCTGCGCTAAGGTCGGCAGCCCCGACTCCTGGCGAATTGACATCGGATCCGTTTGCAAAGCTGACAAAAGCTGCGACGCCTTCCTAGGAGAAACGCCCGGCAGCCAAGCCATTTCGGCACTTAACCTTGTCCTTGGGCTGGTTAAGTCTGATCGCGCTTTTTGGCAGGCGTCATGGTCAAGGTCTAGCGACTTCTCCTCCGCAAGCTCAACGATGCGCCTTCGGTCATCCCTGATGGTAACCCCGAGTAGCGCAAATGGATTCTGCTGAAGATGTGAGTTGTTAAGACTACGCTGACGCTGAGCACCTAGCATCGCCATAAGCTGCGGGTCCTTCAGCCCTTCTCGGGCTTGAGCGAGAACACTTTCAGGAACCGTCAACGTTAGACGGTTTCGAATTTCATGTCCGTAAATTACGATCTCTTCTTTGGAAGACAAGTGGTCACACAGTGCCAATGACAATATGAGATCGCTGTTAGTTTGTGGGACTGAATCGCAGCCCTCGCAAGCCAAAAAAACACCGGCTTTATCGGACCCGCACTTGAAGCAAATCGATAACATCATGCATCCGATCTCATAATATTTGCTTACCTATACCCAGCTTCATTAAGCTCTCGACGCAAGCAACTGTAGTAGGCACCCGGACCGCTGTACTGACGGGCGCTGTAGCATTTTCGCTCAATCGCCAACTGCATCGATTCAGCTAAATTGGATAAGGAAGGCCGCCCTCCCGATGAGCGAAGAGTCGCCATTTCTCGATTCAAACAGCTGTAATACCCACCCGGCCCACTGTACTGACGAGCACTATCACATGCACGCTCAATAGCAGCCTGCTCCTGCTGTGACGCACTCGATATATCAGGCCTTCCCCCGGTCGAAAGAAGGTTCGACAGCTCTCGACTTAAGCAATTGTAGTAAGCGCCAGGTCCACTGTACTGACGAGCGCTTTCACATGCGCGCTCAATAGCAATTCGCTCTGAAGATGTCGCCAAAGAAAGATCTGGACGTCCCCCAGACGACTGGAGACTTGCTAACTCTCGACTGAGACAGCTCTGATATGCACTCGGCCCACTGTATCGCCGAGTGCTATCGCAGGCCCTCTCAATGGAGGCCTTCTCCACCTGCGATATCCCAGAAACGCTCTGAGGCGCAGTAGAAGGTCGAGCGGGGCTTAAGGCAGGACCTGGCGTCAAGACCGGGGCAGTATTTTCCCTCCTTCCCTCTCGCCTAGGAACCTCTAGCTGACGGAGTAAAGCAGCATTCGCCACACCATCTACCGCAATACCGTTATCCCTTTGAAAGGCTTGTATTGCCGCTCGAGTTTTGTCCCCAAATAACCCATCAGCAGTTCCAGCATCATAACCGAGCTCATTCAACCGACGCTGAGTCGTTTGAAGCGCCAGATCGGGAGCGGCAGGAGCGAGCTGAGGGGATAGCTCTGAACTCGGAGTTTTCGTTCCTATAGCTGAACGAGCGATGCTACTACGTCCTTCAGCCTGTAGCTGAGCACGGTATGGCTCAACATCTTTTCGTGCACTTTCGAGCGCACCTTGTTGGTAGCGGAACTCACCGCAACGGCTGTTGTAGTCAGCGACAAATCCGTTGAACCGATCAACGTCAGAGTTGATATGCTTGTCGATCACAATCTCTGCAGCGTCAAGTCGGATTTTCTCTGCTAAACAGTAACGAATCTGTGTATTTGTAAGTACATTGTTACGGCCAACAGAAGGCTTTTCCTCTGCTGGCCGACTAGGCACTTTAGGCGGCGCGACCGGAAGGGCCCGAGCCGGCACAACTGACGTCGAGGAAGCCCCAGAGGAATACGTCGGAGCGGAGGATTTTTTGCTGTCCGGTTGGGATACTAACCAGATAGCTCCGATGACTATAGCGATAACGAACAACCACTTGATAGTTGAGGTTTCGCTCGGTTCAACGGGCGGTTGGTCAGTGTTTTGCGTGGGTAGGTTCGGCTTTTGAAGAGCGGCAAGACTTTCCTGCGCGGATGGTTGAGAGGATGATCTTGAAGGCCTCCTTTTCGCCTGCTGCGAGATACTGGCTAATGTGGCATCAACATCCGATACCATTCCAGAGATGCCAGCAAAGCCCTGTCCATCTCCCTGTTGTTTTCGTTCGTCTTCTGTTGCCACTTCCTTGCCCTCAAACAAAACCGATACGACGTTGCGAACCGCCTTCACGCTCCCTGGCGGGAACCGCACGCATTGCAGTAAGTAGACTGCCCTGATCTAACCTGTCTTTTCCTGTGCGCGCAGCAAGCCTCGCACCCTCCCGCACAATAAACGCCACATCTGATAAGGGCCGTCCGGCGAGCTCCCGAGCGAAGAACACCGGCTCTACGTCTTCCTCCTTTGGCAAGGTATAGAGCAGACTCTCCAACAACGACAAAACTTCCACCTCGCTGGCAAAGTCCACTTTGACGATGTGATCAAAGCGGCCTCTGCGCAAAATGGCGGGATCAATCATATCCACCCGGTTTGTCATCGCGACAATGAGTACTTCATTTTTTGATGCCTCAGGTATGCGCCGCAGAAATTCGGCAACCTCCTCAACGCGATGGTGTCCAGATCCCATATCGCGATCCGTCAGAAATGCTTCCATCTCGTCGATCACGAGAATTGATGGCGCGCTCTGAATCGCTTTGTCGAAGACCTCCGCTACCTTCTTACTGGTTTCATGGATGTAGGGGCTCGCGATACTTGACGCATCAATCTGAAAGCTCGGCCAACCAAGAAAGTCGATCAGTCGATCAACTGCGAAAGTCTTGCCGCACCCTGGCGGTCCGTGCAAAACAAGGGAGGACGGGAATTGGATTCCAAGAGCTTTGTAGCGGTCGCGATTCTGGATGATGTCGACGATATGCTCATTGATGAAAGCAGCGAGATCGGGCCGTCCAGCCAGTTCAAAGACTGCGCAAGAAGGTGCCTCATTGGCCTGGGACCCCTTACGTGCCGCTGACTCAGTGTCTGGCAGAGAGTGCGAAACCTGAGATACACCAACTGGGACAACCTCGTCAATTTCAAATCCTGCAGCTTGGATCACGTCCTTAAGGTGAGCTGCTCCAAGCCAACTCATTGTCTGACGAAGCCTGCGAAAAGATTTTGCAGAGATGCGGGCTCCACCTGTTAGCCAATAACCGAGTACAACATCATCATCGGTTCTGGAACTGATGCTGTAGGTCGGTAGCAGGCGGCTGATTTTCTCGACGTACAAGGCGTCTTGCAATGGGGATTCTGAATCTATATCACGCGTTGCCTTTAGCGACCCTGCAAACGATAGCGCCTCTACTTTAGTACCTGGAGATACCCCATCGGTGAGCGGGCAAAGAATATGGTTTGAGTCGCAAGAAATCGCCCAAATACGCTGATCCCCAAAGTTAAATACTCTGAAGAGACTTGACTCAATCAATCCCGCGTCAATCCAACGATGGACGAGTTCGTCATGGGCAATCAGAGCTCGCCCACCGTTCTGAGTCTCCAAAATTTGCCAGTTAGTGCTCTCAAAAAGTACAACACGCGCCTTGGCACCATCCGGCAATTTGTATCCAACAGGAAGCCAAGCATCAAGGGCCATAGATTAACTCCGCACAATATTAGCGCCAGCCAACATTTTATCTTCGCCAGCTGAACAAATACGCACCGAGTCGAGATGAAAGACTATCGTTCGCAGCTTATCGATATCATTCGCTTTAAGCGCTTCGGTGCCGACGGCGACTAACTGCGCATGCTCTCTCGCATCCGGGAACAGGTAGACGTCCTGTGCAAGCCATTTGAATCGATCTATTACAAACCAATCCTGACGCCAAAGAATACCGAAGTTTTTCCCGCGCAAATCGTCCAGATGAGACTCGAAATCACGATTATTATTTTCTATCGCTCGCAAGGCTGTCTTGGCAAGATTATCGAAGGTGTTAGCTTCAGTCGGACGAGCGTGCTCACGCACTACTTGGTCGAAAAACTCGACTGTTTTGTCAAGTTCTAGCTGACGAATATCCTTCAAATTCTCCTTGCGCGCGCGCGCCATTAACCGCTTGGCCTCTTGGACGTTATCCATCGCCTGCTTCGCCGTTTCGGGATCGGATTCACCGGCCTTCATAGACTCCGCTTGTTGAAGTTTCTCTCGTGCTTGATCCAATCGCGGATCGTCAATTTTTGATGCCATCTCTTCGAGACGTTGGAGAGTTTGTACCGACTGCTCCTCGATTAGTTTTGATGCCTTTGAATAGTCAATTTCGCCGTCTTGCCGTGAGTAGAAATTACGACCGCTGTGGAACAACCCACCAATTGACGGTACCGAAACCTCCATCATGATATTTCCGGAGTCGTGTACTTCGTAATCACAGATCATTTCAGCGCCAGCCGAGATGACTTCATCCTCAAAGTCAGATCCCTTAATCTCAAACATTCCGATAAATCGATTGTCGGTTACTGGGTCAGAGATCTCACCTTCCCATAACTTGAACTTGATTGACCCTGTACTTCCTGCCTTAAGTGACTCCTCGGTTCTGAAAATCTTCTTGCCCTTCTTTGGCAACTGATCTCCTTCGCGAACAAAAAAATCGAGGATAACTCGCCCGCCAAGCTTATCGCGCGCTTCAACGCCAATCGAATGCGATGCTGGAATCGCATCGATACTGGCTGCTGTTCGCGAGATAATGATCTTGTCATCTTGAAGTGTTACTGGACCGCCCTTCGAGTCAAATACGAAAACCTTGAACGTATTTTCTCCTGGTTTGGCAAGGTTAAGCTCGATAGCGAAGCCATCCTTAAGAGCCATCCGGCCAGAAGACCAGCCGGTGTCGAGGCTATCAATCTGGAACTCAACGCCCGCAGCGGTACTCCCTGCAACCTTAGCCACGACTTTTGCTTTCGAATCCGGTGTCCGTGCTATGTAGTTGAAAGAGAGGTCTAGCGCACCTCCCGTGGTGAGTGTTCCTCTTCCACTCTTCCGACCACGGCTTTGCGATCCCCAATCAATCGATTCCGCAAAAACAGCCGCACCTTCTGCCACCGCAGTCATGGGGTTTACGTCCGTGGATGCCGCTATACCCAGCTCAAACGCGACCCGGTCACGCAGGGGTTTGTATTGTGTAGGTCCACCAACAAACACGATTCGTTCAACATCGTGAGAACTCAGGCCTGCCTTATCAAGTGTTTCGCGCGCGGACTGGATCGACTCATCCACCTTGCTCGAAATCAACTCATCAAGACGCAATCTAGTAAAAATAATGTCTACATATATTTCCGAACCGGATTCATCACTAATACCAAGGTCAGACTCTGTGAGACTGATTACCGAGTCTTCCTTCGCGGAAAGCTCAATTTTCGCTTTCTCAGAGGCCCAAAGACACATTCTCAGCAGTGATTTGTACTTTTGGTTAGCAGTAAAATCTTCAGGGAGGTGAAAGTTCGATATTAGCCACGGCTTGACTACATTATCGAGAATGGAGCGATCGAAATCTGTGCCGCCACACATTGCAACACCACCGTGAGCCAACAGGCTCACCCGACCACTGATACTTTCTGCGATGGCAATATCCAACGTCCCACCACCGAGATCGAAGACCAGAAAAACGCCATCACCTCTTCGTTGCTTCATGACGCACATAACAGCCGCAACTGGCTCTTGCATCAACGCAACGCTGCCCAGGCCGGCCATTTCTGCTGCTGCCAACGTAGCGTCTTTTTGCATCTGATTGAACGCCGCAGGTACTGTAATAACCGTTCCCGTCGCTCCGCTGTTCCTGATGTCTTCTGGGAGATACCCGAAACACAGTTTAAGAACCTCAGCGGAACACTCCTCTGGAGTCATGATAACGTTCACGGCAGCAAGCTTTACTGGGGTGTTTGTCCCCATCATTCGCTTGAATTTCGTGGCTGCGTTATCAGGGTTCTTGGCAGCACTATCGTACGCACGCTTACCCAAATACTTGTTGCCGCGCCTATCGATGAAAATCGCAGATGGGGTGACATCGTTTTGATCGGGGCTTTTGTAAAGACGCACCGACTCGCCGTCGTAAGAGCAAATTGCACTGTTCGTTGTGCCCAAGTCGATTCCAACGTACTTCATGCATGCACCTTCCTTAGCATCACCGTGCCCTGTTTTCTTAAACCTTCAGGCCCCATGATGATGGGCTCTACCATTTGATAAATTAGCAACAGGTCATCAGGACCGAAATCACCAATATTGATAGCGGAGACTGCCATTCCTGGGTCGAATGACTGGCCCTCGACGTTCACTAGCTTCAATCCGCTTGCATCTAGGCTCTCTTCGATTTTCTTTTGAAAGTAGCGGACCTGGTTTACATATCGACCAGCTTCTCCGGCATCCATTTTGTTTACGACGCGGGAAAATAGGCGGGAAAAACGCCAGCTTTCAACAGCCATATCGATCAGAGACTGCTCTAGTTGGTCCGTGGTAAAGCTCTGCTCACCAGTCATTTTTTCCCCTTATTGACAGCATCAAAATTTAAAGTCTTGAGCTAAAGCTGCCGGCATGACCGATGGACGATCTCCGCATAGATATGCAGAGGTATACCCGCCCACGCATCAGATCCAGTCACGCCAAAGCTCGAAATCTTGCGGGCACTCTAGGCGAAGGAAGTATCAAACGCCATTTGCCATCAATCCAGAACGCCAGCATGCAAAGAAGGGTAGTCCATTTCGATGCGAGATTTTTTTCAAGGTCATCCTTTAAGGTGCCAGTCGTTATATCTTCGCGACAGATGCGGGAGAAATTCACCGAATCAGGCCGCGTAAGGTCTCGCAGGAGCAATGCGTTGCCGAAGCACAGATAGCCGAACGTGTCTGTCCCGTGAGCGCGAACGCCACCGGGTTGGTCAGACGTCTTCACTGGTCCTTGGAGGACTGAATGTCATATGGTCGGGCATTGCGAGCCGTCGCGCTCAGACCGTTAGTAAAAGTTTATAGAATGGGGGGCTGTCAGCCTTTCATTTGGCGACAGCGCTTTATCATTTCATGACAATCCACGACCTTTGACCCGGGATAGCACATGGCGTTGCTTGAGTCTGTTTTTGAGTGGTAGGCATCCCCAATCCGGGCGTACCGATTTGTCGTTATGTGTGAATGACGCGGCTAACAGCCAACAACATGGCTTGGCAGGCAAAGATAAAAAACAAACAGCTTTTGTTTGGATAAGTACTGAAGTGGCCCTAACCAGTAGTTCTGCGAGCTCGGCTGGCCGTGCAAGGCGTCAGCGGACGCCCCTGCTCCTATTATTGCCTTGGCGAACTGGATATCGCTTTGAAGGTCGGGCAGCGGTCTCCATGTAAGGAATTATCTCCTGTACAACAGGGCCGCCTCACTCACATGCCTCCTGCAATTGCTGTGCAAAAAGGGGCGAGAAGAGCTCTGTCTCTGCTTTTTGCCACCAAACCGTATCATCTCCGTTGTCGGTAAGCGCAAGCAGGTCATGCGCCAAGAACACTTCAAAGCCCGCGCGCGCCACCTTGTCCTCGGCGTTGAGCTCGTACAAGCCCTCCTGAGCGAGCATCTTCTTCACGATCAAGGGCATTAGCCAGGTAGAGAAGATCAGGTGGTTGTGACGGGGCCACAGGCTTCCCTGTTGACCCTTCGCGGGGCCATGAGCCGCGGCGTTCCGAGCTGCGCTGAAATCGTGAACCCACGCGTCTAGAGGACGCTCAACATTGCTGTCCCAGTGCTTGCGCCACGTCGATTCGTCCTGACTGCCTTTGTGCCAGATGGGCGGATTTGGTAGCTCGGCAAAATGCTCGTTGATGGCCTTACGAAAGGCTGGCTTGTCATGCGAAGCCCCGAGCAGTGTGTCGATGGCCACCCTCATCAGGATCAGTTCAGATCTCTCATCCAGGGATGAAGCATCGGTGTTGGCTCTCAGGAAGGCTACGATCGCCTCATCAATGCGTTGCTTTAGCTCACCATCTGGCATTCGGATCAATGCTTCCATCAGAGGAAAGTCCAGCGAAACGCGAGCACTGTTGTCGACGTGATAAGGCCGTATGAACTTTAGCCCCCTATTCCCCGCCAACATGTTTTGTGTCCCGCCGTCACGTCGTCGGGTTGTGATGCACGAATGAGAGGGCGAACCAACATCGAATCGCTGCGCCACGATTTGAAGCGTATCAGCATTGTAATACCCAAATGTGGAGCACAGTCTTCGGCCCGCTAATGCCGAGAATGCGAGGTAGGAGCCTTGAACCAAGCGGTGTTGGATCTGTGCATCGGATACATCGAGGCCTGGTGCGTCATCGTCCCAAATGATCAGTACCGCCTGGTGGATCGGACGAGGGGATTGAGCTCCATAACCACGATCCCCGTAATTCCCGAGAACGCCATCTAGAGCTTCCTGCGAGATACCCAGCAGTTCACCGGGAAGTCGTCTCCTCTCGTACGGGATCAAGCGCATGCCTGCAATCCTCCGTTCCTCGCTCACCGACGTCCAAGGTAAGAAAAACAGAACCGCCATAATGCTCCCCCGTGTTGCTCAGATATTGAGCTCGAACCCTCAGTCACAAGCCAAAGCAGTCGTTAGATGCGGCCACGCCAACATCAGGATCTAACAAATGCTTCGCGCTGCAAGCTTTCAATATACGCCCAAGTAGACCAAGAGCTTCTCCTTCACAAGCAACAAACACGAATGTGGAGCGCTTGGAGTAGCAGGCGAACGCTTTTGCCTCATTGTTGTTGCTACCTGCTAAAGCGCTGCTAGAACAAGAACATTTTAGGCGTAGCCATTTGGTTCCGCTTGCTAAACACGACAGTAGTGCCAACGGCGTGCCGCTGCGCTTCCTGATCCCTAGCGGTCAACCCAGCGATATCAACTATGCCCACGGTAGTGCCGCAGGGCTACCGCACCGTAGCCCTGCGGCACTACCCACCGGCAGGCCGGCCGCGAATGCTGGGTAGGCACACATCATTGTGCAATGGCTGTGCATCAAGGCCGCCTATCAGCCCTTCGGTAAATCCGTCGCTGTAATAAAACTTGAAACATTTCACAGTCTTGTATTGATCAGACCTGTTTGATTCCCGGGTAAGAGTGATCATTCAGCGCATGAAGCTTTCTAAAGAATCGCCGGATCACATGAAAAAGTAATAGAAATTAACAATGGTTAGCAAGGGCGAGTCTTGGAGAAGAGTTTTATTACCTATAAATAATTAAAAATTATTCGCGCAAACATTAACTTTCATGCTCTTGCATGCTATACTAATTTAGTATTTTATGCTGATGAGGTCTTAGCATTATGAATGAAGTTATTATTTCTTCCGGGTGCTCCATAAGCTACTTAATCGATAGTATCAAGTTTACCGAAAAAACAAGTTTTGTATTTGAAAAAAACGCAAGTTTTTCCATAGGGGCTGAGGGCTATTTCATATCCTGCATTATCGGCCTGGCGAGAGCTGGGAATTTAGAGAAAGTCAAGATTCATCTGTCCAAGGCTGAACTGGAAGAGTACGGCATCAAGGAAGAGTCTTACCTCGTTTCCGCTTGCTTCATAAATATTTGTATTCAAGATTTGGTGATCGAGGATCGATTCGGACAGGACGTTACCCAGTACCTCGTCGAAAAAATTAGCAGTTCCGTAGATATGGATTATGGCGCATTTCAAGGTAGTCAATCATATTCGCTCTATGCACTGGATCCTTATTACGTACATCCACCGGCGCTCAACCTAGGCTCTGCGGAGCCCTCTGAGGAGGATTTTCGAACCCTTCTGAGCCCGAAAATCGAACAGTGCATGGTGGGAAGCACGGCAGAGTCTAAAGAGGCCCTTGAAAAAATAGTGAGCTCCATGAGCCTCTACGTTTTCTTGAAGGAAATTTGGGAAAACACCATTCACCACGCACGGCAGTCAACGACCTCTTTAAGATATATGAAGGTTTCAAGGGTTATCTACAATAGTCCGACAGAGATTAGAAATGCTGCCTTGCCGAAAGCTGTCACAGCTTACCTCAATGCGCGTTCTCAGAAGGAAGGCGCGAAAAAATACCTTATCATTGACATCGTTGACTCCGGTTATGGTATTTATCACACGTTGAAAGACGCGTTTCCAGGTCTGAGTAAAAAGGAAGTCGTTGAGACAGCGTTTCACCAATACAGTACTTCAAAAATCCAGCGCAACCCTATTCGGCGCGGACTGGGGTTATTCGCAGCTATGGAATGTGCCCTCAGGTTGAAAGGGCTGGTTGTGATTACCACCGCTGGCGTTCTGTGTACCAATTATGACCATCTAAAAGATCACTTTTTGGATGAAATCCAAGTGCTTCATTCAAATTTGAATTCCGACACGCTCTCAACATCAATGTCGCTAATCATGCCGGTTTGATCCATGAATCCAATAATCGTAAACTGCATTGACATAGCGGGCCCGGCGGATGTTGAACCGTTGCTAGCCATGGCGGCTCATTCATCGAGTGATCCTTTTGATAAATGCTACATTCTGGCAATGAGCCCTGATCTAGTTATAGAGATGGGTGAGGAAGACAATGCACCTATCCGAACCAAGCTCATCAATCGCTTAAATCTTGACTTCATTGGAATTGTCACATATTGCAATCAGTTTAAGCGTTATCAGGTCTACCAAGTGTCGACGGAGGCCGTGAATCTTTGCGAAGTGGATTTTGATCCAAAAGAAATTGCAGCTATTGATTTACAGCGCCTGCTGAACAAATATTCCAGCGAGAGTTTTCTGCGTGGCGGTAAGCTATATCACTTCGTAACGCCGTCGCACAATCACACAGACGCGTTTTTCCGGTTGGGTGATTCAATAAAGAACAAAGACGATTTGGACAGAGTGGCGTTCTGGTTACTGAAATCCATCGACCATTCGGATTACATATTTATTGATTCCTGGTCGATTGCGGCACTCCCCTTGCGTGCGATGCAGATGCTTTCCAAGACAACCGTTTTTGATGCTCTCCCTGCCCACCCAGCTAAGAAATATGTGGACTGCAGGTCTGTCATCTGTGCAACAACGCCGGCCTTGAAGGCGGCGACAAACCCACTGCTCATTGTTAGTGTAGACAGCAGTGGCAGTCTGATTAATGCATTCAAAGACATCTTCAGTAGTGTTTACCAGTCAAAAAAAATCTCTGTAGTGGCCGTATACTCTTTCAATGGCGGCGACCACAGCATGTGCAAAATTGACAGCAAGGTTCAACGCTTTAATTTTGATGCATGCAAGCTATGTGAAGAAGGAAGCAGAGCTGTTGAAATCCACCCGAGCGCTTACTATGTAAAGGATCTTACCGATTCTGGCGTCACGCTGTCTCAAAATATTGCCCAGATGGGAGAGGACTTCTTCAAACGTTATAAAGATCATTTAAGCGATATGATCCTGTTCCACAAAGGTGATCACTTCAAAGGCAATACGCATTACGCTTACTATATCGATTACAACAAAATTTCTGAAACTAATATTTTTTCTCAGGCACTTATTGGGAAATTCACATCTATTCTTACACCCAACTCCCTTGTTCTGTCACTTTGCGATGATGTAAAGCTCAATGCGATCGTTGAATCTATAGGCGCGACGTATCATCATCTGCTTGCCGTCGAAAACGTACGCGATGGCGAAATTGTTAATGCTTTTGCAAAAGCTGACAAGGTCGTCATCTATGACTCAGTGGTAATCAGCGGAAAATCATTTGAGAGATTGAATAATCTCATACGGGAGACGCCCGCCATCAATAAAGAGGTGCGCGACATCACCTTTATCTGTGGTTTATATCGCCCGATATCTGAAAAATCAGAAAATAAGCTCAGAAACTGCGTTGCGTACAAAGAGCCGCCAGTAAATCGGAGCCTTCAATATGTTGAGAAGATAGTCATTCCAGACTATAACCAATTTGATTGCCCTTGGTGCCTTGAATTCAATTCGATAAACGGATCAATCAAGGCGGGCTTTAAGAATTCTGGGCGCTTTTATGACCGACTTTCCAAGCTTTCAAATGTAAAGGATGGGCTGTCCGGTAGTGATGCTTTGTTTCACATCGACTCCAGCACCGAAGGTCTTGTGCTAGGCGGGGGGTCGTACCTTGCACCGGCACAGACCAGTATCTCTGGAGTAGTGCTCGCTGTTGCTTCGTCGTTACAGCAGATGAGAACAGCGGAGGATGAGAAGCTCCGCCTTTCGCCAGGCTTCCCCTACACCCAGGTGTTGGGATCAAACAATTTTAGAAACTATTCAGAGGGGCTACTACGATCTGCCCTTATCAGGAATGCGTCCGCGATCGAGTTTGGAGTTCTGGAAAAGGAGCAAACACTCATGGTTTTGCTGCCTGCGCTCGACGACCCTCAGCAAGGGAGCCTCTTGTCCGAATATCTTATTGCTGTTATATGCGGAAAACTACCACCCTTCACGTCACTGAGTGCTGCTATCAACGCTCGCCTTGATATACTTAGGGCTCAAAGCCCAAAGCTCATGGCGTTGACATTTGTCTAAATTCAGAATCGGAGGCTGTCGTTGCTTAAGATGGCATGTCTGATTCAAAAAAAACCATCAAAGCTGAAGAACAGAAGGGGCTGGCACGATGTGAGCCTCTTCTTTCAGGCCAACTCAATCTCTAGATCAGGTCGAGAAGTTTGATGAAGTCGATGCATGCATCCAGTCAATGAACTAACCGTACTTGAATCACAACTGGAGGTGGGAACGCAGTTGCTAGGCGTTCAAGTTCATACCTACGATGACGCCACGCCCTCGCCCCAAGCTGTCGCAACATGCCTGGACGATCAGCATCTGTGTCAGCCACCAGACGACCTAAATCCTCGGCTAGGAGGATTGCCCAGAGCCAAAGAAATTGCTAAATCGAATTAGGGACTTGCGCATGGAATTAGCGCGATTAACAGAGTCGCCTGAAAAAATGCGCGCACTGCGGTGGAGTCAATCATCCAGGTTTCCAAGTCCATCAGCCCTAGCTCGTTGAGCTTGATGTGCGTCCGCTTGAGCATCAGGGATTCCCTTAGAGGTAGGTCGGAGGCCCCCTCATGAACATAATTCTGTGAACATTCGGCACCAGCCCTCCCCCGAGAACCAACCAGCAATGTAGTACTCGATCGCTCATGAACATTAAACATCGCCCATAAGTTAAACCAGATGCCATGTTCGAAATGTTCATGAGGCTCATAAGGTGTCACCGCTCCACATTAATTATAAAAATGCCTTAATAAAAATAATCTAGATTTTTCATAGGCTTACCTATCCTTGTGCCGACTGATGGATGTGGCCGTGATCGGAATAATCTTGATTCATTATAATTCTGGCCTCATCGAGGCGGCTTAGGCGGACAAACTAAACTGTTTATTCAGTATAATTTCCGAAAAAAACTCCTTAATCAGTATAATTTCGCACGAAAAATTCCTTATTCATCAGAATCTAACCTGCCGATACTTGGCGTGTTGCATTGCTGGGGATCGAGGTATAATTTCCCGCAGGGAAATTGAGTTTCTTCGGGCATTACACTCAATTTGAATACCCGATCCTCATTGCCTTCCAACGCCTTAGAAACGTAAAAGTTCGTGAGCATACGTAACACACCAGGTCGTGCGAATTTTCGTTGTGGTGAATTAGACAAACATGAGCGATAGCGCCCCCTGGATAGTACGGTGTCATGAAACTGGTGATGGAACTGGTGATGCGTTCGTAACCCTGCAACCCGAGACGCTTACTAAATTAGGCCTAGATATTGGTGACGTATTGTTAGTCGAGGTAGTGAACGGTGTGATCGTGCTGAAGCCAACGCGTGACACGCCCCATCCGTCGTAAAGCTTCCCTATAACCATAAACACCAGTAATCGATAGGTTCGACACCTTTGTAATATCCGATAACGCGCAGACCCGGTTGTTGCAGATTGCTAGGGCGTTGCTTAACATCACATCAAGCCGTTTCACTCTCTACCCTGGTTATCACATGCCTGCGTCTCCGATTCCTTTGTT
>Ga0182007_10000521_pt1 | contig 22653 bp, 21 predicted proteins | sample Sormic07211113_1_FD_123023 | JGI IMG/M metagenome (GOLD analysis project Ga0182007, IMG submission 123023) | Rhizosphere microbial communities from Sorghum bicolor, Mead, Nebraska, USA - 072115-113_1 MetaG | ecosystem: Host-associated > Plants > Roots > Rhizosphere | place: USA: Nebraska... | reverse complement strand
CTGGGACAGCGACCCCTTCGAGCCCGTCGTCCGGGACGATCGCCTCTACGCGCGCGGGGCCGCCGACGACAAGGGGCAGGTGTTCTTCCACACCCTCGGCGTCCGCGCCCACCTCGCCGCCACCGGCCGCACCGCCCCCGCCGTCCGTCTGAAGCTGCTGGTGGAGGGCGAGGAGGAGTCCGGCTCCCCCCACTTCCGCGCCCTGGTCGAGGAGCACGCGGACCGGCTAGCCGCCGACGCCGTGATCGTCTCCGACACCGGTATGTGGTCCGAGGACACCCCCACCGTGTGCACCGGCATGCGGGGGCTCGCCGAGTGCGAGGTCCGGCTCCACGGCCCCGACCAGGACATCCACTCGGGCTCTTTCGGCGGCGCCGTGCCCAACCCGGCCACCGCCGCCGCCCGCCTGGTCGCCGCGCTGCACGACGAGCACGCGCGCGTGGCGATCCCCGGCTTCTACGACGGCATCGTCGAACTCACCGACCGCGAGCGCGAGCTCTTCGCCGAGCTCCCCTTCGACGAGGCGGAGTGGCTGCGCACCGCCAAGTCGTACGCCACCCACGGCGAGGCCGGGCACACCACCCTGGAGCGCATCTGGGCCCGGCCCACCGCCGAGGTCAACGGCATCGGCGGCGGCTACCAGGGCCCCGGCAGCAAGACGGTCGTCCCGTCCTCGGCCATGGTGAAGCTCTCCTTCCGGCTCGTGGCCGGGCAGGACCCCGACCACGTCGAGAAGGCCGTGCGCGCGTGGGCGGCCGAGCAGGTGCCCGCAGGCATCCGGTCCGAGATCACCTTCGGCGCGGCCACGCGCCCGTGTCTGACACCGCTGGACCACCCGGCCCTGCAGTCCGTCGTCCGCGCCATGGGCCGCGCCTTCGGCAAGCCGATCCGCTTCACCCGTGAGGGCGGCTCGGGACCTGCCGCCGACCTCCAGGAAGTCCTGGCCGCACCCGTGCTCTTCCTGGGCATCTCCGTCCCGTCCGACGGCTGGCACGCACCGAACGAGAAGGTGGAGCTCGCCCTGCTCCTCAAGGGCGTCGAGACCACCGCCTACCTCTGGGGCGACCTCGCGGAGACCTGGCGCCATGCGCCCTGAGCGTCCGTACGTCCCGCCGCACCGCCAGCCGAAACAACCCGTTCCTCAGGGGGAGTTGGAAGCACCCGTGACCACCTGGACCGACCACACCGCCGACCGCCCCATCTCGCTCACCGCCCCGAGCGGTATCGACCGCGCCGCCCACCACCGGCTCGACGAAGCCTGGCTCGCGGCGGCTTGGAGCCACCCCACGACCCGCTGCTTCGTGGTCTCCGGCGGCCAGGTCCTCATCGACGAGACGCCCGACGGCCGCACCGAACTCGTCATGACACCCTCCTTCGAGGCGCCGCTGACCGAGGCCCACCGCTACTTCCTGGGCACCGACGAGGACGGCGTCAGTTACTTCGCCCTCCAGAAGGACGCGCTGCCCGGCCGTATCGACCAGTCGGCGCGCGCGGCCGGCCTTCGTGAGGCGGGGCTGCTGCTGTCGCCGCGCGACACCGGTCTCATGGTGCACGCGGTCGGCCTGGAGAACTGGCAGCGCACACACCGCTTCTGCTCCCGTTGCGGCGAACGCACCGTCATCGCCGCGGCCGGGCACATCCGCCGCTGCCCCGCCTGCGGCGCCGAGCACTACCCGCGCACCGACCCCGCCGTGATCATGGCGGTCACCGACGAGGCGGACCGCATCCTGCTGGGCCGCCAGGTGCACTGGCCCGAGGGCCGCTTCTCGACGCTCGCCGGCTTCGTCGAGCCCGGGGAGTCCATCGAGCAGGCGGTGCGCCGCGAGGTCTTCGAGGAGGCCGGCGTCAACGTCGGGCAGGTCGAGTACGTCGCCAGCCAGCCCTGGCCGTTCCCCTCCAGCCTCATGCTCGGGTTCATGGCCCATGCCACCTCGACCGAGATCGACGTCGACGGCGACGAGATCCACGAGGCCCGCTGGTTCTCCCGCGACGAGCTGGGCGCCGCCTTCGAGTCCGGCGAGGTGCTCCCGCCGTACGGCATCTCCATCGCGGCCCGCCTGATCGAACTCTGGTACGGCAAGCCGCTGCCGACCAGGAGTGTGTGACTCCGCGCTGCAGGTGTGGCGTACAACACAAAAGGCGGCGTCCGAGGAAACCTCAGGCGCCGCCTTTTGTGTGCGTCTCAGCGGAGCGTCACGCGCCGATCTTCTGCTTCACCTGCGCCAGCGACGGGTTGGTGAGGGTCGAGCCGTCCGCGAACAGCACGGTCGGCACCGTCTGGTTTCCGCCATTCGCCTTCTCGACGAACGCCGCGGACTCCGGGTCCAGTTCGATGTTGATCTCGTTGTAGGCGATGCCTTCGCGGTCCATCTGGCTCTTCAGCCGACGGCAGTAGCCGCACCACGTCGTGCTGTACATCGTCACAGTGCCCGGCATGTCTCTCGCGCTCCTTGGCTGCTGGGGATCGGGGGTCGCAGAGAGGGAACGTACGGGGATGGGCCACCATTCCCCCATCCGGTGCCCGGCCGCACGTGACGCGTGCCGCATGAGCGCCTGCTCCCTGCTGCCTGCCGCATGAGCGCCTGCTCCCTCCTGCCTGCCCCATGACCGCCTGCTGCCCGAGGCCTGCCGCATTAGTACGACAAGAGGCGTCCGCCTGTGGACAACCGCCGCACCCGTCTCCGGCGAACTGGCAGCATGGCGGTGTGACAGCAGCAACGCACTCCACGCTCTTCCCGCAGGTACCGGACTCGGCCGACGCGGTGCTCGAAGGGCTCGACCCCGAGCAGCGCGAGGTGGCCACCGCCCTGCACGGCCCGGTGTGCGTCCTGGCGGGTGCCGGCACCGGCAAGACCCGGGCGATCACCCACCGCATCGCCTACGGGGTGCGCGCCGGGATTCTGCAGCCCTCCAGCGTGCTGGCCGTCACGTTCACCAACCGGGCCGCGGGGGAGATGCGCGGCCGGCTGCGCCAGCTCGGTGCCGTCGGCGTCCAGGCCCGCACCTTCCACTCGGCCGCCCTGCGCCAGCTCCAGTACTTCTGGCCGAAAGCGATCGGCGGCTCCATGCCCCGGCTCGTCGACCGCAAGATCCAGCTCGTCGCCGACGCGGCGGCCGCCTGCCGCATCCGCCTCGACCGGGGGGAGCTGCGGGACGTCACCGGCGAGATCGAGTGGTCCAAGGTCACCCAGACCGTCCCCGCCGACTACGCGGCGGCCGCCGCCAAGGCCGGCCGGGACACCCCCCGCGACCCGGCCGAGATCGCCCAGCTCTACTCCGTCTACGAGGACCTCAAGCGGGACCGCTCCGTCATCGACTTCGAGGACGTCCTGCTGCTGACCGTCGCCGTCCTCCAGGACCGGCACGACATCGCCGACCAGGTCCGCGCCCAGTACCAGCACTTCGTCGTCGACGAGTACCAGGACGTCAGCCCCCTCCAGCAGCGCCTGCTGGAGCTGTGGCTCGGCGAGCGGGACAACCTGTGCGTGGTCGGCGACGCCAGCCAGACGATCTACTCGTTCACCGGGGCCACCCCCGACCACCTGCTGGACTTCCGCGCCCGCCACCCGGGGGCGACCGTCGTCAAGCTGGTCCGCGACTACCGGTCCACCCCCCAGGTCGTCCACCTCGCCAACGGCCTCCTCGCCCAGGCCCGCGGCCGCGCCGCCGACCACCGCCTGGAGCTGGTCTCGCAGCGGGAGGCCGGCCCCGAGCCCCGCTACATCGAGTACACCGACGAGCCCGCCGAGGCCGAGGGCGCCGCGCGCCGTATCCGCGAGCTGATCGACGCGGGCGTCCCGGCGAGCGAGATCGCGATCCTGTTCCGCACCAACTCCCAGTCGGAGACCTACGAGCAGGCCCTCGCCGACGCCGCGGTGCCTTACCAACTGCGTGGCGCCGAGCGGTTCTTCGACCGCCCCGAGGTGCGCAAGACGATCGTCGCCCTGCGCGGCGCGGCCCGCTTCGGCGGCAACGACTCACTCCTGGACGACGCCGTCGACCTGCCCTCCCAGGTGCGTGCCGTGCTCTCCGGCGAGGGCTGGACTTCCCAGCCCCCGGCCGGTTCGGGCGCCGTCAGAGAGCGCTGGGAGTCCCTGGCGGCCCTGGTGCACCTGGCACAGGACTTCACCGCGGCCAAACCCGGCGCCACCCTCGCCGATCTCGTCGCCGAACTCGACGAGCGGGCGGGCGCCCAGCACGCCCCGACCGTCCAAGGCGTCACCCTGGCCTCGCTGCACTCGGCCAAGGGCCTCGAATGGGACGTCGTCTTCCTGGTCGGGGTCGCCGAGGGCATGATGCCGATCACCTACGCGAAGACCGACGAGCAGATCGAGGAGGAGCGCCGCCTCCTCTACGTCGGTGTCACTCGCGCCCGCGAGCGCCTGCATGTCTCCTGGGCGCTGTCCCGCTCGCCGGGCGGCCGTCCGAACCGCCGCCCCAGCCGCTTCCTGGACGGACTGCGGCCCGGCTCCACGGCCACCGCGGTGCGCGGCGCGGCGGGCGGTGGCGCGGGTGTGGAACGTGGCTTCACCGGCAGAGCGGAGATCGCCGTCCCGCGCCGCACCCAGCGCACCCCGGCGCGCTGCCGGGTCTGCGGGCGCACGCTCACCGACGCTGGCGAGATGAAGCTGATGCGCTGCGAGGACTGCCCCTCCGACATGGACGAGGGCCTGTACGAGCGACTGCGTGAGTGGCGGGCGGACCAGGCGGCGCGCAGCGGACAGCCCGCGTTCTGCGTCTTCACCGACAAGACGCTGATGGCGATCGCCGAGGCCGTCCCCGACGACGAGCACGAACTGGCCCGCATCCCCGGAGTGGGACAGCGCAAGCTCAACCGGTACGGGGCGGATGTCCTGGCCATCTGCGCAGGCCAAGTCCTTGGCGGAGACGGCGAGAAGGACTGATCCGAACTCGTCGAAAAAATAGTTTGCGCATGCCCCAGCAATCCCCATAGGTTCTTAGCCACGGGGACGGAGGCCTTCTCGGAGGCCCCGATTCCGTGTTCTACTTGCATATCCGTCGGACTGGTTCATCCCAGTCCCCGAAACGCCGAGAGGAGGCGAGTCCAGTGATCAGCATCTACAGCAGCTCCGTCAGCACCCTGAAAATGACCGATCGCTCGGTCGTCGCCTCCCTGTGCATGCTCGGCGTCTCGAACCCGGGCACCGGTCTGTCCGGCATCACTGCCGTGCGTCCGGCGTCCGCCGTGTCTCTCGCGGGTCTTCCCATCCGTGAGCGCAATGAGCGACCGACGAAGGCACTGGAAGCAGTAGCGGCACAGGCGCAGGCCTATGCCTTTACGGCGGCCGGTGCCGGAAGCCGGAAGCAGACGAAGCAGCACCACCAGATGTGGGCCTTCCGTGGGCCAGAACCCTGGAGTGATCCAGCCTGATCGCTGATCAGGCCGGCGCCTTCAGGGCCGCGGAACCCCATCCGGGATCCGCGGCCCTTCTGTTTTCCCCGAACGGGGACGACGGAGCGAAGGCGCCTCGGGACTACAGCAGAACCCGGTACCAGCCGCCAACCGGCCCAACAGGGCCGGCACGACCAGACGAGGAAGACCAACCGTGCAACTCGAAGCGCACGCCCCGTCCGTACCGCCTTCCGAAACGATCCCCCCGCCCGGCCTCACGGAGGACTCCACCTTGACCCCGCTCACCGCGCTCACCGCGCTCGACGACGCCATCGAGAGCCTCGGCGTACCCGTCCCCTGCCGTTCCTACGACCCGGAGGTCTTCTTCGCCGAGTCGCCGGCGGACGTCGAGTACGCCAAGTCCCTCTGCCGCACCTGCCCGCTCATCGAGGCCTGCCTCGCCGGCGCCAAGGAGCGGCGCGAGCCCTGGGGCGTCTGGGGTGGCGAGCTGTTCGTCCAGGGTGTCGTCGTCGCCCGGAAGCGGCCCCGTGGTCGCCCGCGCAAGAACCCGGTCACGGCATGAACACCGCAGGAACGATCGACCGCCCCCTCACGAACGACCCCAAGAAGCAGGCCCCGATGAAGCCGTCCACCTATGAGCCCACCGGCTCCGCGATCGAAGACCTCACCATGACCGGCGTGACCGGTGCGCGTCAGAACAGGACCCGAGAGATGCAACTCCAACCAGAAGCCCTGGCTCGTGCGCATATGCACGACCGGCTGCATGAGGCCGCGCGGGAACGACAGGCCGTGCGCCTGGTGGTCGCCCGCCGGATGCAGCGCCGAGCGGAGCGCGCCTCGCTGCGCGCCCGCCGGGCGCTCGCCATGGCGGTCATGCAGTAACCCACCAGACCTGAAGCGGTGGCCTCCCGAGACCGGGAGGCGTCAGCTCCCCGCGGGGGCCGGTCCGTCCGCACGGACCGGCCCCCGCGGTGCGTTGTGCCCGCCGGCCGGCCGGTCCGGAGTTATCGTCACCGGGTGACGAGTCTTGCCGGAGGCAGCGACGATCCGGGCTCCCCGGCGGAGCCGCGGCCCCTGGTGTGCGCCCGCTGCGGCGCCCGGGCCGAGGCCCCGCAGCCCACCTGGACCTTCTCCGTGGAGAACGGCATCCGCCAGTACATCTGCGACACCTGCTCGCGCGAGAACCTCAGAGCGATCGAGGGGCGGCTGGACTCGGCCTGGTGGTAGCTCAGGCCTCGGCGGCCGACTCGCCCTCGATGTCGTCCTCGGGCAGGAACCCCGGCAGCCACTCCTCCAGTTCCTCGCGCAGCCGTACCGTCGCGCCCAGCTGGCACAGCACACCGATCGTGCTCAGGGTCACCCGGTGTATCAGGAGGTAGGCGGGCGGCAGATTCAGCTGCTTGCCCAGCTGGTGGGCGGGGGAGCGGGGGTCGGCGATGCGGGCAGCCTGGCCGCGCATCCAGCCTCGGGTGAAGGTGAACTCGTCGGCGCGGGCCGGCTCGATGATCGGCACGAGGTAGTCGAGGACGGCCGCCGGATCCAGCTCTATGGAGTCCTTGACGAAGCCCTCCTCGCAGAGGAGCTCGTATACGGCCTCCGCTTCCCCGTCGATGGTCATCCGCAGGGAGTCGCCGATCGGGGCCGGCAGTCCGCCGGGGAGGCGGTCGACCGTGCCGAAGTCCAGGACACCGAGCCGCCAGTCGTCCCCGCCCTTCGGGCCGCCGGGCAGCAGACGGAAGTTGCCCGGGTGCGGGTCGGCGTGCAGAAGGCCGGTGCGGGCCGGGCCCGAGAAGAGGAAACGGGCCAGGAGCTGGCCGGCGCGGTCGCGCTGCTCGGTGGTGCCGTCCGCGATGACCTCGGAGAGCGGGATGCCGTCCATCCACTCCGTGACCAGGACCTGGTCGCACTGGTGGACCACGGCCGGCACCACGACGTCCGGGTCGTCCGCGAACTCCTCGGCGTGCGCCTGCTGGGCCTGGGCCTCCAGTCCGTAGTCGAGCTCCTCGGAGACCCGGTCCCTGAGCTCCGTGATCAGGGGCTTGATGTCCATGCCGGGGATGAGCGGACCCAGGAGGCGGGCGAAACGGCTGAGTTGGTTCAGGTCGGACAGCAGGGCCTCGCCTGCTCCCGGGTACTGCACCTTGACCGCCACCTCGCGGCCGTCGTGCCACACTCCCCGGTGCACCTGACCGATCGAGGCAGCCGCGGCCGGCTTGTCCTCGAACTCCAGGAACAGATCGTGCCAATCCTCCCCGAGCCGTTCGCCGAGCACCCCGTGCACGGTGCGCGTCGGCATCGGCGGAGCCGCTTCCTGCAGCTTTGTCAGGGCCGCACGGTAGGGGCCCGCGACCTCCTCCGGCAGGGCCGACTCGAAGACGGACAGGGCCTGGCCGAACTTCATCGCCCCGCCCTTGAGCTCGCCTAGCACTTTGAACAGCTGCTCCGCCGTGCGCTGTTGCAGCTCGCGGCCGACGATCTCCGCGGACTCGCCGACGATCCGCTTGCCCAGTCCCCAGGTCGCCCGCCCGGCGAAGCCGAGCGGGAGCGCGGCCAGCTTGGCGGTCCGGGTGACCGCCTTGCGGGGAAGATCAGACATGCGCCCTCCAAGTCCCTGCCGGCCGCGCCGTGTCTGCCTTACGGCACAACTCCTTCGGCGACCGCTGCCCCGTCATTGTCGCGCGCGAACCCGTGTCCTCGGCGATGTGTTCTCCCTTACTTACCTTCTCCGCCGCCCCGCACCGGCATGCCGGATGCGCCCAGACCGGCCGGGCATGCCAGTTCAGACCGGGCAGCGAGACCTCCCAGCGGGCACCGGCGCTCGCCGGGAGACGGCCGTCGAGGAAGACGAGCGCATGGGCCGCCGCCAGCCCGGCGACCGTCGTGGCCAGCGTCAGGTCGCAGGGTCGGACCTGCCGTGACCTGCCCGCGCCCGAGCGCCACTGCGTGACCAGGCGGGGCCAGGCCGGATCCCGGTCCGTGCGCTCCTCCTGCAGACAGCCCGCGCAACCCGTCTCGCCGGGCAGGACGAGGGGGCCGACGACGCCCGTCGCTTCCACCACACCGGCGTACAGATGCGGCGTACCCGAGGTGACGAGGGGTTCGGCGGCGGACGGGGGCGGCGCGTGGACGGAGACGTCGTCGCGCGGGGCCAGGATCACCAGCGAGAAGCCGGGATCGCCGGCTGCGGACGGTGTCGTGGAGGTGCGGCGCGGTCGGCGGTCCGGGGCCGAGCGGCGCACGGCCTGGCGGGCGGCCTCGTCCCGGCGGGCGCCGATCGACTCCGCGGGCAGTCCGCCCGGTGTGACGTCCCATCGCTCGACCCGGCCGATGTCCTGGACGTCGACCTCGCCGACCCCCGCGGCCGACAGCAGCGAGGCCAGCAGTGCGCCCACCCGGCCCGCGCCGCGGACCTGGACGCGCAGTGCGCGGCGGGCGGCCAGGCGCCCCATCGCCTCGCCCGGTTCGGCGGTGAGCAGGGACAGCGAGGCGAGGTCCGGGCGCAGCCGGTCGAGGACGTCCTTCTTGCCGCGCAGGGCGTCCGCGGCCGGACCGCCTCCCTTCGCGTCGTCCAGCAGGCCGGCCCGCGCCAGTCGCCCCACCAGCTTGTCGACATGCCCGTCGGGCAGATCCATGTGGCGCCCCTCCTCGCGCAGCAGCGGCAGCCCTCGGGTGCCGTTGAGCAGATCGAGGAAGCCGCCTGTCGCCGGATCCATCGGACCCAGTGTCATCGCGTGTGCCGGAGTCATCCCGAACTGCACCGTGTTGAGATCCCGCCAGCCGCGCCGGAGCGCGGGCTTCACCAGCGGGGCGACCGGGGTCGTCCCGTCCGCCGCGCAGGTCGATTCGATTGCGTCCATGAACAGGCCCCCGTAGCACTGAGAGATCGTCACCGTCGGCCGGTGAGGATGCGGTCGGTGACCGGCCGGCGATCGGTCGACGGTCGGTGAATGGTCGGTGGATGGTCGGTCGACGGGCGATCGCGGTCTCCCCGGCGAGACCCAGCATGCCCGGGCCCGGCGACGGGTGCCGAAAGTTGTCCACAGGCGGTGGGTATTCGTCGTACAAATCAAGCGCTCGGTGGGGGATCGAGACGGAACCGTCCGGGAGGCGGGACTTCCCCCGTGTGCAGCGGGTAACGTCGGGGCGTGCCCGCCGACCCACTGCACAGCGCCGGAATGCCACAGCGCAGCACGACGAGCCAGCCGCCGAGCGGCTCGGGGGCGAGCGCGATCGAGGTTCGCAGGAGCGCCCGGCGACGCCGGACGGTATCCGCGTACCGCGAGGGCGATCGCACCGTCGTACTGATCCCTGCCCGGATGTCCGAGGCGGAGGAGCAGCGCTGGGTCACCGTCATGCTCGACAAGCTGGCCGCCCAGGAGAGCAAACAGGTGCTGGGCGACACCGAGCTCGCCGAGCGCGCGGAGCGGTTGTCCGCGCAGTACTTCGACGGCCGGGCCCGGCCCACCTCGGTGCGCTGGGTCACCAACCAGAACACCCGCTGGGGCTCGTGCACCCCGGCCGAGGGCAGCATCCGTCTGTCGCACCGGCTGCAGGGCATGCCCGAATACGTGGTCGACTACGTCCTCCTCCACGAGCTGGCGCATCTGCTGGTGCCGGGTCACGGGCCCGATTTCTGGCGGCTGTTGGAGGCCTATCCGCGTACCGAGCGGGCCCGGGGCTATCTCGAAGGAGTGGTCGCCGCGGAACGGCTGCCGCACCTTCCCGGCGCCGGCGGGGAGTGACGACCACTTCCGGCCACGCACGCGTGTTCTGTACCGGGTCTGTACCGACTTCATGCGATGTCGGAGTTTGCCGTTAGCCTGGCGCGACGCACTCGCATTCGGGATGGGGGACGGTCGTTACGCATGGCCAGGGAATTCCAACGCGGCCACAAGGCCAAGATCAGTGACCTCACCGCGGGCACTGATCTGTACGTAGGCGTGCAGATCAGTGGCCCCGGACTGACGTTCGACATCAGCTGCTTCGGCCTCGACGCCGACGAGCGTCTCTCGGACGACCGGTACTTCGTCTTCTTCAACCAGCCGAAGTCCCCCGAGGAGTCCATCCAGCTCCTCGGCGCCCAGGCGGGTGACACGGAGTCGTTCCGGATCACGCTGGACAGGATCCCGCCGCAGATCCAGAAGCTGTCGTTCACGGCGACCATCGACGGCGCCGGGCAGATGTCCCAGGTCGCGCCCGGATACCTCCGGATCGTCGCGGGCGGCGAGGAGGTGGCCCGGTACGCCTTCAACGGCTCGGAGTTCACCACCGAACGGGCCGTGATGCTGGGCGACTTCTATCTGAAGGACGTCTGGCGGTTCGCGGCCGTGGGCCAGGGCTTCGACGGTGGCCTGGAAGCGCTGCTGAAGAACTTCGGCGGCGAGGTCATGGAGGAGGAGGCGCCCGCCGCGCCCGCCCCGCAGCAGTCGCAGCCCGGCGCCGCCCCCGGCTTCGCGCCGCCCGCGTTCGGCGCCCCGGCCGCCCCGGCACCCGCTCCCGTCCCCGCTCCGGCGCCGCAGGGCTTCGCGCCGCCACCGGGTGCGACGCCGCCCCCGCCCGGCGCGCCCGCGCCCGTCCCGAACGTGCACGCCGCGCCCACCATCGTCGCGCCCATGGCCCCGCCCGGCGTCGCCCCGGTGCCACCTCCGGGACCGGCGCCCACGCCGTACGGCCAGCCGCCCCAGCAGCAGCCGTACGGTCAGCCGCCCGGCCAGACGGCCCCGCCGCCGCCCGGATACGGCCAGCCACCGGCGCCCCACGCCCCGGCCCCGCCGCCCGGCTACGGCCAGCCGACCGCGCCCCCCGGCTACGGTCAGCAGCCGCCCCTCGGCCAGGTCCCGGGTCAGCAGCCCGGCGGCTACGGCGTCCCGCAGGGCGCTCCCCAGGGCGGTGCCGGAGTGACCGCCGCGCTGTCGATGTTCAAGGAGACGCCCACCGGTCAGCGCTGGACCCTGCAGAACAGCAAGCTCGTCCGCGTCGACCTCGGCATGGGCGGCCAGCCCGTGCTCGCCCGTCAGGGCAGCATGGTGCTCTACCAGGGCAAGGTCGACTTCGGCTACAAGGGCGCGGGCTTCGCCGGCCGGATCGTGGGCGGCGCGACCGGCCAGGAGATGCAGCTGATGCGCTGCACCGGCCAGGGCCAGGTGTTCCTCGCCGAGAACGCCACCCACCTGCACCCCATCGAGCTCCAGGGCGACGCCATCTGCGTCTCCGCCGAGAGCGTCCTCGCCTTCGACGAGAGCCTCCAGTACGAGGTCCGGCGCATCGAGGGCCACGGCATCCCCGGGGGCGCGCTGTTCACGATGCAGTTCCAGGGGACCGGCACGATCGTCGTCAAGACCCATGGCACGCCCGTGGTGCTGCCCGTGACGCCGACGACGTTCGCCGACGCCAACGCCGTGGTCGCCTGGTCGGCGGCCTCCCAGGTGATCGTCTCCAGCCAGGTCCGGATGCGGCGCAACGCCTACCCGGGTGACACCGGCGAGAGCGTCAACCTGCAGTTCCGGGGCGCCCCCGGCAACTTCATCGTCGTCCAGCCGTACGAGGTCTGAGGGAGCCCGTCATGTACCAGCCGCTCGCGGGCTACGCCCCCGCACCCGTCACCACCCGCATGGAGAACCACGGCGACCACATGCTCAAGGTCGCCATGCAGAGCGGACAGGACCTCTTCGCGCGCGTGGGGTCCATGATCGCCTACGAGGGCTTCGTCCAGTACGAGCCCAACCCACCCGCCGTGCGCCAGATCGCCCGCGACTGGATGACCGGCGAGGGCGCGCCCCTGATGAAGTGCACCGGCGACGGACTGCTCTACCTCGCCGACTACGGGGCCAACGTCGTCGTCATCAACCTCAACGGGGACGGCATCTCCGTCAACGCGACCAATCTGCTCGCCTTCGACGCCCACCTCACCTGGGGTGTCGAGCGGGTCAAGGGGCTCGCGAAGTTCGCCGGACAGGGCCTGTGGAACACGAAGATCTCCGGGCAGGGCTGGGTCGCGCTGACCTCCCGGGGCAAGCCGATCGTCGTCGACTGCGGCGGTGGCGAGGACGAGACCTACGTCGACCCGGACGCGCTCGTCGCCTGGTCCCCGAACCTCAAGGTGAAGGGCAAGCGCAGCTTCAAGGCGCAGTCGCTGATCGGCCGCGGCAGCGGCGAGGCCTACCAGATGGCCTTCTCCGGTCAGGGCATCGTCGTCGTCCAGCCCAGCGAGGACAGCACCGACCGCCTCCGGTTCCGGGGCTGAGGGGGAGCCAGAACGTCATGCAGAGTCCGCTTTTCGCCTTCAACGACTCGCAGTCCCAGGACCGCTACAGCCTGCAGAACAAGCAGCTGCTGCGGGTCCTCCTGCAGGGCCACGACGACATCCTGGCCCGCAAGGGCACCATGGTCGCCTACCAGGGGCTCGTCGAGTTCGACGCCGAGTACCAGAGCAACCAGCAGTCACGCGCGCGTGCGTACACCGGCGAGGGCCTGAGCCTGATGCGCTGCCACGGGCAGGGCACGGTCTACTTCGCCAACCTCGCCCAGCACATCCATGTGGTGGACGTGGAGCAGGACGGCCTGACCGTCGACAGCGGCTACGTCCTCGCGATGGACTCCTCGCTGCACCACGAGGTCATCGCCGTCGACAGCCTCTACGGCATCTCCGGCTCCGGGAAGTACCAGCTGAACATCACCGGCCGCGGCAAGGTCGCCCTGATGACCTCGGGCGCGCCGCTGATGTTGCAGGTCACGCCCGACAAGTACGTCAACTGCGACGCCGACGCGATCGTCGCCTGGTCGACCGGGCTGCGGGTGCAGATGCAGGCGCAGACGCATTCCTCGGGCGTGTGGCGGCGCCGGGGCAACACCGGTGAGGGCTGGGAGCTCAGCTTCATGGGCAGCGGCTTCGCACTGGTCCAGCCGAGTGAACTGCTGCCGCCGCAGAACGCCCAGATCGGGTCGGGCCTCGCCGCCCAGTACGGCATGGGGCAGCACGGGGCCCGGGCACAGAACCAGGGGAACGTCTGGAGCTGAGGCCGCGGTAAGGGGTGACCTCAAGGGCGGTCACCCCTTACCGCGTCAGAGTCGCGTTACCGCCTCAGAGTCGCGCCAGGGTTGCGTCGAGCAGTCGTACGACGGAGTCGTCCGCCACGGACGCGACCTCGGCGTACGGGAACCAGCGCAGGTCCAGCGACTCGTCGCTGATGGCCTCCACGGCTCCCCGCGGGGCCACGGCGGCGTACTGCACGTCCAGGTGCCAGGCACACGGTGTCCGGTGCCGGTCCAGACGGACCGGGGTGTCTCCCAGCAGGCGCAGCGAGGAGATGCCGGACTCCTCCGTGGCCTCGCGCAGTGCCGCGTCCGCGAGCGTGTCGTCGCTCCGCTCGCAGTGCCCGCCCATCTGGAGCCACATGCGCAGTTTCCCGTGCAGGGTGAGCAGCACACGCTCCTGCTCCGGGTCGATCACCAGCGCGCTCGCCGTGATGTGCCCATCCTTGCAGTCCTTCCACATCCCGTCGGGGTGACGGTCGAGATGGCCCAGGTAGACCTGCTGCAGGTCCTGCTGGTCCGGGTACTTCTCCAGCACCCGGACCGCGTCTTCGTGGAGGGTCACTCGGTGTCGTCGTCCTTCTTCTTCGGATCCGCCTTCTCGGCGGAGCCGTCCGCGGCCTCGCCCAGCATCTTGTCCAACTCGGAGAAGTCCAGCTGCTCGCGGTGGACGAAGCCGTCCGGGTCGTCCAGGTCGGAGGCGGTGGGAAGCATGTCCGGGTGGGACCACAGGGCGTCACGGCCGTCGACCCCGCGCGCGTCCGTGAGCGAGGCCCACAGACGGGAGGCGTCGCGCAGCCGGCGCGGGCGCAGCTCCAGGCCGATCAGCGTGGCGAACGTCTGCTCCGCCGGGCCGCCCGTCGCACGGCGGCGGCGCAGCGTCTCGCGCAGCGCGTCCGCCGACGACAGCCGGGGCTTCGCGGCCGCGTGGACGACGGCGTCGACCCAGCCCTCGACGAGCGCCAGGGCCGTCTCCAGACGGGCCAGGGCCGCCTTCTGCTCGGGCGTGTCCTCCGGCTGGAACATGCCCTGCTGAAGGGCGTCCTGCAGCTGCTCCGGGTTCTGCGGGTCGAACTGGCCGACCACGTCCTCCAGCTTGGCGGTGTCGACCTTGATGCCGCGCGCGTAGCCCTCGACCGCGCCGTACAGGTGCGAGCGCAGCCATGGCACATGCGCGAAGAGTCGCTGGTGGGCGGCCTCGCGCAGGGCGAGATACAGGCGCACCTCCTCCTTGGGCACTCCCAGGTCCTTGCCGAAGGACTCGATGTTCACCGGCAGCAGCGCGGCCTTGCCGGCCGGGCCGAGCGGCAGGCCGATGTCGGTCGAGCCGACGACCTCACCCGCGAGCACCCCCACGGCCTGTCCGATCTGCGTGCCGAACATGGCCCCGCCCATCGAACGCATCATGCCGATCAGCGGGCCCGCCATGGCCTGCATCTCCTCCGGCAGGACATCGCCCATCGCCGCGCCGACCCGCTCGGCGACCGGGTCGACCAGCTCCTGCCACGCGGGCAGGGTCGCCTCGACCCACTCCGCGCGCGACCACGCGACGGCGGAGCCGGCGCCCGACGGCAGCGACGTGGCGTCGTCCAGCCACAGGTCGGCCAGGCGGACGGCCTCCTCGACCGCGGTGCGCTCGGCCGGGCCGACGCTCGTGTCCTTGATGCCGTCCGACGTGCCCTGGGAGACCGTCTGGCGGGCGATCTGCTTGGCCATGTCCCAGTTCACCGGGCCGCCCTCGTACGAGAGCATCTGGCCCAGCTGCTGGAAGGCGGCGCCCAGGTCGGTGGGGTTCAGCGAACCGAACATGGCAGCGAGCGGATTGTCCGCGCCGGGGCCGCCGAAGCCCCCGGCGCCGGGCAGCCCGCCGAAACCGAACGGGTTGGCCGGGCCCTGACCGCCACCGCTCTGCTGGTCCTTCTTCTTGCCCTCGTCGCCGTCTTCCGGCTCCTCCGGCGGAAGGCCGAATCCGAATGGGGTGTCACTCACGGGATTCCTCGGCTGTTAAGGCCGCCGGTTGTCTCCGACGGCGCGGCTGCCCGATAACACCACCCAGCGTAGACACCATGGGCGGTTCGGGCCTCGGTGCTTCGCCGACTCTTGGCCTGCGGCAGGATGGATGCCACCTGGTACGGACGCGTCACTCGCGTTCTTACTGAAGACAACCGCTGGAGACGCCCGGTGAGTTCCCCAGATCCGCAGGTTCGCGCAGCGCGAAACGAAGCAACCCCGCCGACGGTGCGCGGTCCCGTCGTGGCCGTCACCGGTGCCGCCACCGGCGTCGGGGCGCTGCTCACCGAGCGGCTCGCCGCGTCGGAGGAGATCAAGCAGGTCATCGCCATCGACGAGCGGCGCGGCGAGTGCGCGGCGGCGCAGTGGCACATCCTCGATGTGCGGGATCCGGCCATCGCGGACAAGCTGCGCGGGGCCGATGCGGTGGTCCATCTGGCGCTGGACCTCGATCTGGAGACGGACGGAGCCGCCCGGACGGCCTACAACGTGCGGGGGACGCAGACCGTGCTCACCGCCGCCGCGGCGGCCGGGGTCCACCGGGTCGTGCTGTGCACGTCCTCGATGGTCTACGGGGCGCTGCCGGACAACGAGCTGCCGCTGTCGGAGGACGCCGAGCTGCGGGCCACGGCCGAGGCCACCGGTGTGGGCGACCTGCTGGAGATCGAACGGCTCGCGCGGCGCGCGCCCCGCGCGCACCCCGGGCTCAATGTCACCGTCGTACGCCCCGCAGTGCTGGTCGGAGGCACCGACACCGCGCTGACCAGGTACTTCGAGTCGCCCCGGCTGCTCGTTGTCGCCGGGTCGCGGCCCGCCTGGCAGTTCTGCCATGTCGAGGATCTGTGCAGCGCCCTGGAGTACGCCGTCCTGGAGAGGGTCGAGGGGGATCTCGCGGTCGGGTGCGACGGGTGGCTGGAGCAGGAGGAGGTCGAGGAGCTCAGCGGGATCCGGCGGATGGAGCTGCCCTCGGCGGTCGCGCTGGGCGCGGCGGCCCGGCTGCACCGGATCGGGCTGACGCCCTCGCCGGCCGGGGATCTCGCCTACACGATGTACCCCTGGGTGGTGAGCGGGAGCCGGCTGCACGACGCCGGGTGGCGGCCGCAGTGGACCAATGAGGAAGTGCTCGCAGAACTGCTCGAAGAGGTCTCCGGGCGGCACACGGTTGCCGGACGCCGGCTGGGACGCAAGGACGCGACGGCGGCGGGGGCCGCGGGCGCGACGGTCGCTCTGCTGGGTGCGGCGGCCGTGGTGCGGCGGGCCCGCAAGGCCCGCCGGCGGATCTGAGCGGGCGCCGTCCTGCCGTCCTGCTGTCCTGCCGTCCTGTAGGACGCTCCAAGCCCCCACGCGCGCGTGCCGGGTGAAAGTCGTATTCCGCGTCGTCGGACCCGTGAGGCACGATGGACGCATGGCACCTAACCACGACCATCCCGGTGAGCAGGCCGCGGACGATCCCATCAAGCTGATCGGCGTGCGGGAGACGCCGCTCTCCGTGGACGAGGTCTTCCGGGCCGTCGGGGACGACGCGGCCGGGGGGACCGCGCTGTTCGTGGGGACCGTGCGCAACCACGACGGGGGCGCCGACGTCGACCGGCTCGGGTACTCGTGCCACCCCAGTGCCGAGGCCGAGATGCGCCGGATCGCGGAGAAGGTCGCCGCGGAGTATCCGGTGCGGGCGCTGGCCGCCGTGCATCGGGTGGGGGACCTGGTGGTCGGCGATCTCGCCGTCGTCGTCGCCGTCTCGTGTCCGCACCGCGGGGAGGCCTTCGAGGCCTGCCGCAAGCTGATCGACGATCTCAAGCACGAGGTGCCGATCTGGAAGCATCAGACCTTCTCGGATGGTACGGACGAATGGGTCGGCGCGTAGCGCCGTCGTCGAGGGGTGGTGGTCGGGCGACGGGAGGGCGGGTCGGGGCCTGTTGAGTCCCTCGGTCGGCCCCGGGTTGCGTAACCGGACCCCTGGCGTGAGCGTTGTCAGTGCGGATGGTTAATCTGCTGATCAGTCAGTTCTTGCGGTAGCTCACCGGGGTTGGGAGGTCGGCGTGGGTGCGCTCGTCTGGTTGTTGATTCCCCTCGTGGCCGGGATCGCCGCCGGTCTGTGGGGCAGCTGGGCCAACCGGACGCGGAAGATCCGCAGCGACGGACCCGAGCTCGACGGGTACGCGCGCTTCCGAGAGGCCATGGACAGATCACACTCCGGCACCTGACGAAGAGGTGGGCCTGACGGTCCGCTGACAGGGGCGTCCCGTACTGTCATGGCATGCCACGCCGCACCGCGACGATGCTCGCCTCCACCCTGATGCTGATCGCGCTCCTGTGCGCGGGTGTGTTCATCCCCGTGCCGTACTCGGAGATGTCGCCGGGACCGACGGTGAACACGCTCGGGGACCACGACGGCGAGCCGGTGCTGCAGATCTCCGGGCGCAGGACCTACGCGACCAGCGGGCATCTGAACATGACCACGGTCAGGGTCACCAGCGCCGACTACCGGATGAACGTCGTCGAGGCCGTCTACGGCTGGCTCGCGCACGACGACAAGGTCGTGCCGCACGACACGCTCTACCCGGACGGCAAGACCGAGGAGCAGTCCACCCAGGAGAACGCCGAGGAGTTCAGCCAGTCCCAGGAGAGCGCCAAGGTGGCCGCTCTCAAGGAGCTCGGCATCCCGGTGAAGTCCTGGGTGATCGTCTCCACCGTGGTGAAGGACTCGCCCGCCGAGGGCAAGCTGCACGCCGGGGACGTCATCAAGGAAGTCGACGGTACGGCCGTCAAGGAGCCGACCGACGTCGCCAAGCTGGTGACCAAGCACAAGCCCGGCCAGGACGTCGTCTTCACCGTCGTGCCCGCCAAGGAGCAGGCCGCCGCCGAGAAGGCGCACAAGACGGCGACCAGGACCGATAACGTCACGATCACCACGGCCGCCTCCGACGACAGCGGCGCGAAGCGGGCCATCGTCGGGATCTCCGCGGGGACCGATCACACCTTCCCGTTCACCATCGACATCAAGCTCGCCGACGTCGGCGGACCCAGCGCCGGTCTGATGTTCTCGCTCGGCATCTACGACAAGCTCACCCCGGGCAGCCTCACCGGCGGCAAGTTCGTGGCCGGCACCGGCACCATCGACGACAACGGCAAGGTCGGGCCGATCGGCGGCATCGAGATGAAGACGGTCGGCGCGCGCGACAAGGGCGCCCAGTTCTTCCTGACCCCGTCCGAGAACTGCGCGGCCGCCGCCAAGGACACGCCGAGCGGCCTCAGGCTGGTCAAGGTCGACACCATCGCCGACGCCCTCGGCGCGCTGAAGGACATCCGCAGCGGCGACACCGCCGACCTGCCGAAGTGCACGACCAAGGGCTGACGGCGCACGGCTTCGGTACGACGACGGGGGCGCCCGCAGAGCGGATGGGCGCCCCCGTCGCCGTACCGCGACAGGTCAGTCCTCGAAGGTGGCCGTCAGGGCCTCGGCGAGGCCCGGGACCAGGTCGCCGCCGGTGAGGACCTCCGTGGGGGTGTCCTTGTCGCGCAGCCGCAGGGCCGACTCGCGGGTGCCGTCGCGCAGGACCGCCACCGTCATCCGGACCTCCTGACGGTCGGGGTGCTCGGCGACCCAGCGGGCGAGCTTCTTCTCGTTCAGGCCTTCCGGGACCTGGGCCTCCGCGGACGGCGGCAGCATCAGCCGCTCCACCGTGAGCGCGCAGCCGGCCACCGCGTCGGGCCAGGCGATGGTGCCGAGGAACTCGTCGAGCGGCTTGTTCGCGGGGATCTCGTCCTGCTCGATCGGGGTGAGACCGGTGGACTGCTGTTCGTCCTCAAGGCCGAGCTGGGCCGCGAGAGCGGGTTCCTGGGTCCGCAGTCGAGCGGTGTCGACCAGGGCGAAGAGGCGGGCGGGCTGGTCCCAGCCGAGGCCGGAGGCGTACTCGTCGATCTCGAGTACGGCCCGGGTGAGCGGGCTCGCCGCCATGGGGGTGTTGGACATGGTCACAATCCTGCCTCGTTCATGGCCGGAATCGGGAACCGAGTAAACCGTGAGTAAGTTGCATAGGTGTGGGCCCGCGATCACGGGGGGCCACGGAGGGGCTCACGAACACGCGGGGGCCTGACGAACCGACAGCGACTTCGAGGTGCGCACCTTGGCTTTCCAGATGCCGGACCGCGGCGGAGGCCCGACGGGGCCACGGATCAGAGCGGGCCGCCCGTCCCGGCGAGTCCGGACCCTGCTCATGACACTGGGCGTCCTTGCCGTGCTCGGCATGGCGTTCACCATGTTCGCGGGCTTCTGGACGGACTGGCTGTGGTACCGCTCCGTGAAGTACACGTCCGTCTTCACCACCACCCTGTGGACCAAGATCGGGCTGTTCTTCGTCTTCGGCCTGCTGATGGCCCTCGCGGTCGGGGTCAACATCTGGCTCGCGCACCGGCTGCGGCCGCCGCTGAGCGCCATGTCGATGGAGCAGCAGAGCCTCGACCGCTACCGGATGGGCATCGCGCCGTACAAGAAGTGGCTGCTGCTCGGGATCACCGCCCTGGTGGGCCTGATCGCCGGCGCCTCCGCGTCGAGCCAGTGGCGGACCTGGCTGATGTGGGTCAACGGGGTGCCCTTCCACCAGAAGGACCCCCAGTTCCACCTCGACGTCTCCTTCTACGCCTTCGACCTGCCCTGGTACCGCTTCCTGCTCGGCTTCGGCTTCGCCGCCGCGATCCTCTCCCTGATCGCCGCCGCGCTCACGCACTACCTGTACGGCGGCCTGCGGGTCACCAGCCCGGGTGCGCGGGCCACCGCCGCCGCCACCGGTCATCTCTCGGTGCTGCTCGGCATCTTCGTGGCCCTGAAGGCGGTCGCGTACTGGCTCGACCGGTACGGACTCGCGGTGAAGTCCAGCGACTTCAAGGCGACCGACAGCTGGACGGGCCTCAGGTACGTCGACGCGAACGCGTATCTGCCCGCGAAGACCATCCTGTTCTGCATCGCCGTCATCTGCGCGCTGCTGTTCTTCGCCACCCTGTGGCGGCGCACCTGGCAGCTGCCGGTGATCGGCTTCGGCCTGATGGTGCTCTCCGCGATCCTGATCGGCGGGCTCTACCCGGCGATCGTGCAGAAGTTCCAGGTCCAGCCGAACGAGCAGGCCAAGGAAGCCCCGTACGTCCAGAAGAACCTCAAGGCGACGCGCGAGGCCTACGGCATCGACGACACCAAGGTCAGCGACTACTCGGGCACCAGCAAGACCACGGACAAGACCAAGCTGCGCGACGACGTCGACTCCACGGCGAGCATCCGCATCCTGGACCCGAACGTGGTCTCGCCGACCTTCCAGCAGCTCCAGCAGATCAGGAACTACTACGGGTTCCCGACCAACCTGGACGTCGACCGCTACAGCAAGGACGGCAAGGTCCAGGACACGGTCATCGGTCTGCGCGAGCTGAACCTCGCCGGCATCCCGAAGAACAACTGGATCAACGACCACTTCCGCTACACCCACGGCTACGGCGTGGTCGCCGCCAAGGGCACCGACGCCGACCCCAACGGCCAGCCGGTCTTCACCGAGTCCGACCTGCCCTCCACCGGTGATCTCGGGCAGTACGAGCAGCAGATCTACTACGGCGAGAAGACCACCACGTACTCGATCGTCGGCGGTCCCCAGAAAGAGATCGACTACTCCGACGACAGTGGTGAGAAGACCACCAGCTACAAGGGCAACAGCGGCGTCAACCTCGACAACCCGATCAACCGGGCGGCGTACGCGGTGGCCTTCAGCGAGCCGCAGATCTTCTACTCCGGGGCGATCGGCAAGGGGTCGCGGATCCTGTACAACCGCACGCCCAAGGAGCGCGTGGAGGCGGTGGCGCCCTGGCTGACCATCGACGGCGACGCCTATCCGGCGGTGGTGGACGGCCGTATCCAGTGGATCGTCGACGCGTACACGACGACGAACGGATACCCGTACGCCTCCCGTACGACCCTCGGTGACACCACGGCCGACTCGCTGACCGCCAGCAACAACTCGCGCGCGGTGGTGGCCCAGCAGAACCAGGTCAACTACATCCGCAACTCGGTGAAGGCGACCGTCGACGCGTACACCGGCCAGGTCAAGCTCTACCAGTGGGACACCCAGGACCCCGTCCTGAAGACCTGGATGAAGGCCTTCCCGCACACGGTCGAGCCCAGGACCGCCATCTCGAAGTCCCTGATGGAGCACCTGCGTTACCCGCAGGACCTGTTCAAGGTCCAGCGGGAGCTGCTGACCCGGTACCACGTCACCAACGCGCAGACCTTCCTCACCGGCAGCGAGGTGTGGCAGGTGCCCAACGACCCGACGAACCAGTCGGGCAACGCGGTGCCGCCGTACTACCTGAGCATGAAGATGCCGGACCAGTCGGCGCAGACGTTCTCGCTGACGACCACGTTCACACCCAACGGGCGTGACAACCTCAGCGCGTTCATGTCGGTCGACGCCGAGGCGGGCTCCAGCGACTACGGCAAGATCAGAATCCTGAAACTGCCGACCAGCACGACGGTCGACGGACCCAAACAGGTGCAGAGCCAGTTCAACTCCGAACAGGACATCGCCGAGTCGATCAAGCTCCTCAAGGGCGGTGACTCCGACATCGAGTACGGCAACCTGCTGACGGTGCCTCTCGACGGAGGACTGCTCTACGTGGAGCCGGTCTACGTACGCGGTGGTGGACTCAAGTACCCCCTCCTGCGCAAGGTGTTGGTGAGCTACGGCGACAAGACCGCGTTCGAGGACACGCTCGACCAGGCCCTCAACAAGGTCTTCGGAGCGGAGAGTTCGACCACTCCGCCACCGGGCACGGGGACGACCACACCACCGACGTCCGGTAATCCGACGGTCCAGCAGGCCCTCGACGACGCCCAGAAGGCGTTCGACGCCGGCCAGGCGGCCCTGAAGAAGGGGGACTGGCAGGCGTACGGCCAGGCCCAGAAGGACCTGGAGGCCGCGCTCAAGAGGGCCGAGGAGGCACAGTCCAAGGCCGGCAAGACCACTGGTGGCAGTGGCGGCAAGGGCAGTGGCACCCCCAGCCCGAGCAGCAGTCCCAGCAGTGGTCCTAGCAGTGGTCCCAGCAGTGGTCCGAGTCCCAGCGGGAGTTCGGGCGGCGGCTGATCAAAAGCCCCTCCCGCGTCGTGATACGGTTGCAGAACAACGGCGCGGGGTGGAGCAGCTCGGTAGCTCGCTGGGCTCATAACCCAGAGGTCGCAGGTTCAAATCCTGTCCCCGCTACTG
>Ga0182007_10000520_pt1 | contig 22665 bp, 20 predicted proteins | sample Sormic07211113_1_FD_123023 | JGI IMG/M metagenome (GOLD analysis project Ga0182007, IMG submission 123023) | Rhizosphere microbial communities from Sorghum bicolor, Mead, Nebraska, USA - 072115-113_1 MetaG | ecosystem: Host-associated > Plants > Roots > Rhizosphere | place: USA: Nebraska... | reverse complement strand
TTCATGAACAGGTCCATCCATTTTTTCGCCGCACCGAGGTAGTCCTCCAGCGGCTCGATGTCGTCCTTGAAGGTGGCGAAGATCATGCCGGCGTAGCTTTCGGTACGCAGGCTGACCAGCGGCAGCTCGGCCTTGTCGATGCAGTCGTCGTAGCTTTCCGGGTGTGGGATGCCACGCAGTGAGCCGTCGAGCGCGTAGCCCCAGCCGTGGTAAGGGCAGACGAAGCTGTTGGTCTTGCCTTTTTTGTGTTCGCACACAGTGGCGCCACGGTGGCGACAACGGTTGAGCAGCACGTGCACGTCTTTCTTGCGGTCACGCACCACGATCACCGGCTGCTTGCCGATATAGGTGGTCTTGTAGCTGCCGTTGTCGGGTATCTCGCTTTCGTGGGCGACCCAGATCCAGGTGCTATAGAAAATCTTCTCCAGCTCGGCGTCGAACAGTTGCGCATCGGTATACATCGAGGTGTGGACGCGATCGGCCTGCACCCGTTCAGCGGGGTCGACGGCGAGGTTTACAGCGGGAATCAGCATGCTCATGGAAGTATCCTCGTCGGCATCAAGTACGCTGAATGATCAGCTCGCGCCCAACCCGGGCTTCAACCTTGGTGTAGCGCCACAGCTTGTAAGGGCCATCGCCCACCGGGGTGCTACGAAACAGGTTGCACATGGCATGCACGGTCTGGATATCCGGCACGTCGGCCAACAGGTAGGTGGTCCAGGGGAAGCCATCGGACGGCCCGACCATGCTCTGGTCGTCATCCATATTGCCCAGCACCTTGACCCCGGCCAGGTCGTGGATACCGTTCCACATTGCACTGAACGCGGCCCACACCTGCAATTGCTCGTCGCGCGCAGCATCGAAAAAATTCTGGTTGATTCCCATGCAGAACAGCACGCGCAAGGTCTTTTTATCGCTCATTTTATTTCCTCGACGGTTAGTGGTAGCCAGGCAAAAGCTATTTGCCGAAGAACATGGCTCCGGCGTTTTGATAAGTGATGTCGCCCATGAAAGCGTGCTGGGTTACCACCTGGGCGTCGTTGACGCAGCTGTCAGGAAAGTCGATGGGGCTAAAATCGTGAGTGCTCCAGACAAAATAGTCTTGGGAAACGCAACGCCAGAATAAAGCGGCCAAGAACCGCTCAAAAAGAGTGGCTGTCTAAAAAGGGTGCCCTCGGGAACGAGGGCACCTCCACCAAGGAGCAAAAGTGGAAACTATTCCAAGCGCACGGATGAAACGCTCTGCCGGTTTCCATTACTGACTGCGTTATTTACGTCATGCTTTTCTTTGATCAAGCTAGATCTCGCAAGAAGTACAGAACGTTTGCCAGGCAAAACTCGGCGATTCGACGGTGGGCTATGGCGTGTCTAGGGATACAACTTTATCTAAACGGGCAGGAACAAAAACAGGTGACATCATTCACCTGCCAGGTATCAAAATGTCGTAGCAAACACCAACTGGGTGTACATATTTGTATCGTTGTTACCCAACTGCGTCCCCCCCTTCTCTGCGCTCTTGCCGGGCTGGTAGATGCCTAACAACGGCAAAACGGTCAAGTGCTGATTAACGCGCCATTCGGCATACAAGTCGATTTCATGACCATCGGTGTTACGCACGTTACGATCGATGGTGTCGTAATTAAAGTACATGGCTCCGAGGGTCAGGCTTTCCAAAGGAGAGACCTTGAATGTAACATTCTGGATACGAGCGTTATTGTTGAAGGGGCCGGCATAGTTACTTGCCACTTCACCCTGGAACCATGTGCCGTAACCACGACCCGTTCCATAAAACAAGGTGTCGTAACCCTCTGAAAAGCGGCTGTAGCGATAGCTGGCGCTCGGCTTCCACGGGGCATCAGCAAAGGTCCACCCTGCTTCCAGATACCAAGCGTCCTCATTCGCCGCATTCGGTTTGTTTTGCCTGGCGTATTCACCCGACAAAAACAGGTTTTCCACGCCCGCATTACCCACTGCGCGCACGCTGTAGGTCTTCATGCCGTCACGCTCAAGCTGCAGGGGCGAAGCGTACTGTTCAGCGATTTTCGTGGTGTTGACGTACGTCAGGCCAACCGTACCGGCTGCAGCCACGTGTTCCAGCGTACTGACGTACATCTCGGTATTGGCCTGAGAGGGGTTATCGGATTTAAGCCACATCAGATCGCCACGCCAGCCCTCTTTACCGCCAATGCGCAACACGGCTGTCTTATCGAACGCTTTGCGGGCAGCCACGTAGAAAGCACCTCCACGATTGTACTGTCCGTCGCCGAGGCCGCGACCCGCACTGAAGGCGTCGCCCTGAATAAGGAAGCCGTCGCCCACTGCAATATTCTGTCGACCGAATGAAAAGTCGATGCCGTCTTTGCCAAGGACTTCAAATAGGTTGCCCGAGCGCCATCCCAGATAAGCATCTTCAATCTTGGTGGTGCGCTCAGATCCATCAGTGTAGCCTGCAGCATCCCCGTCCCCCCAAGTGGCCGAACTGACCAATGAGAAGGCACCATAGGCCGTCCCTGCGCCTCGCAATCCCTGATCGCCGCTCACGCCATACTTGATGTAGCCCTCTCTCCATGTGGACGCTCCCTGTGTTAACCGGCCAGAGGCTGGATAACTTTCACGACTGTGGAAAACGCCAAAAACCGCATCCAGGTTAGCATTGAGATGGGTGTCATCTCGGGAAAAAAGCTCGTAAGCGCCCGCGGGAGTTGTTGCATTGAACAGTGCAGCGAGGGTACAAAAGTGAAGCAGGGAATATCGACGCATGGTTGCATTTCCATTTTTTTTATTGGGTTAAGCGATGCATTAAATGGGCTATTCCTCACCTGCATTTAAATGCCGCCAGGATTCTGCAGTCGTTGGGGTAGTCAATGCGAGCTACTAATTAATAGTTGCGCAGTCTATTTTTTAACATCTGTTGCTTTTTTTAAATTTTCACCTCCTCGCGATAGCTTGCTTGAATAACTCTCTACCAGGCCTAACATGAGCATTATTATCTGTACAACAATCGCATGAGTCTGACGTGCTTTTTCTGTAGAGCATGTGTCAAGTATAAGAAGGGCTAAAAACTTAACTATGCTGACCTAGCATAAAACACCCGCCTCTACAGAGACTGATATTTAAATCTATAACCGACACCCTCAGCAGACACTGTTCAACCCCGACAAATTGCCTTCCGATCAAAACGCTTGGCGAGTGTCAGAAGGCACCGCTCTTATAGCCGGCAGAAACAGTGCGGACACTCCTCGTCTCCGGCACCCGAACTGTTAACTTAAAGTATATAACCTATCCCGGCGAGTGCGTCGTCAGCGTTGATCAAACGAATCAACTTACGCTGAATTTTGAAAGTATCACTGACGCGCTCAAGCTCGTAGACGATGTCGGCGCTGTAATGTTTGAGCGAGTCCTTACGGAACTCCCGCAAGTTTTGCGCGCAACGGACCGTCACTTTTTCATTGCTTTCGAACAGCACACGAAAACGTGACAGGGTGCGCACGGTACGCGGCTGCGGGCTGGTGGAAATCGAATCACCTCCGGTCAGACGCTGGATTCGTAACTGACGCATGTGATGATCGTCATAGGCGTAGTTGAGGGTGTTTTCGAAGTCTTCTTCCTTGGGATTGATCGGGATAATGTAAGTACCCTTTTCGTTCCACAGGCTCAACCAGGTTTCGAATTCGCCATGGTCGAGCATGTCGCCTTCAGCCCAGATAAAAGCGGTGACTTGATTCAGTAATTGCAGGTTCATTTACTTAGTCTCTGCCGTCATCATCTTTTTCCACTGCTGGTAAGCAGCGCGCATGCCGGTCTCGGCGCTTACGTCGCTGACCAGCCCGTCTTCGGTCGGTTTCTCACCCGGCAGGCCACGGTTCAACATGATCCACAGGTCTTCGCCAGCACTGGCGCCTTTCTGCACACGCTCCCAGGCTTCGGAATCGTCCGGAGTACCAAAGCCCATCGGCCCCTGGAAGTGCTCATGCAAACGCAGGCGGTAGCGGTTGGCTATAGCCGGGCCGCCGTCCATGGTGATTACCGAGTGATGAATTTCCGTCTCTGTCACCGATATCGGTTGCAGCGCGCGAAAAAACGCCATGGAACAGGCAACGTTGGGGAACAGGTTAAGATTGAAACCCGAGCCACCGACAGCACGAACAATACGGCGTACTTGCTGCTCTTCGATACCGTCTTCGCGCAATTGCGCAGCAAGCTCCTCGAAGCGCTCCGGGATCGGTTTGTCGAGATCGGCTTCAAGATCCACCAAGTCGGGGATCATCACCATTACGCTGTGCCCATTACCAAGGTCTTCGACGTAACCCGGCCCTTCAACGAAGTCGAAAAGTTTAAGGGTTTGCTCATCTACCGATGCCAGGAATGACTTGTGCACCAGCGGGAAGTGGTAGGCGTCTGTGGTATTTTCCAACTGGATTTTCCAGTTGCCCGGAAAACGGAAACGGTGCTCGCCTGGGACCTTGATCGGGTAACCGGCGCCCTGTTTCATGAACAGGTCGATCCATTTCTTGGCAGGCCCGAGGAAGTCGACCAGTGGTTCGATGTCATCCTTGAGAGTAGCAAACAGCATGCCCGCATATTCTTCAACACGCAGGCTGACCAGAGGCAGCTCGCCCTTATCGAGGCAATCACCGTAGCTTTCAGGGCTCGGCACACCACGCAGTGAACCATCCAGGGCGTAACTCCAGCCGTGATATGGGCAGACAAAGCTGTTGGTCTTGCCCTTCTTGTGTTCGCATACCGTAGCGCCGCGATGGCGGCAGCGGTTGAGGTGCACATGGACCTGTTTCTTGCGGTCGCGCACCACGATCACCGGCTGCTTGCCGATGTAGGTGCTTTTGTAGCTGCCCGCCTCCGGGATCTCGCTGACGTGCGCGACCCAGACCCAGGTACTGTAGAAAATCTTTTCCAGTTCCATGTCAAACAGCTTGGCATCGGTGTACAACGACGTGTGCACGCGGTCGTGCTTGACCAAGCTTGCGGGCTCCATATCAAGCCCGACAACGTTAATTAAATCGCTCACAATTAATTACCTTTCTATCGCAATGTGACGAGAGTTATTTTGAAATAACCTTAAGCCCGCACCCACACCTCATCAACCGCCGACCGCGAGAGGTTTATTGTTTTAAAGACAACAAGCGTCAATCCACCTGGATCAAGCTTAACGGCGGTGTAGGCATGGCCTATATCATTTGATCCCGGACGAGTCAGCTTTCCTGATGCGCCCCTTGATTATCCCGTAGATAAATAAGACAACCAGAAGTAATGGAGTGCCATTGACCCAGGCAGATTCACTGCCCGTTAGCATGCCGTAATTATCGTAGATGAGATAAACGGCAGTACTCAGCCCAGCCAGTGCGATGAGCGGGCTGAGTAACGTTTTAAAATACCGTTTATCGTTGGCTCTTTTGAAGTGAACGACGACCCCCAATGTGACAAATGTCTGAAGCCCTATCAATCCAAGCGTCGACAATGCCACCGTTACGGGAAACAAAAATACAAAGGCGTCATAGCCCAGGGAGGAAGAGACGATAATGGTCAGCGCGACGAGCACGGTTACAAGAAGACTTGCATTGGCTGGAGATTTTTTCGTTTCATGAACATGTGAAAGAACATTCGGCAAGTGCCTGTCTTTGGCCAAAACTTGAACATACCGCGTCGCAGCATTATGCAGTGACAACAAACAGCAAAAGTTGCTGGTGCACAGCATGAGGGAAACAATTGTCGCCATCGTGCTACCCAAACGAGTCGTGAACAAATTGATGACCAACCCGCCCTTCGCTATTGCTGCCTCGTCCTTGATGGAGTCAAACCCAACCTCACCGATGATCAGCCAGATAATGATCAAGTAGGCGACGCCTACCAAAACGACCGCCAAACGAGTGGCATGCGGAATGGTTTTTGCTGGCTTCCTGGCTTCCATCGCATAAAGCGCGGCGGACTCGACACCGAGGAATGATGCCAGCGCCACCATGAGCCCAACCCCCAGCCCCGGCAACATTATTGCGTCTACCGAGATGGCTTGAACCGGGAAGGCGTTAAGACCTTTATCCAAGAATATGGAAATACCCAGTAGAAAAAGCACAAAAAACTCTGCAAGCACCAAAGGCACGAGGATCTTTGCCGCAAAATCAATATTCGCCCGACCCAGGTAACAAATCGCCCCCACGTATAAGACGGTCCATGCTGCCCAGCCGATATCAATACCAAACCCTTGCATGGTCATATTCGTGTAATACCCGGACGCCACAGCAATCGCCGTAGTAATCGCCAGATAAGAGGCTAAGGCAACCCATGCCGCCCCCGCTCCTACGCCCCGTCCAAAGATCACCGTGAGGTACTTGTAAAATGCGCCGGCCCCCGGGACCGCCCGGATTAATTCGCCATAGCCTATCGAGAAAAAAATCATCAGAATTCCCGCCAGCAGGAATGCTCCGGCAAGGCCAGCGCCATTACCGTGCTCAAAAGCGATGGGGGCCGCGGTGAGAACCGCCCCTAACGGTCCTGCGGCTGCAATCACCAATAACGCGATTTTATAAGCACTTAGATTACCTTCTAATTGCTGGCCGCCTGCAGGCACATCTGCAGATAGGGGTTCGGATAGCTCTGTCATCCCAATTCTCCACTCTAATTATTTTATGAATAACGGAAATAAATCGATGCAGCAGCGTCCTTGCGGACCAACGCGAGCGCTCCTCAAGCGCAAGCGATACCTGCCCGCTGCCCCTGAAAACCGCAGCCTGGCTATTCTTTATATCGCTCTTCACTCGTTGCCAAGTTCACCAAACTCTTATCTTGCCAAAAGGCGGGTACTCAGAAACTCAAACCAATCACTTGTCTTCGATGACACGATTCATGACGCCTATTCAACGAGGCATCAATGTCCAGTGTATATTCCTGGCCTTGGCAATCGGATTGAATCTGGTTCAAGCGTATCCTTCTAATTGTCGGCGCGATGTAGATTGCGCATCACAGGTAGCCGGCTTCATATGGGTGTACGGCCTACCGGTATCCTTGCAGTACTTCGCCACGAAAACGATGACACCGTAAGCGACATTCGTTGTACAGATTGCAACGCTGCAACCTTTTGGGTGACATCCCTGATCAGGTCCTTGGTCGCCCGAGAAGGAACTGAGTCACTTTTTGATTGCACCGCCTGACCCGCGTGCTTGCTGCGCTCGATGACGAACGCTGATTTATTCAAAGGAACGCACCAGCAATGGCACACAGACGTGCATCGTCACCCTTTGCTCCGATGAGTTGCAGGCTGGTTTTAATGGAGGAACCCGGATAGGGAATTGGCACACTCAATGCCGGGTGCCCGCTCAAGTTGAACGGCCTGAGGAAGCGCGTCAGATCGATCACCGATTCACCCTTGCATACATCAACCAATAGCGGTGGCAGACGAGGCAAACTCGGAAGGACAAGTGTATCGAAGCGCTCCAGTAAATGGTCTACCTGTTCGCTGAATGCCATGCGCACCGCATCCGCAGCTTGTACGGCTACGGCATCAGTATTGGCCGCACGCAGTAACCTCGCCTCAATATCGGCACCCAGTAAAGCCTGGCCGGTGTAATGACCATAAGCAGCCCACGTTTCAGCATTAATGACGGTCAATGCAGCTTCGAATGCCTGATCAAGAAGCGGCAGCGTGACGACTTCCCAGGCCCAGCCGCGACGATTCATCTCGTCCCGTATGGCTTGCTCAATCGCCGGATCGCAAGAGACATTGACTAAACCTACCCGAAATTTCCCGAGAGGCTTATGCGCCGAAAAAGTTGAGTCCATTGACGTCATCGCAGCCACGATCGTCTCGAGATCACGAGCCATGGGCCCTACAACATCAAGAGAACTGGAAGCCGGATACACACCGTGACGACTCAAACGACCGAACGATGGCTTGAGACCCAAGACCCCACAGCAGGCAGCCGGCATGCGCACAGAACCTCCTGTATCAGTACCCAATGCCACATCCACATTTCCCTGAGCAACGATGACCGCTGAGCCACTGGAAGACCCACCAGGTATCCGATCCGGTGCCTGTGGATTAACTGGCGTTCCAGCCCACTCGTTGATACCGGTCACACCGAAAGCCAGCTCATGCAGCACAGTCTTGCCAATGATTTGCCAGCCATCGTCGAGAAGCGCCTCCACAACAGTTGCATGGTCTTGGGCTGGCGGGGCGTGTTCGAAAGCACGACTCCCACACCGTGTTGGCCAACCTGCCACATCCAAAGAATCTTTGATGGCGACCGTCCGACCCGGCCCCCCGATGCAACCTTCAATGACCAGCGGGCTCACAGTGACGCCTCCTGGACATTCTCGAGACGAAAGGCATCAACGCGTTCAGTTGAAAAAGAGGAGATGCGCCAGGCGCCTGCCTCCCAGAGAAAATCAACGCTGAGGGCGGCGACAATTGATCCTGATTGGCCAGATTCGTAGCGACTGAGTTGCTGCATTACCCATCGGCCTTTGGCTTGAAAACCATCGACAGATATCTGCTCACCGGAAAGAAAGTGCATATTTGACAGAAAGTGTGGAGCTGGCGGCAGGTAACTCATGAGCATCGCCACTATCGCTTTGCGTCCGTCTAGACGACCAAACTTAAGGGCATACCGAGATCCGACCCCCTGCCACACTGCGTCCTGGCAGAACAATTGGCCCAGCTCGCTTTCACGTGTTTCAGGCCCGGGAACGTCGCACAAAAACATATACCGATTCAGTAAATGGCGAACCGCAGATTCGGCCTCAAGTACCCGAATACGCTCTTCCAGCAGGGAAATGTCAGAAATGAGGGGAATCATGAAAAGGCTCCTGTCGAATTTGCAAAAACAAGACAAGGAAATTACTGACATAGAAATCGGGCCACAATCACAGTAACCAGGGATCATGTTGCTTTTTAGGCAATGACGTTGATCGGTGCTTGACCGGAATAGCCTCTATACCCTGCTAGCGCAAGCGTTGTCATTACCACAACAAGTGTCGCCTCGAATGTCATCGAGTTCAAAAAATCGAACTGTAGGATAAGCGTGGTCTGTTACCTAGTTTAGCTTGAGCGCCAGAACTCATGCCGAATGCTCCAAGGCTGATTGGGAGCAGTTAAGCGCCGAAAAAAGCGCCTAACCGTCATGGCTCACCCGATTATTCGAAGGCCCTGCGGTTTGGACCGTTCGATTCAGAATGACAACGGCGTTGAAGGTTAGAGCGCAACCGGTCAGATCACGTCCCCGCTGAGAAGGGTTCGCATCAGCGGCAAGAGCAGTATTTCAAAATGAGCATCAACGACTATGCACAACTTACCAAATATTGATTTCATCTACCTCTCTGAACCGGACATGATTCAGGCGGGCGTTACCAATATGGCAGCCTGCGTTGACACGATGGAAGAAATGTTTTCCCTGATGTACCACGGCGACTACCGCATGGCAGGTCCCAATAACAATTCCCACGGATCTGTGGTGGTATTTCCCGAAGACTCACCTTTTCCGGACATGCCTAAACCTACCCCCGATCGACGCTTCATGGCGATGCCTGCGTACCTTGGCGGTCAATTTCGGACGGCCGGGATGAAATGGTACGGATCCAATATCGCGAATAGAGAGAAGGGTCTGCCCCGCTCCATCCTTCTGTTCGTACTCAACGATGCCGATACGGGCGCTCCTCTGGCAATCATGTCAGCGAATCTTCTTTCTGCTTATCGAACAGGCGCGGTGCCTGGCGTAGGCGCTCGCCATCTGGCCAAAAAGAATTCGAAGGTGGTTGGCATTCTGGGTCCAGGCGTGATGGCGAAAACCTCACTTTCGGCATTCGTTGCCGAATGTCCTGAGATTGACACAGTTAAAGTCAAGGGCCGCGGCCAAAAAAATATCGATGCGTTTACATCGTGGGTTCGTGAGACTTTTCCGCAGATTGTCAACATTCATGTGGTTGACACCAACGAAGCTGTGGTACGCGACTGTGACATCGTCACCTTCTGCAATTCCGGAGCAATTGGTGACGCCTCTGCCTATCCTGTGGTGAAGCGTGAATGGGTAAGCCCTGGTACGTTCCTGTCCATGCCCGCCTTGACGAGTATCGATGAAGGCATGCAGTCACCCGACATTCGCAAGGTTCTGGACAATCCTTCTCTCTACCAGGCATGGCATGAAGAAAATCCCAAGCCAGTGCACAACATCGTGCCAGTAGTGGGCATCCAATTCCTGGATCTGATCGACGAAGGAAAAATGTCACCTGACCAGCTCGAGGATCTGGGCAAGATTGTTGTCGGTGAAGCACCCGGCCGTAAAAACGACGATGAAATCATCATCATGTCGGTCGGCGGTATGCCAGTAGAAGATGTTGCGTGGGGCACCGTGATTTATCGGAACGCATGCGAAAAAGGCATAGGCGTCAAACTTAATCTCTGGGAAACCCCAACGCTAAGTTGAGCCCGCACGGCCACCGCGCCTTCTGAGTCTTCATTGAATATCGGACACTCCACATGAAAGAAGTTATCGACGTTATTAAAGTTAAAACCAGATCCAAGTTTGAGGAGCTGGGTAGCTATTCGCGCCTGATCGCCGTCGGCGATCTGATTTTCGTATCCAATACCGCCGGCCGCAATCCCGCCACAAAGGAAATGCCCGAAGACCCGGCTGAGCAGACCCTTCAAGTCTTGGCCAATATAGAACATGCCCTTTCGGCCGTTGACGCTTCGCTTGGCGATATCGTTGCCGCGCGCGTGTTCATACCGTTTGCGAAGGACATAGATATCGTAATGGCCACCTACGCAGAAAAAATGCGAGGCATTAATCCAACGCTGACGCTGACCAGCCCTCCCCTGGGATCTGAGATATACAAAGTTGAAATTGAAGTCACCGCCTATCGCGGGGTTTCAAAGGCCGATGTCAAAGAAATCACGATTACTCATAATAATACGTGACACTTAGCAGCCTCAGGGCGCAGCGATTCAGTGCACTTTCGATAACGTATACAATATCAAGGATAAGAAACTTGGCCCCCTCTATCTCTCCCGTTCAGACTTCTGTCGTTCTTCCTGCCTCCACGACAGTGGTGGTGATCGGAGGGGGCATTATCGGACTCACCGCGGCATTGTCGCTGGCAGAACGTGGCATACCCGTCACAGTACTTGAAAAGGGCCGAATTGCTGGCGAACAATCCTCGCGAAATCTGGGTTGGATCCGGAAAATGGGGCGGGACAAACTGGACCTCCCTCTTTCAATCGCTGCAGAAAAACTCTGGGGCACCATGGCGCAACGGCTCAATGCCGATGTTGGCTACAGACAGACCGGTATTTTGTATACCGCCAGTTCAGCCTCAGAAATGGCTTCACATCAAGAATGGTTGAACTCAGTCGCTGATGCCTCGCTCGACTCACGCCTGGTCACGGCGAGAGAAATCGCTGATCTTTCTCCAGGGTGCACCGTCGATTGGGCAGGCGGAATTTATACAGCCTCTGATGGCCGAGCAGAGCCTACTCTTGCCAGCAGCGCCATCGCACGGGCGGCTATTGCAAAAGGCGTTATCATCGTGGAGAACTGCGCGGTGCGAACGCTTTCCATGTCGGCAGGCAGCGTAAGCGGTGTTGTAACCGAGCGGGGGGAAGTGCGTTGCGATAACGTAATCCTTTCCGGCGGCACGTGGTCGAGACGCTTCCTGGCTACCTTGGGTGTTCCCCTCTTGACGTTGCCGGTAGTCGCCTCAGTCCTTCGAACGGCTCCGCTGACGATAGAGGGAATGACTGAGATCGCGGTAGGAACTCCAGATATCTCTTTTCGCAAACATCAGGACGGCGGATATATCATTACGAACCGGGGAGCTTTCATGGTGCCGATCGTACCTGACAGCTTGCTGATCGGGCATCACTACTTTTCCACACTGCGTTCCCAATGGAAAAACATGAATCTTTCCCTGGGACGAGAGTTCATGACAGAACTGGCCCTGTCGCGACGCAGTTCTGATCAAGGTAGCTCTGCTTTCGAGCGGCGACGGACAATAGACCCAAACGTCAATCACGGACTGAATCGGGCTGCATTACGCAATCTCACTGAAGCTTGGCCCGCCTTTAAAAAAGCCACCATAGAGCTCGAATGGGCTGGCATGATCGATGTAACGCCGGACGGCCTCCCAGTGATATCCCCCGTGGATAAAATCCCGGGCTTGACGCTTGCTTCCGGATTCTCAGGGCATGGTTTTGGCACCTCTCCAGCAGCCGGACAACTGGTCGCTGATCTCGTCACTGGCGACACACCCATAGTTAATCCCGCACCGTATCACCTCAAGCGCCAGCACAGCTGATCAAGCCAGGAAATCAGGGGTACCTCAGCAATCAAGCGTCCCATAGAACGTTAAACATGCAACCTGGAACCGCAAATTTCGGCGCAGACAGAAAAGCCTTCTTAGATCAAAAAGCTATAAAAATATTGTAGGTCACTGACCAAAAAAACTAGCCCACGGTATTGCTTCCCGGCATTCACTAGCATAGATTCGTCAGCATAATAAAAACTTGATGATGCGAACCGTGCGAGGCACCCATGATGAATTCCCAAACTGAGCTTCAAGATCAACGCTTCAAGTATCTGTATTTAAGCTCCAGATTGGGAACCATGCGCGCGGCGGCCGAAGAGCTGGAGCTCGCCGTCTCCTCCATCAGTCGCCAGATTGCAAAACTGGAGTCCGATCTCGGTATTCAGCTCATACAAGAAGGTACTCACAGGATCTGCTTGACCGCCGCTGGTCAGGCTGCAGTTGATTATTATGTTGAGCGTATGGGTCATCACAATCTACTTTTGAAAAAACTCGGCCAACTCAAAGAAGGATATTTAAATAGAACAAGTATTGCGGTGGGCGAAGGACTGCTTAGCACTCAGGCCATAGGTGAGCTTTATCAATTTTTCAAAGCTAACCGACAATCGCACACTGAGCTTTTGATTGCGCCCTCTCACGAAGTTGAGCGAATGGTCGCTGAAGACGAAGCAGACATAGGATTGGTGTTTTCCCCTACCAAGACCGCAAACATCAATAGGCTCCATTCTTTCGATCAACCCATGAGAGCTATTGTCCACCCCGACCACCCGCTGGCGGGCAGATCGATACTCAGTCTTCAAGACTTGGCTGACGAAGATATTGTTCTACCCCCCCCTGAGTACCGGATCAGAGGGATTATTGATCAGTTGCGAAGTGAAAGCAGCGCTCACTTCCAGCCTTACATTACTTCAAACTCACTGAAGATAATGTTGGATCTCACGCGCAACGGCATAGCCTCGACAATACTCAGTGACTTCCCCGTCATTGATGAGTTATGCAATGGCACGTTAAAAGCTATTCCTATCGATTATCACGCGTTGAATGTAACACAAGTACAAATTATTTCGCGCCAATCCAGGAAGCTGTCCCCTCTGTCGCGTGATTTGGTGCATTACTTGGCAATGGCGATAAACGCACAGATTCGGCGCATTCGTGATTGCAACAGCAGAAACCCCAATAAGATTTTCTTGGTTCGGAAAAATGCCATCGCTACGGCAGTTGACTAGCCTCTTTTTTCTGAGCGATATTTTCCATGATTCTCCATATGATTGATTTAGCGTCTTGAACTATTCGTTCATAATTCTGTGCATCCGGCCAATCCACCATGTAAAGCACCATAATGCCATCGATGTGTAACAGCACCTGGGTTGCGACCCGTTTTATGGTCTCACGCGATGCATCAGGGTAAACCCTGGTAAGGATTGTCGAAAATTTTCGCCTATTGACTCTGTACAGTTTACGCTGAAAAAGGCGAGCCTCTACATCCCGGAGTGCCATCCCCCAGAGCTCGACGAAGATAGCTGTAACATCCAGTCGCATGAGATCGCTAAACAAATAATCCAACACAGCACACATCTGTTGCTCGGGACTGTTATAGGACTCCATCATTATGAGTTTATAATTTCTCAGATAGTCATTTACGGTGTACCTGACCATCTCCAAAAATAGTTGATCTTTGGTCGGAAAAAAATATTGAAGATGACTCAGCGACATATCGACTTTTTTAGCCACGCTTCTCATACTGAATCCAGCATTTCCCGAGTCGAGAAATACCATCCTTGCCTCGACCAAAATAGCCGTACGCCTCTCTTCAGTCTTTTGATTGTTTTTAGCAATCCTCATTGAGAATTTCCTTTTTCACCTAAAAAATTTCCAGAAATTATACAACACTCTTAATTCGCCTTAAAGCCCATACTTGCTTGTATTACATACAGGCCAGATATACCTGGCCGGTTAGATGCACTACTTTTTTACCCGATATCGTCGTCTAAGCTTAGTGCAGTTGTGGTCCATGGCCTAGGGCACGATCAGCAAAAACCAATCCGTCCTACACGCAAGTGAGACATTGGACGCACCACCTGGATGATTCGCCTTTGTTGCAGCAAGGGCAACAATAGGTACCTCTGCTGTCATTGTTCAACTCTTGACGGTGCGGGATATTAATTTCCATTATATTCCGCTAGTACGATAGCGGCCCCTGAAACAATAACAATGGGCATTCGATCATGACATTGGCAAATAACTACGAACACCTCAGCGCTGGGGCTAAATCCAGGATCGGCAAACGCACTCAAATCTTCATTAATGGTGAGTTCAGGGACCCGCATTCAGAAAAATACTTTTCTATCGCCGATCCTAGTAACGGTCTTGAATTAGGTCAAATCGCACAGGCAGACCAATTTGACGTCGACCTGGCAGTGGCCGCTGCACGCAAGGCATTTGAAGACAGCGCCTGGTCCAGAATGAGACCCTACCAACGTGAAGCTTTGATGCTGCGGCTCGCTGATTTGATTGCGGAAAATGCTCAGGAGCTTTCTGAACTCGAGACGCTCAGCAGTGGCCGCCTTATTCGAAACACTCGCGCATTCGATGCGGACCTGTCGGTTTATACGCTGCGTTATATGGCGGGGTGGTCCACCAAAATCTCTGGAAAAACCCTGGATTTGTCCGTTCCTTACCTTCCGGATCAAAAATTCTTTGGTTTCACAAAACGATCGCCTCTGGGTGTCGTAGCAGCAATTACCCCGTGGAACGTGCCGCTTTGCCAAGCGGTCTGGAAATTGGCACCTGTTCTTGCAACGGGGTGCACTGTTGTTCTCAAGCCCGCTGAGCAAACCCCGTTCACTACTTTGCGCCTGGCGGAGCTGTGTAATGAAGCTGGTATTCCACCTGGAGTTGTCAATGTCATTACCGGCCTAGGTCATGAAGTGGGCGCGGCGCTTGTTGAGCACCCTGGCGTGGACAAGATAAGTTTTACAGGCTCGACCGAGACAGGGAAACGAATCGCCGCAATAGCAGCGCCTCTGATGAAAAAATACACGCTTGAACTCGGCGGAAAGTCACCGGTCGTCATCGCCGAAGATGCCGATCTGAACATCGCTATTCCCGGCGCTGCCTGGGCTATTTTCGGCAATCATGGTCAAAACTGCTGCGCAGGTTCTCGGCTGTACGTCCACGAACGCCACTACGCCGAAGTCACTGCGGGAGTCGCTGAAATCGCACGGACCATCAAAATTGGCCCGGGTCTGGATTTAAGTTCGCAGATGGGCCCACTCGTTCATCACGCCCACCGCGACAAGGTTATGAGCATGATCCACCAGGGCCTTGAGTCCGGTGCAGAATTACTGTGTGGGGGCGAAACGATCAACAGCCCTGGTGCTTATATTCAGCCTACCATTTTGACCGACCTTACAAACAACAGCATCACATCCCAAAAGGAGATTTTTGGGCCGGTGCTAACAGCCTTTTCCTTCAAGGACGACCGTGAGGTTATCCAGCGCGCCAATGCGACCTCATTTGGTTTGGGAGCCAGTATCTGGACCAAAAACGTCGATCGGATCACGAGCTTCTTCGGCGGCGTGAAGGCAGGCACTATCTGGATCAATAACCACAATGTGCTGGATCTCAGTCTCCCCTTCGGCGGCATGAAGGATTCGGGCGCAGGTCATGAATTGGGTGAAGAAGGCTTACTCGCCCACACGTCACTCAAGGCCGGTGTTATGCGTGTTTTTGATCAGGCTGAATGAAGATTGGCGAGCTTTTTTTAAACCATCAAGATGAATTGTCTTCCCGCGTGCGTACAGGTATTACCCGATGAATGAACTCCTAAACGTAGTCGTGCTTAAACGAGTGCTGCAAGGTGATGATGTGGTCGTCATCGAGCTGGCGCGGGCAGACCGCGGCAATTTGCCGACCTTTGAAGCCGGTGCCCATATTGATGTGCACCTCCCCTCAAGTGTGATCCGCCAATATTCGTTGTGCGGCGATCCCGCTGACGCAGGCATTTATCGCCTTGGGGTATTGAGAGATCCTCAATCCAGGGGTGGATCCATTGCAGTCCATCAGGAATTGCTTGAAGGCGTAAAGGTCAACATTAGCCTGCCTCGTAACCATTTCCCGCTGGACTTGAATGCCGAACGTTCAATCCTGCTCGGAGGGGGTATTGGCATCACACCGATGCTGGCCATGGCCTATGCGCTTGAAGCCAAGGGCAAGGCGTTTGAAATGCATTATTGCGCACGCTCACGTAGCCGAAGTGCGTTTCTTGAAGAGTTGGAGGGCTCCGTATTTTCCCAAGCCGTCCAGCTGCACTTCGACGATGAACCTGAAAGCAAACTGGACCTCAAACGCGTATTAGGAGGCAGCCAGGAGACGGCTCACATCTATACATGCGGACCGGGAGGTTTTATGGAGTGGGTTATCAATAATGCTCTCGAACTCGGCTACCCTGATGCACACATTCACCGCGAATACTTTCAGGCCGACATTGATACCAATGGGTCTGGTTTTGAGGTTGTGGCGGCGCGCAGCGGTAAAATCGTCAATGTCATGACCGGGCAGACCATTTATCAAGCACTGGCTGAAGTAGGTATTGATATCGAAATATCCTGCGAGCAGGGTGTTTGTGGCACATGCCTTTGTGATGTTTTAGAGGGTGAACCAGACCATCGAGATGTGTATCTCACTGCTGATGAAAAAGCGGCGAACGATACGATATTAGTATGCTGTTCACGATCAAAATCTCCACGATTGGTGCTGGACATATAACGTCAAAAGGGGTGCACCGCCGGCGTCATTTGCCTTGGGCGTCCTCAGCAATGTAATGACACACACAGGCTATGGCGCAGGGGCTATCATGCTTTGCCGCTCAAGCAAACCCATTGAGCCCACCGGGATTTTTTCCTGCCATATCGGCGATTGAAATTCCTCTGTCTTACACATGACTACTGCTTTGCGCCGGTTAGCGTTGGCGCTATCCATTCGGCAGTTTCAATCCAGCGCTGCCTGACAAAGTGCAGCTGAGAATTTTATGCTTAAGAATAACCTTCAGGGCTTATGGAAATATCGAGTGCCGTTTTTGGGCATATTCAGTATCGCGACTGCTCTTGTGCTGGCTTTTGCCTGGACAGGAGGATTCTTAGGCACCGGCGTTACCACAAAAGAATTTCTGGGTGATTCCCTGGATCATTTTCCGCCAGGCTATCGACGGGCCCACGGTAAGGGTATGTGTTTCAGTGGGACTTTTCATGCGAGCGGCGCAGCCGTCCCTCTGTCGACCTCACGTATTTTTCTACCGGCTAACATTCCCGCTGTCGGGCGTTTTTCAATCGGCACCGTGGACCCGCATGCGGCGGACAATTCGACGGCGACCGTCAGCATGGCACTCATGCTGGTAGGCGACGATAAGTCACAGTGGCGAATGAAGCTCAACAACGAACCCTACTTCGCGACTCGGGATGCTGAGGGTTTCCTGGCCCAGGTCGAAGCCTTTGAACCGGTGGCTGGGACTGGACAACCAGCCCCGGACAAGGTGGCCGCGTTTTTTCAAAAATATCCAGAGGCTCGCAAGTCTGTAGAGCGAGAGGCGAACGCAACTTGGCCGGCCAGTTTTGCAGGAACCGAATATAATTCCATCAACGCCTTCGTACTCATTGCAGCGGATGGAAAACGTCAACCTGTGCGCTGGTCCATGCGCCCTCGTGCGGCTGTAGAGATGTTGAGCAAAGAGGCTCATGCGCAAGCCAGTCATGACTTCCTGTTTGATGAAATAACTCAGCGTGTGGGTGTAGCACCCTTGTATTGGGATCTGGTATTCCAACTGGCCGAGGCAGGAGATCCGGTGAACGACCCTTCTCAACCATGGCCGAGCAATCGCAAGGAGGTAATCGCTGGGACGCTAGAGGTCAACCAGGTGGTAGAGCAAACTCATGGGGCATGTCGTGACATTAACTTTGACCCTACGCTTGTACCTTCAGGAATAGCACTTTCAGACGATCCGGTGCTTGCAGCCCGTGCGGGTATTTACTCCCAGTCCTATAACGCCCGATTACGAGAAATCGGTTTTGGTAAAGCCACTGACGCGGTTGGCAAAAAGGAAATCAAATAATGCATACCCAGCAGAAGCACACCGGTGTGCAAAGTTTCAACTTCGCGGCACGGCTTCTCCATTGGTTCATGGCTGTCCTTATCCTGGCTATGCTATTTATAGGTGTAGGCATGATGTCTTCTCTGAGCCTGCGTCCCTGGCTCATTGATCTTCATAGGCCTCTGGGAATCGCCATTCTTCTTTTGGCTATCCTGCGTCTAGGCAATCGGCTTTTAAGCGCCACCCCGCCATTGCCTGCCAGCGTACCGTACTGGCAGGCAATGGCGGCGCATGTTTCGCATCTATTGCTCTACTTGCTGATGCTCTGCCTGCCACTGCTCGGTTGGGCGACGCTCTCTGCCGGAAATTGGCCTGTCACCATGTTCGTGGGCTGGAACCTTCCACCCATTGCTCCTGTCAGCTCCGCGCTTTACGCTTGGTTTCGGGCCGCACATGGGTTATTCGCCTGGGTTCTGTTTCTGCTTGTGTTAGGACATCTTTGCGCAGCGCTGATACATGCTTGGATATACCGCGACGGCGTCTTTTCCAGCATCACGCGTAAGGCTCGTGGTAAATAAATGACGCACATCAACATGGCCACGATCGATCTGAATCTTCTCAGGACTTTTGTGGTTATTTGGGAACACCGCAACCTGACAATCGCGGCCGAACGCCTACACCTCAGCCAGCCCGCCGTCAGTCATGCACTGCGTCGACTACGCGATGTGTTTGACGATCCGCTGTTCGTACGAACAGCAACGTCGATGGAGCCGACTGACGCAGCTATCCGCCTGCACGGCCCCATTGAACATGCGCTGACTATTATTCAAAGCGCATTAATGATGTTTTCGAACTTTGAACCGAAAACAGCGGATCGTACTTTTCGCATCTCCATGTCGGATATGTCGCAACTTTATGTGCTACCGACGGTGATGGAAGTGCTAGCGCGCGAGGCGCCGAAAGTACGCCTGGATGTGCGTCAAATGCCTATAGAACAACTGGCTATGGCATTGCGCAAAGGTGATGTAGATATCGCGATAGGCTATCTGGTGGAACTTGGTGAAGAATGCATCTACGAAAACTTGCTAGACGATGAATTCATTTGTCTGTTGCGCAACGGCCATCCTTTTCAGGAAAATGAATTGAGCGTTCAGGACCTACTCGCCCTGCGCTATGTTGACGTTTCGAGCAATATTACCGGCCATGGCCTAACCGCCGATGCAGCATTTGGAAAGGCCGGCATTGCGCGCGAAATCGCTCTGAAAGTACCTAACTTTACGATTGCCCCGAAAATCGTTGCCAACACTGATCTGGCATTGATTCTGCCGCGTGCCATTGCCATGCAGCTAAACCGCGACCAGCGCTATCGGCTGCTGAGTCTGCCCATCGAATTGCCATCAATTTCGGTGGGACTTTATTGCCATAGCCGTTTCCTATCGGATGCCGGGATAACCTGGCTGCGCGGGTTAATCATTAGTCTGTTTGCCTCCGGCAGCCATACTGGAGTTCACATCAAATGAGGCGTGCGGGCATTGTTTATAAACCCTGTCACCCGCGAATGGGGAACTGCAATTATTCAGGACGCCGAAGTCTGTACGTTGACGGCTGCAGGCCGCCCCAGACGGTGAAAGTTTCTCCCAAAGTAAATCAGACTCTCCCCCTCTTCACGGACCTGAATTTGGTTAATTTCGACAAATAATACCGAGTGCGATCCGACTTCCTTGATATCTACTATGTTCCCTTCGAGGCTTGCTAGGGCGTCGTTCAACACCGGTAGGCCCGAGGAGCCTGTCCGCCAATCCTGGTCGGCAAAACGTTCAGCAGGCGGCAGGTCGGTCATACCAGCAAACTGTCGCGCAACACCCTCCAGATCACCGGTCAGTATATTTACGCATAACGCCCTGTTGCCCAGCAACGCTTCATGAATTGAACTGTTACGGTTGATGCAAACCAATAATGTTGGGGGTGTATCAGTGACCGAACAGACCGCACTCGCAGTTAATCCGAAGCGACCATGGGGGCCATCGGTAGTAATGATATTCACCGCCGCAGACAATAATGACAGCGCTTGCCGAAAATGTTGTTTTGATTGATCGCTAACCATAACCTTCACCTTTTAATTATTGACTTGGTGAATCCATGTTGAGAGGGATTGTTCATTCGGTCAAATTCGCTTTACTCATACGCACTATTGACAGCAGGAATAGCCATCGCCCTTAAACGCCCTCCCCTTTAGAGGCGCATGGCACGACAGTTAATTCCCACAGATTATTAAGCTTATTCATATTCCGAATTTGATTTTTTCTTATCAGCTCACGCATCCTGAACGTGTATGCAGTCACCCTAGCCAGAGAACAATAAACATGAACAGCAAAAACAATTTCGATGATCGTGACATACGTAAAGGCGCTCCAATCAGCATCAAGGCGATTTCCCTGGATGATGTGATCGCGGAGATTGCCGAGCGTCGCGGCGAGTTTAATCAACGCTCCCATGTCCCTTTAGACATGATCGAAAAAATGAAAGCAGTCGGTATCTTCCGCGCCAGTACTCCCAAATGTTTCGGTGGCGATGCGCTGGCTCCAGCCGAGTTCCTGCGCATTGTAGAGCGGGTTTCCGAAGCCGACGGTTCGGTCGGTTGGGTAACCGCATTCGGCTCAGCCAACATCTACCTGGCGGCACTCCCCCCGGCAACCCAAGCGTTGATTTATGCCAACGGGCCAGACCAGGTCTATGCTGGCGGCCTTTACCCTCTACAACCCGCCAAAGAGACTGAAAATGGCTGGGAAGTCAGCGGGCACTGGCGGTTTGCTAGTGGGTGCAAAGGTGCCAACTGGATTGGTGTAGGCATCGGTGGCACATCGGCCAACGGTGGAGGACCGACGGCAGGCAAACCGCTGACCGCTGTGTTCCCGGCAAGCGAAGTGCAGATCGTCGACAACTGGAATGTTGTCGGAATGCAAGGGACGGGAAGCCATGACCTCAAATTGCACCAAAAGAACATCCAACACGAGTGGACTTTCGTGCGTGGCAGTGCCTCCACAATTGACGAGCCCCTCTATCATTACCCGTCCGTTTCCTACCAGGCGCAAGTTCACGCCGCCGTTAACCTTGGGCTGGCACGCGCAGCACTGGACTTGGTGATCGCAATGTCGGGCAGCACCAAGACTGTCACCGGTGCCCCGCGCTTGGGTGATCGCGCTTATTACCGCAGCGAACTGGGTAAGGCAGAGGCGATGCTGCGAAGCGCCCAGGCGTTTTTCTACGAATCCGCCGAAGCTGTATGGGCCTCGCTTTTGGCCGGTAATCCGGTGACCCTGCAGCAGACAAACTTATTGCGCCTCAGCGCTACCCATGCCGCTCATACCGGAGCGGACGTAGTCATGAAGGCTTATCGACTGGCTGGGACTGCAGCCATCTTCAATGACAATCGTCTGCAATGGATCGTACGCGACTCCATGGTAGTGACACAGCATGCTTTCCTCGGCGAAGCGACTTACGACGGCGCTGGCGCGGTGTTCGCCGGCATCGAACCGACCATCCCCTATCCTTGAGCACCATTATGCACAGCAGCTTCTGCCACGCTGCCGCAGCCTCTAGAGCTGATTCTGTAGGAGAAATATGCAGCCTTATTAGCGAGTCTCTACCAACTTAACGAAAATCGCGTTCAGGTCATTTGGGTTGAAGATTGTCGCAATCGGGCTGCATCGGGCCAACATCAATCGATGTGTGCAAGTTGGTGAGTGGGCAATATCAGTTTTAATATGCGGTACACAGCTGTTTTCGCTCAAGTGTGTCATCAAGCGACCGATAAAAACTTATGCGCTGGGCCATCCGCCGCTGCTTGCGGGGAGCACATTCCACGCTCTAGGAAAACCATGACAATAAGAACAATGAACATTGCTCCGCGCGCATTTCTGGGGTTCTCCCTGATAGGCGCGCTAATGCTGATTCTCGGCCTCTTCGCCCTGTCTCAGATGAGCAAGATCCGAGCAGCTGGCGACGACATCGCGATAAATGGCGTCCCTAGCTTTCAGACCCTGAATGCTCTCACTGTGACGGGCGTCCGCATGCGGGTTTTATCGCATCGGCTGTTGACTGATCGCGAACCGAATATTCAGAACAGGACCATCGAATTACTTGAGGAACAAAACCAACAACTTAACAAGTTGCAGGCAGCATACGCCAAACTGATTTCATCCCCTGTAGAGCAATCCGACTACAACGACTATATGCGGCTGATGGGTGAATATCGCAAAATTGAAACGCGC
>Ga0182007_10000519_pt1 | contig 22700 bp, 20 predicted proteins | sample Sormic07211113_1_FD_123023 | JGI IMG/M metagenome (GOLD analysis project Ga0182007, IMG submission 123023) | Rhizosphere microbial communities from Sorghum bicolor, Mead, Nebraska, USA - 072115-113_1 MetaG | ecosystem: Host-associated > Plants > Roots > Rhizosphere | place: USA: Nebraska... | reverse complement strand
GACGCGTTGCGCCCGTCCGGGCCGGTGCGGCTCGACCCGAGCGCGGCCTGCTGGAAGACATGCCCGGCCACGACCGGCGCTTCGCGCAGGGCACGCCCAACGTCCATCGCGAGGGCCAGGCTGCTGGGCCCGGCCGGCAATGGGATGCCGGCGATCGGGACGTCGCGGCGGGCGTAGATGCGGTGCTTCTTGTCGAGCACGCGGAAATGCGGGTTGCCGTCTTCCACCGATTCGGAGACGCCGAGGAACAGGCGGCCATGAGGCATCAGCGCAAAGCCCAGCACCTCGAACACGCGCGCCTGCGCCAGCGGGTCGAGGTAGATCAGCAGGTTGCGGCAGCTGATCAGGTCCAGCCGCGAGAAGGGCGAATCTCGCAGCAGGTCGTGGGAGGCGAACAGGACCATCTCGCGCACCTCGCGGCGAACGCGATAGCCATCGTGCGACTTGATGAAGTAGCGCCGCAGCCGCTCGGGCGACAGGTCGGCCTCGATGGCCATCGGATAGCGGCCGTCGCGGCCCGCCTGGACGGCGCTCTCGTCGAGGTCCGAAGCGAAGATCTGCAGGGTCGGCGGGGCCTCGAGCGTGCGCGCGTACTCGAGGAGCAGGATCGCGATCGAGTAGGCCTCCTCGCCGGTCGCGCAGGCGGCCACCCAGACGCGCACGACGTCGTTCGGTCCCTTGCCCTCGAACAGCGCCGGAAGGTGGCGATTCAGGGCGTCGAAGCACTCGGCATCACGAAAGAAGTTGGTGACCGAGATCAGCAGGTCCTGCAGCAGCGCCCCGGACTCGCCGGAACGGGTGCGCAGGCAGTCGAGGTACGCCGTCAGGCTGTCGACCCCGTTGACCTGCATGCGGCGCGCGATCCGGCGCACGATGGTGGCGCGCTTGTAGTAGGCGAAGTCGCGGCCGGTGCGTGCGCGCAGGAAGGCCAGGACGTCGCGCAGCGGCGCGTCGTCGGCCTGCGTCGAGGCGGGCGCGACGGCCGGATGCGGGCCCTCTTCCGGCGGCAGGCGCAGGCGCTTCTCGATGCCGTAGTAGTCGAGCAGGCGGGACGAGATCTCGGCGACCGGCAGGATCCAGTCCACCATGCCGGTGGCGATCGCCGCGGCGGGCATGCTGGCATGCTCGGCCTCGGCCGGATCCTGCGCGATGGTAAGGCCGCCGCGTTCCTTGATCCGCTTGATCCCGATGGCGCCGTCGCCGTCGCCCCCCGACAGCACCACCGCGCCGGCATGCGGGCCATGGGTGTCAGCGAGCCCGCGGAAGAACAGGTCGACCGCCACGCGCTTGCCCGGGGCACGGTCGAGGTCGGCCAGCTGCAGATAGCCGTCGGCCGATTTGAGGGCCTTGCCGGGTGGGATGACGTAGACGGTGTCGGGCTGTACCTTCAATGCCTCGTTGACCTGCAGCACGGGCATCGAGGTGCAGCGCTGCAGGATCTCGGCCACCATGCTTTCGCGCTCTGCCGCCAGGTGCAGGACGACCGCGTAGGCGATGCCCGAGTGGGGTGGGAGGCTGCCGAGGAAGGCTTGCAGGGCAGGGATGGCGCCGGCCGAACCGCCGATGCCCACCAGCGGCGTCATGGCATAGCCGCGGGTCGGAACGACGTTGTCGATCAGGCTGCCGAGTTCTTCTTCGAGATGGTCCGGGGTCAGGTTCTTCATGGCGTCGGCGGAGCCGGTCACGGCAGTTCCGCGCGAGCCTCATTATGCGATTCGCCGACCGGGCAAAAACAGCGTCCGGATGCAAGGATTGCCGCAAGATCGGCCGGCGCCGCGCGCAACTTGCCGACCCGCGAAAGGGCTGCCGCCAGGCACCGGCCAACGCGCCGAGGATGGCCGGCGGCCGCGGCCTGGAAATCGAACAGGCCCAAGGCTTGCTCTAGCTGCCCCCATGACCACCCCCGACGTCTCGGCCGCCCTCGCTGCGCACTACAGTGCGGCCTGCGCCCTGGGACCGCGGGCGGCGCGGATCGCAAGCAGGTTGCTCGACGACCTGTTCGGCATCCCTGTCGAGTGGCGCTTCTCGTTGCGGGTGGCCTTGGCGCATCGCGAGGCGCAGGGCAACCCCGAGTTGTCCGCGTCGGACCATGCATTGCTGTCGTGGGTTCGGCAGGAAGGCTTCGAGCAGGCCGGAATCCGGGCCGAGACGGACGAGCAGCAGTCCGCGCGCGATTTCGTCCGGCAGGTGATCCATGCCTTGACGGGGCACGGCGACGCCCATGCGCTGCCGCGCGAGCAGGTTCCCAGGATTGCGTCACGTTGACCCAGCCAAGGAGATGACCATGATCCCTCCGCGCGCATCCGAGGCGGCCCCGCGACCGACGCCTTCCGTCGCGGGCTTCGGCAACCTCGTCGATCTGGCGTTGGTCACCGCCACCCACTCGACGGTGGAGGTCTGCGGCCTGTGCAGCACCGCCAACCGGCTCCATTCCAAGGCCTGCAAATGCTGCGGCCATCGCTTCCCGGCCTCCTATGCGTCGGCTCGCCCGGGCGACTCCCGTTGGGCCGCGCGCGTTCTTGGCATCGTCCGGGGCGAGGGCTTCGACGTCGTTGCCTTGTGCCTGGTGATCTATTTGCTGTTGTCGGTCGCCCGCTTCATCCCGGCGGGCTGAGCCGGCCGCTATCGCTGCTGGCCCCAGCGCCGGACCGTCAGGCGCTCCAGGGTCGCGAAGCCGAGCCCTTCCACCAGCAGCCCGATCAGGACCACCATGGCGAGGCCGGCGAACACCCGGTCGGTATAGAGCTCGTTGCGGTTCTGGAAGATGTACCAGCCGAGCCCGCCCTTGCCCGACGAGGCACCGAACACCAGTTCGGCCGCGATCAGCGTGCGCCATGCGAAGGCCCATCCGATCTTCAGCCCCGACAGGATCGCGGGCAATGCGGCCGGCACCAGGATCTGCAGCACGTAGCGCAGGCCGCGCAGGCCATAGTTCCGGCCCGCCATGCGCAAGGTCTCGGGCACCCCCTGGAAGCCGGCATAGGTGTTCAGCGCCAGAGGCCACAGGACCGAATGGATCAGCACGAAGACGAGGCTGCCGCGGCCCAGCCCGAACCACAGCAGCGCCAGCGGCAACAGCGCGATCGCGGGCAGCGGGTTGAACATCGAGGTCAGCGTGTCCAGCAGGTCGCGTCCGAGCTGGGTCGACACCGCGAGGGTGGTCAGGACGAAGGCCAGCAGCACGCCGGCCAGGTAGCCCTGCAGCAGCACGGCAAAGGAAATGCGCACCTTGTCGATCAGCTCGCCGCTCGCGAGCCCGTCCACCAGCGCGCGCGCGGTGGCGCTGAAGGTCGGCAACAGCAGGTCATTGTCCTGCCAGCGCGCCAACAGCTCCCACAGCACGGCGAGCACCGCCAGGATCAGTCCCTTGCGTACCCCGCCTTGCGCCCAGACACGGGTCGCGAAAGGCAGCGCGCGTTCGACCGGCAGCTCGGTGAACGGCTCCAGCCTGCGCTCGTATTCGCCGCGGACCGGCGGATTCAGGAAACCGCTCATGCGACTGCGCCCTCTTCCTCGAACAGCATCCGATGGATGCGCTGCGACGCCGCCTGGAACTCGCTGCCGCCCAGGCTTCCGAGCGTGAAGCCGTGGCTGTTGATCTCGGCACGCATGCGGCCCGGATGGGGCGACAGCAGCGCGATGCGGTTGCCCACCACCAGCGCCTCCTCGATCGAATGGGTGACGAACAGCAGCGTGAAACGCACCTCGTCCCACAGCGCGAGCAGCTCGTCCTGCATCTTGCGGCGCGTGAGCGCGTCCAGGGCGGCGAAGGGCTCGTCCATCAGCAGCACGCGCGGTTGCATCGCCAGGGCGCGGGCGATCGCCACGCGCTGCTTCATGCCGCCGGAGAGCTGGTGCGGATGCACGTCGGCGAACCTGGCCAGCCCCACCTTGTCGAGGTAGTGCAGGGCGCGCTCGGCGGCTTCCTTCCGGCCCAGCGAGCGCGAGGCCAGGAGCGGAAACATCACGTTCTGATGGACCGTCTTCCACGGCGGCAGCTGGTCGAACTCCTGGAACACCACGATCCGGTCGGGCCCCGGCGCGCTCACGCCGCGGCCGTCGAGCCGGATCTCGCCTTCGACCGGCCGGATGAAGCCGCCGATCGCCTTGAGCAGCGTCGACTTGCCGCAGCCCGAAGGGCCGAGCAGCACGAAGCGGTCGGCCTCGTGCAGGTCGAAGCTCACGCGGTGCGTGGCGCGCACCACGCGCTCGCGGGTGCGGTATTCGAGGCTCACGCCGTCGACCTGCAGCAGCGGCGTGCCCACGGCCGCGGCCTCCGCGGCGGGCCCGGGCGCCGCGGGCTGCGGCGCGGGCACGGGCCGCGCGAAGGCCGGACCGGCGCGCAGCATCGTCGTCGTCATGCGCTCAGTTCCCCGCCGCGTTCTGGGCGTCGTCGAAGAAGTAGTCCCTCACCGAGGCAGGCTTGTTCTTGATGGCGCCGATCCGGTGCATGAACTCGGCGAGCTGGTAGGTGTTCTGCGGCGTGGTCTTGAACTGGACCTCGGGGTTCTTGATGATCTTGATCAGCAGGTCGCGGTCGATCCTGGCGTTGCTCACCTTGATGTAGATGTCGGCCGCCTTCTCGGGATGGGCCGCGACGAACTGCGCGGCATCGTTCAGCGCCTCGATGAAGGCCTGGTAGGTCTTCGGGTTCTCGGCACGGAACTTCTCGGTGGCGTACAGCACCGTGGCCGAAGCCGGCCCGCCGAGCACCTGGTAGGAGTCGAGCACGATGTGCGCCTGCGGGTTGCCGGCGAGCTCCTGCTCCTGGAAGGGCGGATTGCCGAAATGGCCGGTGATCTCGGTGCCGCCCTTGATGATCGCCGCGGCTGCATCGGGATGCGGCAGCGCCACGCTGATCTTGTCGAGGCGGGCGAACTCCTTGTCGCCCCACAGCTTGGCCGATGCCAGTTGCAGCACGCGCGACTGCACCGACACGCCTACAGCCGGCAGCGCGATGCGGTCCTTGTCCGTGAAGTCCGCGATGCTCTTCACGGCGGGGTTGTTGCTGACGAGGTAGTACGGGAAGTTGCCGAGCGAGGCCACCCCCTTCACGTTCTGCCGGCCCTTGGTGCGGTCCCAGATCGTGAGCAGCGGACCGACCCCGGCGCCGGCGATCTCGATATTGCCCGAGAGCAGCGCATCGTTCACCGCGGAGCCGCCCGAGAGCTTGACCCACTCCACCTTCGCATCGATGCCGGCGGCCTTGGCGTGTTTCTCGATGAGCTTCTGGTCCTGCGCCACGTTGAGCAGCAGGTAGACGACGCCGAACTGTTCGGCGATGCGGATCTGGCCTTCGGCGCGGGCGGCCAGGCTGCCGGCCAGCAGGCCGAGGCCGGCGAGGACCGCGGCGGTCTTGCGAGTGATGTTCTTCATGGTGCGGATCAGAAAGGCGTGTCGCCCTGGATGGTGGTTCGATAGAGCTTGCGGCGCAGCGCGTCCGGCGTGCCGGCCGCCAGGTGCATGAGCGAGCGGTTGTCCCAGAACACCAGGTCGTGCGGCGCCCACTGGTGGCGGTAGACGAACTCCGGCTTGACGCTGTGGGCGAACAGTTCGCCCAGCAGCGCCTCGCTTTCGTCCTGCGGCAGGCCGACGATGCGGGTCGTGAAATGCTCGCTGACGAAGAGCGCCTTGCGGCCGGTCTCCGGGTGGGTGCGGACCACGGGCTGGATGGCGGGCGCGACCTGGTCGATCTGCGCCTGCGAGAGCTTGGGGCGCCACGGGTTCCTGGCGCGCAGTTCCTCGTACTTGGCGAGATAGCTGTGCTCGGCCTTCAACCCGAGAATGCGCTTCTGCAACGCCGGATCGAGGGCCTCCCACGCCAGGTGCTGGTCGGCGAAGAGCGTGTCGCCGCCTTCGCTCGGCAGTTCCTGCGCATGCAGCAGCGAGCCGAGGCTGGGCTTGTCCTTGTAGGAGATGTCGGAGTGCCAGTAGACGCCCGCGTCGCCGAGCCCGATCGGCTCGCCCTTCTCCTTGATGTTGGAGACGATCAGGATCTCCGGCTGGCCTTGGAGCTGGAACTGGTGAAGCACGTGGATCTCGAGCGGCCCGAAGCGGCGGCTGAAGGCCACGTGGTCCGCCGGCGCCACCCGCTGGTCGCGGAAGACGAGCACGTGGTGGTCGAGGTGGGCGCGGTGGATGCGCGCGAAATCGACCTCGTTGATGGGCTTCGAGATGTCGAGGCCGATGATCTCGGCGCCGACGGGTGCGTCGAAGCGGCGAACCTCGAAAGTCTGGGTGGGTGCCGTGGGGGCTGTTGCGACGGCCATTGGAAGCGACGGGCAAGTGAACAAGTCCGCCACTCTAGGGATCGCGCAAGCAACGGGGAACGACTGATTTCTTGCTTGCTTATGAACAACTCATCTGAAGCGGCGTCCCTGGCCTGGCGGCGCCTCAGATCATTCGCTTATTTGAAATCAACGATTCATTCGTTCGAGATCCAGGGCGGCGATCGCACAATCGGCCGCCGAGTGCCATCGGGCACCACTTTCCTGCTTGCCTGGACGCCATGAATTTCCAACAGTTGCGCTCCGTGCGCGAAGCCGTGCGCTGCGGCTTCAATCTCACCGAAGCAGCCCATGCGCTGCATACCTCGCAGCCGGGCGTCAGCCGCCAGATCCGTGAACTCGAAGACGAACTGGGCGTCGCACTGTTCGCCCGCGTCGGCAAACGGCTGACGGGACTGACGGCCCCCGGGGATCACCTGCTGCCGATCATCGAGCGCATGCTGCTGGAGAGCCACAACCTGCGCCAGGCCGGACTGGAGTTTCTGGCGCAGGACGAAGGCTTGCTGTCCATTGCCGCCACCCATTCGCAGGCCCGCTACGCCTTGCCGGTGGCGGTGCAGGAGTTCAGGGGCAACTTTCCCAATGTGCAGCTTCACCTGCGGCAGGGCTCGCCCAAGCAGGTCGCCCAGATGCTGCTGGACGGCGAGGCCGACGTCGGCATCGCGACCGAGGCACTCAGCGACTATCCGCAACTGGTCGCCCTGCCGAGCTTCCGCTGGACCCATTCGATCATCGCGCCGCCCGGACATCCCTTTCTCGACGGCCCGCTGACCCTGGAGCGGCTGGCGGCCTATCCGCTGGTCACCTACGACAGCGGCTTCACGGGCCGCACGCGCATCGACAAGGCTTTCGCGGCGGCCGGCCTGAAACCCAACCTGGCCATCACCGCCATGGATGCCGATGTCATCAAGACGTACGTGGAACTCGGCCTGGGCATCGGGATCGTCGCCGGCATCGCCTTCGAGACCGAGCGCGACACCCGGTTGCGCGCGGTCGATGCCGGCCGGCTGTTCGGTATCAACCTGACCAAGGTCGCGGTTCGGCGCGGCAGCTACCTGCGCGCCTACGTTTATGCCTTCATCGAAGCCTTCTCCCCCACCCTGTCGCGCGCGGCGGTGGAAGAAGCACTGGGCACCCGTGCGGCCGACGAGGGCGAGGCGGTGCCGGCGTCGGCGATGGAGCAGCTGCTGGCACACGCCCAGCACTGACGCGGCGCCTTGCGAAGTCGATCAGGGCCTCGGCGACGGCCGTCGATCGAGCAGGAACCGTCCGAAGTAGGCAGCCAGGCCGGCATGCGCGTCCAGCGGCAGCACGTTCGCAACGTACTGGTCGGGACGCACGATGACCATCGCACCTTGCGCACGGTCGATGCCGCGGAGATCGAAGATGTCGGGGCCGTGCTTGAGGTCGGGGCAAAAGGCCTTCTCGTAGTCGATGAGACCGAAGCAGCCCTTGCGCGGCAGCAGGATCGACGGGAGCGCCTCCACCTCGAGCTCGAGGTGCCCCTGCTGGAAGACCGCGCGCACGTCGATGACGCTGTCGATGTCGACATCGGTCCCGGTGGGCGTGAAGCGGCGGATCGGCGAGTCCGGCGAATCCGCCAGGAAGGCCATGAGGTCGCGCAGGCGGGTGCCGGCCGCATCGGCGAACGCATAGAGGCGCCAGGCCCCGTCGGCGCGCGCCGCATGGCCGAGCTGGACCGGCTTGGCATCGGCCAGGCGGACGACGGGGCCCGAGTGGAAGCGCATGCCGATCGTGAAACCCTTGGCGAGGTCCTGATGGGTCGACTCGGCCGTCAGCGGGGTCGTTGGCGTGTAGTGCGTCGCGACGCCGGCCGTATAGCGGCCCGACTTGACGAAGTAAGCCTGAAGCTCCTGCGGATCGACGCCGCCGAGTTCCGGATGCTCAGGGTCCCTGGGCGGCGACGCCATGATCTTCGACCACTCCTTGTCGAAGTCGATGAGCCGCTGGGCGATCGCGTGGCGCTCGACGTTGTAGGTGCGCAGCAGTTCAGGGCCGGCACGTCCTTCGAGCACCGATGCAAGCTTCCAGCCCAGGTTGAAGGCGTCCTGCATCGAGACGTTCATGCCCTGGCCGGCCTTCGCGCTGTGGGTGTGGCAGGCATCGCCGGCGATGAAGACCCGCGGCAGGCGCGAGCGAGCCTGGTCCGCGGGGACGTCGTCGAAGCGGTCGGTGACGCGCTGGCCGACCTGGTACACCGCAAACCACACCACCCGCTTGACGTCGAGCGAGTAGGGATGCAGAACGCGCTGGGCGGTGGCGATGACCTTTTCCTGGGTGAAATCCTTGATGGCTTCGCGATGGTTCGGGTCGATGTCGCCGAGGTCGACATAGAGCCGCACCATGTAGCCGCCCTCGCGCGGGATGAGCAGGATATTGCCCTCGTCCGCGGACTGGATGGCGGCCTTGAGCCGGATGTCCGGGAAGTCGGTGACGGCCAGCATGTCGACGACGCCCCAGGCGTGGTTGGCGAAGTCACCCTGCGGCATGGCGCCGATCGATTCGCGCACCCCGCTGCGCGCGCCGTCGCAGCCCACCACGTACTTGGCGCGGACCGTGGTCTCGGAACCCTTGGCCACGTCGCGCAAGGTCACTACGACCGGGTGCTCGCCCTCGGGCTCGACCTTCAGGGTGACGAACTCCAGTCCGTAGTTGGCCTCCAGCCGGGTCGGCGACATGCGCATGTAGTCGAGCAGGTACTGCTGCAGCCGGGCCTGGTTGACGATGAGGTGCGGAAACTCGGACAGGCCGTCCTCGGTGTCCTGGACGCGGCCGGTGCGCTCGATGCGCGTGCGGTCTTTCTTGGACGGCCGCCAGAAGACGGTCTCGTTGACCCAGTAGGCCTCGCGGATGAGCTTCTGCGCCAGGCCGAAGGCCTCGAACATCTCCACCGTGCGGCAGGCGATGCCGTCGGCCTGGCCGACCTTGAGCGGGCCATCGCGGCGCTCGACCAGCCGGGTGCTGACGCTCGGGAAGTTCGACAACTGTGCCGCCAGCAAGGCCCCCGCGGGCCCGCTGCCGACGATGAGGACGTCGACGGTCTCGGGGAGCGCCTCCTTGATGATGTCGGGGTCTCCGGGCGCGTAGCCATTGAGATAGAACTGCATGTTGCCTCCGTGATGACAAGAATACGTTGACCTGCGGCCTGGCTCAGGCGCAGGCGGTGCGGATGAATTCGGGCACGACCACCGCCTTGAGCTTCCCGCTGTCTTCTTTCACGCACAGCGCCCGGGTCTCGCGTCCTTCGCAGATCAGGGTGTCGCCCCGCATCACCCGATGGGTCTGGATGAAGACCTTGCCGCGCCATTCCTCGACGCTGGTGTGAATCCCGATGCGCTCGCCATAGGAGGCCGCCGTGTGGAAACGGGTGTGGATTTCCAGCAGCGGCGCGCCGATGCAGCCCGGCAAGTCCGTCATCGCGCGCCAGGGTGGCAGCCCGCAGGCGGTGAAGTAGTGGTGCGACGCGGCATCCATCCATCGCGAGTAGTTCGGAAAGAAGACAATGCCCGCGGGATCGCAGTCGCCGAACTGCACGTCGACGCCATAGGCGATGGTCTTGGTCATGGGTTTCAAACTGCTCGCTTCGATAGGGATGATTGTTCTTCGCCGTGCACAGGCGCACAGTCGATGTGCCGACACTCGATATAAGGGTTTTCCCTGCATGAAGGCGTTGCGCCCGAGGAGGAACGGATGACCCGCCAGCAACGCGCGCCCGCCATGTCGCTCACGCTCGACGAGTTGCTCGAACAGTCCGCGTGGTTCGTCGAGCTCGACGCGCCCGCGCAGGCGCAGGTTCGCCGCGATGCATCGGAGCGCGCGGTGGCGATGGGCGATTCGCTGGGCCACCACGGCGAGCAGCAGCACGCCTGGTACGGCGTTCTCGAAGGGCTGGTCAAGTGGGCCATCACCGCGCACGATGGGCGGACAGTGTCCCTGGGTGGCCAGTCGGTCGGCAGCTGGTTCGGAGAGGGCACGCTGATCCGCAACACGCCGCGCCAGTCGGACCTGGTGGCGCTGCGCTACAGCAGGGTGGCGCAGATCCCGTTCGACACCTTCGACTGGCTGCGCCGCAACCGACCGACATTCAACGACTTCATCCTGCTGCAGGTGAATGAGCGACTGCACTGGTTCATGGGCAACTACGCGGCGCAGGGCCTGCTGGACACCGACAGTCTGGTGGCCCGCGCACTCATGGGCATGGTGCATCCGCTCGCGAACCCGCGCGGCGAGCGCCATCTTCAGATATCGCAGGAAGAACTCGCCAATCTCGCCGCCGTCTCGCGGCAGAGCTGCAACAGCGCCTTGATGCGATTCAAGAACGCCGGCCTGGTGCGCAGCGAATACGCAGGCATCGTCGTGCTCGACCTTCCCGGCCTGCAACGGCTGGTGCCGTAGCCGACCCAGGGCCCGCACCGCACCTCGGGTTTTCCCTGATTCGAACTGTCGGCCGATCGACTGCGGCAAAACGGGCCGCCCGGAATGATGCGTGCCATGGCATGGCGCCATCACAAGGAGACACGCAATGAACCACGCAGCGTCGGTGGCCCATGGGGTCGCGGACATCCACCCGTCATCGCTCCGATCCGCGGAGGACGGCATCTATCGCAGGATCAGCTGGCGGGTGATGCCGATCGTGCTGGTCGCCTACGTCTTCGCCTTCCTCGACCGCATCAACGTCGGCTACGCCCAGCTCCAGATGAAGCAGGACCTGGCGTTCTCCGATGCGATCTACGGGCTGGGCGCCGGCCTCTTCTTCGTCACCTATCTGCTGTTCGAGGTGCCGAGCAACCTGCTGCTCGAAAAGATCGGTGCCCGCCTGACCTTCCTGCGCATCATGGTGCTGTGGGGCCTGGCCTCCTCGGCCACGGCCTTCGTCACCGAGCCCTGGCAGTTCTACGGCGTGCGGCTGCTGCTGGGCATGTTCGAGGCCGGCTTCTTCCCCGGCATCATCCTGTACCTCACCTACTGGTATCCGAGCCATCGCCGCGGCCGCGTGACCGGGCTGTTCCTCTTCGGCATGCCGATCACCGGCGTTCTCGGCGGGCCGCTGTCGGGAATGATCATGGGCGGCATGGAAGGCATGGCCGGGATGCACGGCTGGCAGTGGCTGTTCATCGTGCAGGGCCTGCCGACCGTCCTGATCGGCTTCCTGCTCTATCGTCTGCTGCCGAACAAGCCGGCGGAGGCCCCCTGGCTGAGCGACGCCGAGAAGGCGCACGTGCAATCGGTGCTCGACGCCGACCACAAAGCCGACGCGAAGTCCGGCCACCGCGGCAAGCTGGCCGCCGCGCTGTCGGACCCGAAGACCTACGTGCTGGCCTTCGTCTATTTCTGCTGCGCCTGCGCGGTCTACACCGTCACCTTCTGGCTGCCGACGATGATCAAGGGCCTGGGCGTTTCCTCGATCGGGGCGATCGGCTGGATCACCGCCATTCCCTATGTCTTCGGCGCGTTCGGCGTGCTGGTGATCAGCCGCAGTTCGGACCGGTTCAAGGAGCGTCGCTGGCATGTCGGCGGAACCCTTGTCGTGGGTGCCGCGGCGCTGTTCGGCACCTCCTTCCTCGGTACGGCCTTCGCGCCGGTGATGCTGCTGCTGTGCTTCGCGGCCTTCTTCATCTTCGGCGGCGGTTCGCTGTTCTGGTCGATTCCGCCGACCTACCTGAGCCGCGATGCGGCCGCCGCCGGCATTGCCGTGATCAGCTCGCTCGGCATCCTGGGGGGCTTCGTGAGTCCCACGGTGATCGGCTGGATCAAGAGCCTCACCGGCAGCATCCAGATGGGCCTGGGCGCCTTGACCGCGCTGGTCATCGTCGGCGGACTCACGATTTTGATCGCCTTGCCGAAGAGCGCGGTGCGCGTCGGCAGCGACGCCTGATTCCCTTCTTCCCTCCCTTCAAGTCCTTTTACCGAGACCCGAGCCATGAGCAAACCCAAAGTCATCGTGACCATCGCCCCGACCGGCGGCATGGCGACCAAGAAGATGAACCCGAACCTGCCGACACAGCCGCAGGAGATCGCCGACGACACCTACCGCTGCTACAACGCCGGCGCCAGCCTGGTGGCGGTGCATGCGCGCCGGCCCGACGACGAGGCGACCTGCGAGCCGTCGATCTACACCCGCATCAACCGGCTGATCCGCGACAAGTGCGACATCATCCTGAACAACTCCACCGGCGGCGGCATCAACGGCGACATGGTGCGCGAACTGCCCAACGGCCTGTGGGAGATCCAGTGGGAGGAGCGCCTGAAGGGCATGCAGGGCGAAGGCGTCGAGATGTGCACGCTCGATGCGCAGACCGTCATCGCCAGCTTCGGCGGCAAGGAAATCCTTGTGGCGACGCCGCCCACGTGGATCCGACAGATCGCAGGGATGATGAAGGAGCGCGGCATCAAGCCCGAGTGGGAGGTGTTCGGCCTGGCGGACATCGTCCAGGACGTCCAGCGCTCGCTCGACGAAGGCCTCGACGACGCGCCTCACTTCATCAACATCGTCATCGGCGCCAACGCCTTCCAGGGCGCCTTGCCCTACACCCCGAAGCTGCTGCAGACCATGGTGGACCACCTGCCGGCGAAGACGGTGTTCAACGTCAGCGCGATCGGCGCGGCGCAGCTGCCGGCGGCGATGAACTCGCTGCTGCTGGGCGGCCATGTGCGTGTCGGGCTCGAGGACAACCTCTACTACGAGCACGGCGTGCTGGCCACCAACGTGCAGCTCGTCGAGCGGCTGGTCCGGCTGATTCGCGAGATGGGCTACGAGCCGGCCACGCCGGCCGAGGCGCGCGAGATCATCGGCCTGCGTCCGCTGCGTTGACGACACCCGGCATCATGAAACCAGAGCACAGCAAGCTGGCGGTGGTCGGCACGGGGGTGATCGGTGCGGGCTGGGCCACGCACTTCCTCGCTCGCGGCTTCGACGTCACGGCGACCGATCCGGCCCCTGGTGCCGAGCAGCGCCTGCGGGGCCTGGTCGACGCCGGCTGGCCCACCGTCGAGGCCCTCGGCCTGGCCGACGGCGCGTCGCGAGACCGGCTGTCTTTCACGACCGATGTGGCGGAAGCCGTCCGGGACGCCACCTTCATCCAGGAGAGCGGCCCCGAAAGGCTGGACGTCAAGCACGAGTTGATCGCGGCCATCGAATCGGCAGCGAAGGCCGATGTCCTCATCGCATCGTCGTCGTCCGGCCTGTCCGCCAGCGAGATCCAGGCGGGCGCCAGGCATCCGGAGCGCATCGTGCTCGGCCACCCCTTCAATCCCACCCACGTCATTCCACTGGTGGAGGTCGGCGGCGGCAAGCTGACGTCGGCCGAGAACGTGGCCAAGGCGATGGCGTTCTACGCGTCGACCGGCAAGAAGCCCATTCGCATCCACAAGGAGGTCAAGGGCCATATCGCGAACCGCCTGCAGGTCGCGCTCTGGCAGGAAGCCATCTCGCTGGTGCAAAGAGGCGTGGCCTCGGTGGAAGACATCGACACCGCGATATCGCACGGTCCCGGGCTGCGATGGGCCCTGCTCGGCCCGTTCATCAACCTGCACGCCTCCGGCGGTCCCGGCGGCATCACCCACCTGCTGCAGCATCTGGGTGCCTCCCAGCGGGAATGGGCACGCGACCTCGGCAAGTATCCGGAAACGGACGACTACATCCAGCAGATTGCGCAGGGCGTCGATGCCGAGCTGGCGGGTCGCGATTTCCCCGGGATGCTCCGCCAGCGCGATGAACTGCTGGTCCAGTTGATCGCGATGAAGGCGGTGCAGGCGCAGATTCCCTAGGGGCGAAAAGGTTTCCACGCAAGCGCCATCGTCGTAGGATGAGACTCGAGCGCCATCGACCGAGCCGGTCGCGTCCACCACGTCGCAAACGGGCTGATCGAAAGCGTTTGGCTATTTCCTGAGGAATGAATGCAAAGCCACTGCACGCGCCATCCTCAGCATCGGCTGGGCGCAGTTCGGCCAGGTGCGGGCATTCGCCTCATTCGAATCCTGCCCTTCTCAGCCGTCGGTAGAACTCACGGCAATCCTCGATCCGAAAGATTCCGTTCGGCTCGTCTTGCGTGCGCCAGTTGGTCGAGCGCACCCGCATGAGGTCCGGACGCTCTTCGACGCGGTAGAACGTGACGGCGACCAGGTAGGGGCCAGGAAACGTCAGCCTGAAGAACTCATGCTCAATCGTCCGCGCCTCATGGACTTCGAGAATTGGCTTGGGTCGCCAGTGGGCGACCAAGGAACTGGCCATTGCATGGGCGTCGTTCATGCCGGAGGAGCGGGGGTTGCGAACGCGAATATTGCCACGCAGGCGGGAGCAGCGGTGCAGCCCGACGGCGCACTGTTCAAGCTGCCGCAAGGTGGCGATCGATCCCTGATCTCCAACATCGCTACAGCACGGCCTTGTCGGCGGCCGCCACCCTCGCGCTGGCCGCCGGGGCGCTCGGGTCGGCGCCGCCCTAGCCTGCGGACGCGGGCTCGGGCCAGGGCGCCTGCGGTCCGCGCACCGACTCGTAGAAGCGGGCCATCTGCAGCACGCCCAGGTCGTCGAAACGGCGTCCGGCGATCTGCAGGCCGATCGGCAGGCCCGAGGCCGAGTGCCCGCAGTGGATGGATGCCGCCGGCTGGCCGGACTGGTTGAATGGCACCGTGAAATGCGAATCGCGCGTGGACATCTCCGCATCGCTGCCGGTCGACTCCGCAGCGAAGGGCAGCACCGGCGAGACCGGCGCCAGCACGAAGTCATAGGGCCCCGTGGCGGCCGCCGTGGCCGCCTGCATCGACTGCATCCGCGTGAAGGCGCGGAAGCTGTCTTCCGGTGTCAGCGAGGCCGCGAACTCGGCCGCCGCGTGGATGTAGTCCGCCGCCTTCTTCGCCCGCTCGGGTTGCAGGGCGGCCAGGTCGACGCGGCAGCGCATGGTGAAGAAATGCACCAGCCCCAACTGCATCTCGTCCGTGGTCCAGTCCTTCAGCGGCTCGACGATGGCGCCGGCCGCCTCGAAGCAGCGCGCCGCCGCCTGCACCGCGGCGAGGATCTCCGCGTCCACTCGCCAGCCGGAAGCCGACGGTTCGACCCACAGGCCGATGCGCAGTCCGGCGGGCCCGCGCGCCAGGCGCTGCCACGCGATGTCCTGCGGGGGCAGGCCGAGGTAGTCGCGCGGATCGGGACGCGACACGACCTGCATGAGCAGCGCGGCATCGGCCACGGTGCGTGTCATCGGCCCGATCACCCGGGCGGGTGCCGGCGGATCGACCGGCACGCGTCCATGGCTGGGCTTGAGTCCGAACACGCCGCAGAAGCTGGAGGGAATGCGCACCGAGCCGCCGATGTCGGTGCCCAGGTGAAGCGGCCCGTAGCCCGCCGCCGCCGCGGCGCCGGCGCCGGAGCTGGAGCCGCCGGGACTGTGCGCCGTGTTCCAGGGGTTGCGCGTCAGGGGGTGGAAGCTCGACGGCGCGGCGCCCAGGAAGCCGAAGTCCGGCATCGTGGTCTTCGTCACGATCACGGCGCCCGCCTCGCGGACGCGGGCCGCCGCCGGCGCGTCGGCGGCGGCAGGCTTCAGCTCGGTGGCGGCGCTTCCGAGCGGCATGGGCGTACCGCGAGTGGCGATGTTCTCCTTGAGCGTGATCGGCACGCCATCGAGATCGCCTTGCGGCGCGCCCCGTGCCCAGCGCTGCTCGGAAGCCCGGGCGTCCTGCAGCGCGGCCTCGGCGTCGAGTGCGTAGCAGGCGCGGATGCTCGGCTCCCACTGCCCGATGCGGTCGAGCACGGACTGCACGACCTCCACCGGCGACAGGGATCGGTCGCGGTAGCGGGCCAGCAGTTCGATGGCGGACAGTTCGAAGAGGCGGGACGAGGACATGAGGGCGGCTCCTTTCTTGCGAAATATCAAGACCGATCGCCACGATAGCGCCCTGGCGCATCGCGATCTTGAGCGATACCGACCCGACGCGCACAATGACCTGACCAACAACGACAGGAGAGTGAGACATGGACAAGCGTTCTTTCCTCGCGTGCGGGCTTCTGGCAGTTCTCGCGACTGCGTGCACCACCACCTCCACCTCCAGCGGCGATCCAGCGGCCAAGCGCAGCAGCATCGACGCCTCGGTCGACAGCGCCATGTCCAAGCTCTATACCCAGGTGCAGGGCTCACGCGAACTGGTCGGCAAGGCCAGGGGCGTGCTGGTGTTCCCCTCGGTGGTTTCGGCCGGGCTGGGCGTTGGCGGCTCCTACGGACAGGGTGCGCTGCGCGTCGGCGGCAAGTCGGTCGGCTACTACAGCACCACCGCCGCCTCGGTCGGCCTGCTGGCCGGGGCCGACTCCAAGGCTGTCTTCCTGCTCTTCATGACCCAGGATGCGCTCGACAAATTCCGCGCGAGCAATGGCTGGACCGCCGGCGCCGATGCCTCGGTCACCATGCTCAAGGTCGGCGCCTCGGCAGGCATCGACACCCAGACCGCTCAACAACCCATCGTGGGCTTCGCCTTGAGCAATGCCGGGCTGATGGCCAACCTGAGTCTTGACGGAACCAAGATCAGCAAGCTCGACCTGTGAGTCCCTGCGCCCCGGGGCGATGGCTGCTGGCGCTGGCGCTGGCGGCCCTGCTGGCTGGATGCTCGCTGCCGCCGCTCGAGGGGCGCAGCGAGTCGCGGGCGTTGTCGGCCGCAGAAGCGCGCGAAACGCGGCTGGGCCGGGCGGTCGGCGACCTGGCGGCGCCGCGTCCGGGCCTGACCGGCGTCCATACGCTGGAAGACCCGCGCGAAGCCTTCGCGGCGCGGGTGCAGATGGCGCAACTCGCCGAGCGCACGCTGGACGTGCAGTACTACATCTGGCGCGACGACATCACTGGCCACCTGCTGCTCGAGGCCTTGCGCGCGGCCGCCGATCGCGGGGTGCGCGTGCGCCTGCTGCTGGACGACTACGGCCATGCGGGGCTCGACGAGGAGCTGGCGGCGCTCGACGCGCATCCCGACGTGGAGGTGCGTCTGTTCAATCCCTTCCCGTTCCGTGCATTCAAGCCGCTGGGCTTCATCACCGACTTCTCGCGCGCCAACCGGCGGATGCACAACAAGAGCTTCACGGCCGACAACGCGATCACGATCCTGGGCGGACGCAACGTCGGCGACGAGTATTTCGGCGCCACCGATGGCGTGCTGTTCGCCGACCTCGATGTGTTGGCGATGGGGCCGGCGGTGGCGCAGGTCTCGAGCGCGTTCGACGCCTATTGGGCCAGTGCCTCGTCCTATCCCATCGCCTCGCTGGTGGCGCCACCCCCTGCCGAAGTCCTGGCCGCCATCCGGCAGCGGACGGCGCTGGTGGAGCGCTCCGAGCCGGCCGCAACGTACAAGCAGGCGGTGCGTGAGCTGCCTTTCTACGGCAGCCTGGTCCGCAAGGACTATTCGCTGGTCTGGGCCCCCGCGCACCTGGTGGTCGACGACCCGTCCAAGGGACTGGCGCTGGCCCAGCCGGAACAGCTGCTGCTGCATCACATGGCCGAGGCGGTCGGGGTGCCGGCGCGCAGCCTCGACCTGGTGTCGCCGTACTTCGTGCCCACCGATGCCGGCACCGACTACTTCGCCGGCCTGGCGCGGGCCGGCGTGCGGGTGCGCATCCTCACCAATTCGCTGGCCGCGACCGACGTCCTGGTGGTGCATTCGGGCTATGCACGCCATCGGCAGCCGCTGCTGGCGGCGGGGGTGGCGCTGTACGAACTCCGGCCCGACCCTCGGGAGCAGGCCGCCAAGGCGGCGCGCCGGGACGAGGGCCCGCGCATGCCCGGCGGATCGGGCAGCTCCGGCTCCAGCCTGCATGCGAAAACCTTCGGCGTGGACATGGAACGCGTCTTCGTCGGTTCTTTCAACTTCGATCCGCGCTCGGCCCGGCTGAACACCGAGCTGGGCCTCGTCATCGACAGCCCGGAGCTTGCCGGCGCGATCGCGCATGTCTTCGAGGTGCGCGCCCCGCGCAGCAGCTGGGAGCTGAGGCTCGACCCCGGGAGCGGGGGCCTGCGCTGGGTGGACGGCAGCGGCCGATCCGTGGCGGTCGAGCCCATGACGAGCTGGTGGCAGCGCGCCGCCGTGCGCTTGCTCGAGCCGCTGCCGATCGACTGGATGCTCTGAGGGCGCACCTTTTTCCGGCGGCAAGGCCTTCAGGAATCGCCGGCGCTGCCGATAGCAGAGGCAGCGCCCGCCTCGAACCCAGGTCTCGAGAGCGTCTTCGATGGCGCGTCGCAAGCTCAACCGGAAAGACCGATGACCGCAACCACTGTGCCTGCAGCCCCGACTCGCAGCGCGACGTCGATGACAGAAGTCTGCACGCCCGAGGAACTGCTGACCCGCCTCGAGGCGCAGGGCCGGATGCCGCTGGTTCGAATCGGGCAGGCGCTGACCTCGCTCGGGATCATCACGGACGCGCAATTGAACGCGGGCCTGGCCGCCCAGCAGCTCGATCGCGCCGTGCCGCTCGGCGAGACACTGGTTCGCATGGGCGCCCTGTCGCGCAGCGACCTGCAATCGGCCCTGGCCCACAAGATGGGCTACCCCCTGGTCGACCTCGACCGGTTCCCGGCCGCGGTGGAGGCGCTCAGGAAAGTCGGCCACAGCGCGGCCCAACGCCTGCAGGTCATGCCGTTGATGGTGTCGAACGGGCGATTGATCGCGGCGCTCGACGATCCGTCGGGTCGCCGTGCCGCCATCGACGAGCTCGAGTTCATCGCCCAGGCGAAGGTGATTCCGGTCCTCGCCCATTGCCGCAATCTCGACCAGGTGCTCAAGAAGGCCTACGAGGCGATCGGCGCGATGGACGCCAAGGCGGCCGCCGACGATCCGTCCAGGCCGATCGAGTTCGACATCGACGCCAGCGAACTGCTCGAGACGCTCGAGAAGGAGGGGCGCGAGCAGACCAGCGAAGAGCTGCCCATCGAGCAGTCGGACAATTCGCTGGTGCGGATGGTGAACCGGATGATCATCGAGGCGCACGCCGAAGGCGTCTCGGACATCCACATCGAGAGCTATCCGGGGCGCGAAAAGATCCGCATCCGCTTTCGCCGCGACGGCCGCCTGTTCACCTATCTCGAGCTGCCGCCGAACTATCGCAATGCCATCATCGCGCGGATCAAGATCATGTGCGACCTCGACATCAGCGAGAAGCGCAAGCCGCAGGACGGCAAGATCATCTTCTCGAAGTTCTCGGCGCAGCATCCGCTGGAGCTTCGGGTGGCGACCATTCCGACCAACAACGGCCTGGAAGACGTGGTGATGCGCCTGCTGGCGTCGGCCAATGCGATCGCCCTGGAAAACCTGGGCCTGTCGCCGCGCAATCTCCAGAAGCTGCGCGAAGCCGTCGAGCGGCCGTACGGACTGGTGCTGTGCGTCGGCCCCACCGGCTCGGGCAAGACGACGACACTGCACTCGGCGCTGATGCACATCAACACCCCTGATCGCAAGATCTGGACCGCCGAGGACCCGGTCGAGATCACGCAGCCCGGGCTGCGGCAGGTCCAGGTGAACCCGCGCATCGACTGGACCTTCGCGAAAGCCCTGCGCGCTTTCCTGCGCGCCGATCCGGACGTGGTGATGGTGGGCGAGATCCGCGACGAGGAAACCGCGAAGATGGCGATCGAGGCTTCGCTCACCGGCCACCTGGTGCTGTCGACGCTGCACACCAACAGCGCCGCCGAGACCGTGACCCGGCTGCTCGACATGGGCCTGGACGCCTTCAACTTCGCCGATTCCCTGCTGGCCATCCAGGCGCAGCGATTGGTGCGCAAGCTCTGTTCGAAGTGCGTGACCAGCCGCCCGGCGACGGCGGCCGAAGTCGACGAACTGCTTTCGGACTATCTGCGCGCCTTCGCGGACGGTCTGGAGCCGCCGTCGCGCGATGCCGTGCTCGCGCATTGGCTGCGCCGCTACGGCCGTGAAGGCCAGCTCGTGAGCTCGACCTGCCCGGGCTGCGAGGCCTGCGGCCAGACCGGCTTCCGCGGACGGATCGGCATCCATGAACTGATGGCGGTGTCGAAGGAGGTGCGCCGCCTGGTGCAGACCCGTTCGCCGCTCGAGACGATCCTCGCCGCAGCGCAGGCCGGCGGAATGCACACCCTGCGCCAGGACGGCATCGAGAAGGTGCTGCAGGGACTGACGACCCTCGGCGAGGTGCGGGCGACGAGCAACGCGTGAGGCGCTCGCGGCCTTGGCCGACAGGGATTGTCGGAAATGGCGGACAGCAACGCCGCCGGGCGACGAAAAACTGGCGGCTTCGCGATCTTGGAGGCCCGCCATGGCAGACGACCCGAAGAAGACCGGTCTCGACCGGAAGCTGATCGCCATCGACGAGCCCCACGAAGTGCGCAGCTGGTCCGAAACCCTCGGCTGCACGGCCGAGCAGCTCAAGGAAGCCGTGAAGGCGGTTGGCCACAGCGCGGAAGCCGTGCGGCTGTTCCTCAAGAAGAACTAGAAACGACCGGGCCTGTCGCCTCCGCGCCGCCCGGGGTCGGCGCGATCCACTACAGTCGGTGGTCATGGTTTGGAGGAAACGGGCGCGGGCCCGTGCATGTGGCGATGAAGACAAAGAAACTTCGGATCACCGGCCCCGGAGGGGCCACGTACAGGCTGGGCGACCCCATGCTGGTCCACGACGGAGAGCTGCTGGTCTGCACCCTTGACCCGGTGCCGGTCAGCCCGACGGGGTCCGAGATCCGGGTGGAGCACTTCACGCCGCCGCTGAGCGGTCTCGAGGAGGCCCGGCATCTGGGCCGGCTCGTCTTCCTGGAGATCTGCGCTTTCGTCGTCGAGCACTTCGAGCAGGTGCAGGCAGTGAGTTTTGCCTTCACGCGCCCCGTGACGATGCTGGCCGGCGCCACCCAGCACTCGGCCGATCGGGCCGAGATCATGCATCGCATCGGGATCGAGAACGTCCAGGTCGCGCCCAAGCCGTCCGCCGTGCCCGGGCACTTCGTCGTCACCGGCGTCTGGCTCTATACCGAACGCAACCTCGCCGCGCTGAACGAGGTGCTCGGCGAACTGCGCGCGCTGTACCGGGATCGCCCGATCGGCTCCGACCCCAAGGGCGGTGCCGGCGTGATCAGGCGGCTGATCGCCGGTTGGCGGGCAGAATCATGAGCGCCTGATCCAGGCCGGCCGCGCGCCGGCGAGGACCGCATCCATGAAGCACCCGCTCGTGACGCAGTTCGCCTTGGCGGCGATCGTCGCGGGTGCCGCGGCGGGCTCGGGCGCCCAGGGTCCGCAGGAGGTCCAGGCGATCTATGCGATCAACCGGCAGGCGGTGGTCCTGCTCGAGCAGGGCCGCTACGACGAAGCGGTCGCGGCCGCGAAGAACGCGGTCGCGCAAGCCGAAGCCCGCCTCGGCAAGGACCACCCGGGGTTGGCGGCCGCGCTGTCGAATCTCGGGCTGGCCTATCTCGACGGTGGCCAATACGACCAGGCGGAGGCGCCCTTGCGCCGCGCCGTCGACATCGGCCGCACCGGCTGGGGTGTCGGGCCGGCGGACATGGGGGTCCTGCTCAACAACCTGGGCTTGTTCTACGGCAGGGTGAACCGGCTCGATGACGCCGAGCGGCTCTACAAGCAGGCCCTGGGCCTCGGCGACGGCATCGGAACACCGCAGCTGTTCGTCGCCACCTGGCTCAACAACCTGGCCAACCTCTACATCCGCGAAGGCCGCTTCCAGGACGCCTGGTCGCTGGCCGAAAAGAGCATGGTGCTGCTGCCGGACCGGTCGAGCCGCGACCCCGCGATCGCCGAGACCTTCAGCCTGATGGCATCGCTGAAGGCGCGCGAAGGGGCGTACGACGACGCCCGGAGGCTGCTCGAATGGGCGCTGGAGATCCGGCTGCGCGCCTTCGGCGACAGCCATCCGGTGACGGCGACCTCGCTGCACGGCCTCGGCGTGGTCCTGGAGGAGCGCGGCGAGCACCGGAAGGCCGAAGACCTGATGCTGCGCGCACTGGCGATCCGCGATCGGTTGCCCGCCGACCATCCCGACCTCGGACGCAGCCTGATCGACCTGGGCGCCCTCTGCCACGCGGCCGGCAAGCCGGACTGCGCGCAGGCCTACTTCGATCGGGCCTTTGCCAACCTGCGGGCGCGGCTCGCGCAGTACTTCGGCTTCATGAGCGAGGACGAGCGCCTGGGCCTGCTCGAAGACACGGACCGGTTCTTCTCGGCCTATTTCGAATTCGTGCTGGCCTATGCGGGACCGCGGCCGGAGCTTGCGGGCGGCATGTACGACGCGGTGCTGGCGCGCAAGGGGATGGTCGCGGTCAGCGTCCGCGCCCTGCTGGCGCGCATCGAACGCGAGGGCGACCCCCAGGCGATCGCGCTGACGGTGCGGTTGCGCGAACGGCGCACCCTGCTGGCGAACCTGCGGCGCCGCGGCACGACGGGCGACGCTGTCGACCG
>Ga0182007_10000517_pt1 | contig 22743 bp, 20 predicted proteins | sample Sormic07211113_1_FD_123023 | JGI IMG/M metagenome (GOLD analysis project Ga0182007, IMG submission 123023) | Rhizosphere microbial communities from Sorghum bicolor, Mead, Nebraska, USA - 072115-113_1 MetaG | ecosystem: Host-associated > Plants > Roots > Rhizosphere | place: USA: Nebraska... | reverse complement strand
GCGGGTGCGGGTGGGAGCGGAGGTGGCGCTGTTGGCGGGGGCGGTGAGTTGCATGACGGTCAGCTCCAGACTGACGTAGGGACGGTGGGGCGGCGGGTCAGCGGGTGCGGCGGGTCAGCGGGTGCGGCGGGTCACTGGGTGCGGCGGCCGTGGCGCTCGCGGAGCGCGAAGATGCCGAGCCAGGCGGCGATGCCGGCGGCCGCGACCAGCGTGAAGGTGATCGGCGCGTGGGCCACGGTGCCCAGCACGGCGCCGAAGAGCAGTAGGGCGGCGACGAGGAACAGCATGGGATGAATCCCCTCCGAGACGTCTCGTGGGCGTCTCTCGTTACAGTTCGGTGAACAGTTGTAGTAACACTTGTTCACTGACTCTAGATTCTAGCGCGCTCCCGGCTTTTCAAATACAGAGAACAGTTGTTAACTGGATGACATGAGTCACACCCTCGGCATCCGACAGGCCCAGAAGCAGAAGACCCGGCAGGCGCTCCTGGACGCGGCGCTCGGCCTGCTGGAGGAGCAGAGTCTGAGCAGTCTGGGCCTGCGCGAGGTCACCCGCGCCGTGGGCGTCGCCCCGACCGCCTTCTACCGGCACTTCCGCTCCACCGCGGATCTCGGCGTGGCCCTGGTCGAGGAGGCGCTGGGCAGTCTGCATCCGATGATCCGCACGACGGTCACCACGGCGGACAGCAGCGACGAACGCATCACACGGGCTATTGAGTTGATTGCCGGTCATGTGGACGCGTACCCCGCGCATGTCCGGTTTATCGCCCGCGAGCGACACGGCGGGGTCCAGCCCGTGCGCGAGGCCATCCGGGACCAACTCGCCCGGTTCACCGAGGAGGTGAGCGTCGAGCTCGCCAAGGACCGCGAGTCCGACGGCTGGAGCGAGGACGACCTGCTGATGCTGGCGCATCTGTACGTCGACCAGATGCTGATCACCGCCTCCCTGTTCCTGGAGACCCTGGAGAGCACGGCGGAGGAGCGTGAGCACGTCACCCAGGTGGCGACCCGACAGATGCGGCTGATCAGCATCGGCCGACACCACTGGCCGGAGGGCTGAGCCCGGCAGTCAGCCCTTCTCGGCGACCGCCTGGCTGGGGGCGCGCCGCTGGGCACGGCCCTGCCCCGGCCGCCGTCGCCACCGCAGCCGCCCGGACCGCCCGCGCCCGAACCGCCCTGACCGCCACCGGGGCCACCACTGAGCACACCGCTTTGCATGCCGACCGGGGTTGCCGCTGTCCGAGGTCCGCAGGCCGCCAGGACCGGAGGCGAGAGCGCCTGTGACTCGGGTGAAGCGCACCTCAAGGCACCCTTCCGGCCTGGCGCTTCACATCTCCGCGTCGCCTGCTCGCCGGTACAGGTCCGTGACAGAAGCGGCCGCGGCGGCCAGTTCGGTGCGCACCTCGGGCGGCGAGAGGACCTCGACATGGTCGGCGAACTGGAGGAGCTGACGGGCCTCCCGGACGACGCCGTACGACAGCCGGGCGGTCGCCCACTCGTCCTCGCCCTCGGCGTCCGGGAGTTCGGCGAGGTGGGCGGCGTTCAGCCGCAGGAACATGTCGAGGCGGCTGCGCCGGACTCTCACCACCACGTCAAGACCGCCGGGCCGCTCCTCCACCTGGCGGCGCAACTCCTCCCAGACGTCGGCCAGTTCGACCCCGGGGCGGCGGCGCACCCCGTCGTCCAGGACGGTGGCCGACCGCACCCGGTCGGCGCGGAACAGCTGCGGCCTCGCCCGCCGGTCGGCGACCAGGTACCAGACGCCGGCCTTCGACACGAGCCCGTACGGGTCCACGGTGTACGTCCGCGGCTCCGGCTCCCCGCTGTGCCGGTAGCGCAGCCTGAGCCTGCGGTCGGCGAACACGGCGTCCTGCAGCACCTCCAGGTCGACCGCCTTCTGCGGGCCGCCCTTCCAGCGGGTGGCGTCGACGAGGATGCGCCGGCTGGTCACCTCGGCGGCCGGACGGTACGGCGCCGGCAGCGCGGCCATCACCTTGCGCAGGGCCGAGCCGAGGGCCGCGTCCAGACCGAGCGCGGCGTGCGCGCCCTGGGCGGCCAGGATGAACAGCGCGCGGGACTCGTCGGCGGTCAGCCCGGTCACGTCCGTACGGAACCCGGCGAGCAGCTCGATGCCGCCGTGCCGCCCGCGTTCGGCGTAGACGGGGACCCCGGAGGCCGACAGCGCCTCGACGTCCCGGTAGATCGTCCGCACCGACACCTCGAGCCGCTCGGCGAGTTCATGCGCGGGGACACGCCCGCGGGTCTGCAGGAGCAGCAGGATCGAGAGCAGACGGTCGGCCTTCACGGCACCAGAATCCCCGCTCGCGAAGCCCGTCGCAAATGTTGACGGAAACTGTCAGGTTATGCGGCGACTCTCTGACGCGTCAGCCGGAAGAGAGAGGTGCCCATGAACGCCATCGACCCCCGTGAGGCCGTCGACCCCCGTCCCCTGTACGCCCGCGCCACCGAGCAGGCGGCCGCGCTCATCGCGACGGTACGGCCCGAGCAGCTCGACGGCCCCACGCCCTGTGCGGAGTTCGACGTCCGCACCCTCCTCGGCCACATGGTCGGCGGCACCCTGCGGATCGCGGTCGTCGGCGAGGGCGGTGACGGCATGGCCGTACACCCCTTCGTCGAGGGGGTGCGCGACGAGGAGTGGACGGCGGCCTACGACGAGGTCCGCGTCCGCGTCCTCAAGGCCTGGGAGAGCGACGAGCGCATGGAGGCGCCGGTGCGGGTGCCGTGGGGCGAGGTGCCGGGGCGAGCGGCCCTCTCCGGCTATGTGATGGAGCTGGTGACCCATACCTGGGACCTCGCCGAGTCCCTCGGCCATCCCCTCCCGCTCGACCCGGAGCCGGCCGAGTTCGCGCTCGCCACGGCCCGTCGGGTGCTGCCCGACCCGCGGCGGGACGCCGACACCCCGTTCGCCGACGCCGTACCGGCCCCCGAAGGAGCCGACGGCCACGGGCGGCTGGCGGCCTGGCTGGGGCGGCAGCCGCTCAGCCGAGCCTGACCCGGGCGAGCGGGCCGGACTGGGCGGGCTGGCCGGAAGCCCCATCCCCCGGGTGAGATCCCGGCAATTTCTTGGTAAGTGTCCGTACTCGTCCACAACCCGGAGCCAGTCATCCGCCCTCTATGGGGACATGAGCCTCACCGGGACTCCGTTCCTCTACACGTTGATCGTTCTCTTCGCGGTCGCCCTGATAATGCCGCTCGTGCTCTGGTCACGGGTGCGCGGGCCGCAAGCCCTGCGCACGGTGGCCCGGATGCTGATGCTGGTCTTCGCCCAGGGGACCGCGGTCGCCCTGGTCTTCGTCCTCGTCAACAACGCCAACAGTCTCTACGACAACTGGGCGGACCTGCTGGGCACGGGCAACCACGTCCAGCAGGCGGCCAACCTCGGTGCCGACGGTACCGGCGGAATAGCGCTGAAACGGTTGCCCAAGGTGAAGCAGACGTTCACCTCGGCGACCGGCCCGGGTATGGGCGGGGTGCGCGAGACGCAGCTCAAGGGCCGGGTGTCCGGCGTGAACGCCGAGGTCTACGTCTGGCTGCCGCCGCAGTACGGCGAGGCGAAGTACGCCCACCACAAGTTCCCGGTCGTCGAGCTGCTGCCGGGCTACCCCGGCTCGGCGAAGGCCTGGTTCGGCTCGCTGCACGTGACCCGGCAGCTGGCGCCGCTGATGAGGAAGGGCGAGGTCGCGCCGTTCATCCTGGTCGCGCCGCGCACCAACCTGCTGGCCGGCGTGGACACCGGCTGTGCCAACATCCCCGGCACGGTCAACGCCGACTCCTGGCTCAGCATCGACGTGCCCAAGATGGTCATGGACAACTTCCGGGCCGAGTCCGCCCCCAACGGCTGGGCGGTCTCCGGGTACTCGGCGGGCGCGCACTGCGCGGTGAAGCTGGCCGTCGCCCACCCCGACCGCTACATGGCCGCGGTCAGCATGTCCGGCTACAACGACCCGATCGGCGAACGCAACTCGCTCGCCGCCCAGAACCTGCGGATCCGCGCCGAGAACAACCCCTACCTGCTGCTGAAGGGGGCGCACACCCCGCCCCGGATCGCGCTCTACATCTCCGGTCAGCCGCACGACGGCTACGAGGCCGGTGTCGCCCTCGAACAGGCCGCGAAGGCCCCGACGACCGTGCATGTGATCTTCATCCCGAAGAGCGCGGGCGGCCACAACATGGCGCTGTGGCGGCCCCAGGTGGTCCCGTCCTTCCGCTGGCTGTCGGTCGAGATGGGCCAGCACAGGGCGGGCGGCGCTACTCCTCCCGGACCGTCGAGCGGCGGTTCCACGCACGCGGCGCTCGCCAGTGGTACCGCATCGCGAGCAGGCGTAGGACGAAGGCGGTGACGACCGCGAGGCCGCTGGTCAGGGGGGTGAGGACGTCGTAGCGGATGCAGAGGACGACCATGGTGGCGCCGACCATGGCCGGGACCGCGTAGAGGTCGCGGTCCCAGCGCAGCAGGGAGGGCACCTCGTTGGCGAGGACGTCGCGCAGGACTCCGCCGCCGACGGCGGTGGCGAGGCCGAGAGTGGCGGACTGGGTCAGGCCCAGTCCGTACTCGTACGCCTTCGTCGTCCCGGCGACGCAGAACAGGCCGAGGCCGGCCGCGTCGAAGACGTTGACGGCGACCTGGATGCGCTCGACGTGCGGATGGAGGAAGACCACCATCAGCGCGGCGAGCAGCGGGGTGACGAAGTAGCCGAGGTCCGTGAAGGCGGCGGGCGGGACGGCGCCGATGATCAGGTCCCTCAGCAGCCCTCCGCCCAGCGCGGTGACCTCGGCGAGCACGGCGATGCCGAAGATGTCGAAGTTCTTGCGGACCGCCAGCAGCGCGCCGGAGATGGCGAACACGAAGATGCCGACGAGGTCGAGCGTGTGCTGGACGGAGGGGCTGAACAGTTGTTGGAGCACCCCCCATTCTTACTCAGGGGGTCCTACAGGGCCGGCTTGCCCGTGGTGTGGATCCACTTCTGGAAGAGGTCGGTCAGGTCCTGGCCGCTGATCTTCTGCGCGAGCCGGACGAAGTCGGCGGTGTCGGCGTTGCCGTGGCGGTGGAGTTTCGTCCAGGCGGGCAGGAGCTTGAAGAAGGCCTGGTCGCCGATGCGTTCGCGCAGGGCCTGCAGGGTCATCGCGCCACGCTGGTAGACCGCGGAGGCGAACATGGTGTCGCGCTGCGGGTCGGCGACGGTGATCTGCCAGAACGCGCTGTCGGCGGGGCGGGAGTTGTAGGCGGCGAGGAACGAGTCATGGGCGCTGCGGGTGCCCTGGTGCTCGGCCCACAGCCACTGGGCGTAGGTGGCGAAGCCCTCGTTGAGCCAGATGTCCTTCCAGCGCTGCACGGAGACCGAGTCGCCGAACCACTGGTGGGCCAGCTCGTGCACGATCGTGGTCTCGTTGCGGACGGCCGAGTACGCGGGCTTGCTCTGCACCTCCAGTGAGAAGCCGGCCTGGGGCATGTCGTCGACGATCGCGCCGGTCTCCTCGAAGGGGTAGGGCCCGAAGATCTGCTGCCAGTAGTCGGTGGCGGCGGCCGTGACGGCGTACACGTCGACGTTGTTGCTGTTCGCGAGCACCGGGTCGATGGCGACGTAGATGGGGATGCCGGCCGGGGTCCGCCCGGTCCTGACGTCGAACTTCCCGATGGTGGCGGTCGCGAGGTAGGTCGCCATGGGCTTGCTCTCGCGCCAGTGGGTGTACGTCGAGTCGCCCTTGTCGTAGGTCGAGACGAGCCGGCCGTTGGAGACGCCGGTCAGGCCCTTGGGGGCCTTGATGCGGATGTCGTAGGTGGCCTTGTCGTCCGGGTGGTCGCTGGACGGGAACCAGGTGGAGGCGGCGTTGGGCTCACAGGCGACGAAGACGCCGTCGGGGGTCTTCATCCAGCCGTAGTCGGAGCCGAAGACGATGGGGCCGTTGAGGGGTTCGGGGACACCGCCGTAGGTGACGGTGACCTGGAAGTCGTGGCCCTTGTGCAGGAAGTCCTCCGGGGTGATGCGCAGTTCGTCGCCGTCCCGGGTGAACTGGGAGCGTCTGCCGTTCACTTCGACTCTGGTGACCTCCAGTTTCTGCAGGTCGAGGTCGAAGGAGGAGAGGTTCTGGGTGGCGCGGGCGGTGAGGGTCGTACGGCCGTCGAGGCGGTCGGTGTCCGGGTTGTAGGCCACGTCGAGGGCGTAGTGCCGGGCGTCGAAGCCGCCGTTGCCGAGGTCGGGGAAGTAGGGGTCGCCGATGCCGGGGGCTCCGGGGGTGGGAGCCGAGGAGGCCGCGATGACAAAGAAAGAAGCCGCCGCGGTGGCGACGGCTCCTAAGCGCGCGGAACGGGAGAGTGCCATGAGTCGTCCCTTCGGTGCGTGATCCGATCATTCGGACACGCGTGACTCTGCACTCCCCCATTCAGGCATGTACATGACTTTACCAACTTGTCATGCGCTACTTGCCGGTTGACTCCTGGCTTCCGGATTCCGGTTCGGTGGAGGCGGTGGCCGGGGTGGCCGGCTCGCCGTTCTCCTCGGTCTCCCCGGAGGTCTCCCCGGAGGTCTCCTCGGATGTGCTGACCAGCTCCGACGCCTCCTTGGCCGCGGTCAGCAGGACCGTGTCCTGCGGGGCCTGGTCCTCGAAGTTCTCCGGGTGGTGGCAGGCGACCTGCTGGCCGGGGCGCAGCTCGATCAGCGGGGGCTCGGTCGTCCTGCAGATCTCCGTCGCCTTCCAGCACCGGGTGTGGAACCGGCAGCCGCTCGGCGGGGAGATCGGCGAGGGCACGTCGCCCTTGAGCAGGATGCGCTCGCTCTTGGTGTGCTTCCGCTTCGGGTCCGGGATCGGCACCGCGGACATGAGCGCCTTGGTGTACGGGTGCATCGGCGCCTTGTACAGCGCGTCCCGGTCGGCCAGTTCGACGATCTTGCCGAGGTACATCACCGCGATACGGTCCGAGACGTGCCGGACCACCGAGAGGTCGTGCGCGATGATCACGTAGGTCAGGCCCAGTTCCGACTGGAGGTCGTCCAGCAGGTTCACGACCTGCGCCTGGATCGACACGTCCAGGGCCGAGACCGGCTCGTCCGCCACGACCAGCTTCGGGTTCAGGGCGAGCGCGCGGGCGATGCCGATGCGCTGGCGCTGACCGCCGGAGAACTCGTGCGGATAGCGGTTGTAGTGCTCGGGGTTGAGGCCCACGACCGACAGCAGCCGCTGGACCTCCTTCTTGATGCCGCCCTCGGGGTCGACGCCCTGCAGCCGGAAGGGGGCCCCGACGATCGTGCCGATGGTGTGGCGCGGGTTCAGCGAGGAGTACGGGTCCTGGAAGATCATCTGCACATCGCGGCGCAGCGGACGCATGCCGCCGACGCCGAGGTGCGTGATGTCCTTGCCCTCGAACTCGACGGTGCCGCCGGTCGGTTCGAGCAGCCGGGTGATCAGCCGGCCCATCGTGGACTTGCCGCAGCCCGACTCGCCCACGACGCCGAGGGTCTCGCCCTTGCGGACCTCGAAGTCGATGCCGTCGACGGCGCGCACCGCACCGGTCTGCCGCTGGAGCAGACCCTTGCGGATCGGGAAGTGCTTCTGCAGCCCCGACACCTTCAACAGGACCTCGTGGTCGGAGGCCTCCTCGGTGAGGGTGGGACCGTCACTCTGCGCGGGTATGGTCGCTTTTTTCTCGTCGCTCACAGCTTCGGCGCAATCTCTTCGGTCCAGATACGCTCCCGCTGCTCCTGCGTCATGTGGCAGGCGGCCCAGTGCTGGGTGCCGACCTCGGTCAGCTGGGGGCGGACCGTGCGGGTGACGTTGTCCTTGGGGATGTCGGCGTAGGGGCAGCGCGGGTTGAAGGGGCAGCCGTCCGGGACGTTGATCAGCGAGGGCGGGGAGCCCTGGATCGGGATGAGCCGGTCGGTGTCCTCGCGGTCCAGACGCGGCATCGAGCCGAGCAGACCCCAGGTGTAGGGGTGGCGGGGCTCGGAGAACACCGAGTCGGCCGGGCCGCGCTCCACGGGCCGGCCCGCGTACATGACCAGCAGCTCGTCGGCCATCTCGGCGACGACACCGAGGTCGTGGGTGATCATGATGACCGCGGAGCCGAACTCCTTCTGCAGATCCCGGATCAGATCGAGGATCTGCGCCTGGACGGTCACGTCCAGGGCGGTCGTCGGCTCGTCCGCGATGAGCAGCTCGGGGTTGTTGACCAGCGACATCGCGATCATCGCGCGCTGGCGCATACCGCCGGAGAACTCGTGCGGGAAGCCGTCCACGCGCTTGGCCGGCTCCGGGATGCCCACGCGGTCCAGCATCTCGATGGCCCGCTGCTTGGCCACCTTCTTGGACACGTCGTGGTGGACCCGGTAGGCCTCGATGATCTGCTGGCCGACGGTGTAGAACGGGTGCATCGCCGACAGCGGGTCCTGGAAGATCATCGCCATCTTGCGGCCGCGCAGCCGGCGCACGTCGTCGGGGTCGGCCCCGATCAGCTCCTCGCCGTCCAGCCAGACCTCGCCGGAGACCTTGGCGTTGGTGGACGAGCGGTGCAGCCCCATGATGCCCAGTGAGGTCACCGACTTGCCGGAGCCGGACTCACCGACGATGCCCAGGGTCTTGCCGCGGCGCAGGTCGAAGCTGACGCCGTCGACCGACTTGACGAGACCGTCGAAGGTGTCGAAGTGGATACGCAGATCGCGGACGGAGAGGAACGCGTCGTCGGCGTCGGACGGGGCGACGGGGGCCGGTTCGCCCAGCGCCGCCTTTTCGAGCTTGCTCACGAGTACCTCACGCGGGGGTCGATGGCTGCGTAGACCAGGTCGACGATGAGATTGCAGAAGACGATGAAGAACGCGGCGACCAGGGTCACGCCCATCACGATGGGCAGGTCGTTGTCCTTGATCGCCTGGATCGAGTAGGCGCCGATGCCCTGCAGGGAGAACACCGTCTCCGTCAGCACCGCCGTGCCGATCAGAGTGCCGAAGTCCATGCCGAAGATGGTGACGATGGGCGTCAGCGCGGCCCGCAGGCCGTGCTTGGTCACCACCGTACGCTCCTTGAGGCCCTTGGCCCGCGCCGTGCGGATGTAGTCCTCGCCCATGGTCTCCAGCATGCCCGCCCGGGTGAGCCGGGCGTAGAGGGCGGAGAAGAGGAACGCGAGGCTGATCCACGGCAGCAGCAGGTGCCAGGCCCAGTCGGCCGGGTTCTGGGTGAACGGCACGTAGTCCGTGCTGTCCCAGATGGGCCACTGGTAGACGAAGAGCGCGTTGATCACCTGGCCGGTGAAGAAGATCGGGAGCGAGACGCCGGCGAGCGCGATGAACATCGAGATGCGGTCGATCGGCTTGCCCTTGCGCAGCGCGGAGATGACACCGGTGGTCACACCGAAGATCACCCAGATCACGGCCGCACCGACGGCCAGCGAGAAGGAGACCGGGATGCGCTGAGTGAGCTGGGGCCAGACCTCGACGTGACTCTTGAAGGAGTAGCCGAAGCAGGGGGCGCTGCAGTGCGACGCATCGGGGCCGAACTTGTAGTCGGCGCCTACGAACAGGCCCTTGATGTAGTCCCAGTACTGGATGTAGATGGGCTGGTCGAAGCCCAGGTTCTTCTTGATCGCGGCGACGGACTCGGGATTGGCGTCCTTGCCGACGTACTGGGTGGCCAGCTGGGTGGCCGTCTGGCCGCCGAGACGAGGGACCAGGAAGAAGATGGCGAAGGTGACTGCGCTGACCACCAGCAGCAGTACCAATGCGCCCAAGACGCGTCGGATGATGTACGCAGCCACAGCTGTCCGGCTCCGAGCGGCCGGGACGGGGTTTTCCGTCCCGGCCGCCCGGAGCCTTCACCTGCCTTTCAGGGGAATCCGGCCTGTGCTTACTTCGACGAGCTGAGCAGCAGGTAGTCGTACATACCGAGGTACGCCTGGGTGACCGTGACGTTGGTCGCGGAGGCCGACCGGAACAAGAGGTTCTTGCGGTAGACCAGCGGGACGACGGAGCCGTTGTCCATGACCATCTTGTCGATGTCGCCCCAGGCCTTGGTCCTGGCGGCGGCGTCGGTGTTGGCGATCGCGGCCTTCAGAGCGGCGTTGATCTTCGGGTCGTTCAGCTCCATCAGGTTGTTGCCGCCCGAGGGCTTGATGGCCGCGCCGTCGACGATCTGGTCCAGGAAGCCGTAGCCGGTCGGCCAGTCGGCACCCCACGCCATGGAGAGCATGCCCAGCTTGTGCTGGTGGACGTAGCTCGGGACACCGGCGAAGTTCGCGAAGTACTTGCCGGAGGGGAACTGCTTGATGTCGACGTTGATGCCGACGCTCTTGAGCGAGTTCTGGATGGCCGTGGCCTGCGCGATCTCGGCGGGACGGTCCGAACGGGCGGTCAGCGTGGTGGAGAAGCCGTTCGGCTTGCCGCAGAGCTTGAGCTCTTCCTTCGCCTTGGCCGCGTCGCCCTTGTGCCCGGCGGACGGGTACTCGTCGAACTTGGTGTAGCCGTTGACCGACGGCGGCAGCAGCGTGGTGGCCACGTCACCCTTCGGCGAACCGCCGATGGCGTCGAGGATCGACTGCTTGTCGATGGCCCAGTTCACGGCCTTGCGGCAGTGGACGTTGTCGAACGGCGCCACGTTGACGTTCAGCGCGATGTACGAGGTCGCACCCGCGTAGGAGTTGTCCGTCTGCTTGGCGTACTTGCCGCTGAGCACCCTCGGCTGGGTCTGCGGCTGGACGCCGGTACCCGCGATGTCAGCCGTGATCTTGTCGGCCAGCAGGTTGTTGTCGATGGTGACCGGGTTGACCTTGAACTGGACGGTGATCTTGTCCGGCAGGGCCTTGCGGACCGGGTCGGTCTTCTGGTCCCAGTTCGTGTTGCGGACGAGGGTGGCGCTGCGGCCCTCCTCGTACGACTGGAACTTGTAGGGGCCCGAGGACACGATGTGCTGGACGTACTTCGCGCCGTCGTCCTTCGCCGCCGGCACGGGGGCCGTCTGGGAGAAGGTCGCCAGGTAGTCGAAGTCGGCGAACGGCTGGTTCAGCTTGAACACGATCGTCCGGTCGTCCGGGGTCTCGATCGACTTCAGGCCGTCGGCGGACTTGTCCTTGTAGGGACCCTTGTACTTGTCGCCGCCCTGCAGGTAGGCCTTGAAGTACGTGGGGCCGTTGGACAGGGCCTCGGGCGCGAAGTTGGAGCGCTCGATGGCGTACTTCACGTCCTTGGACGTGATCGGCGTGCCGTCGTCGAACTTCAGGCCCGAACGCAGGGTGTACGTCCACGTCTTCGCGTCGGCGCTGGGCTTGCCCAGGGACTCCGCCAGGTCGGGGACGACCTGGAGGCCCGCCTTGCCGGCGGCCGGCTTGAACGTGACGAGCGTACGCGCGTAGAGGCGCGAGAAGTTCTGCACGAACCCGTAGTACGTGTTGCCCGGGTCCAGGGAGTCCGGCACGTCGGAGTCCTCCAGCGTGACCGTACCCCCCTTCTTGTTCGACACGTTGACGATGGCGTCGAGCGCCGCGTCCTTCTTGCCGGTGCCGCCACCACCGCTGCTGTCCTTGCTGCTTCCGCCGCATGCGGCAGCGCCCAGCGAGAGTGCCAGCACCGACGCCACGGCGGCGGTAACCCTTCTCGTCTTCACGTGAGGAAAGCCCCCTCTATCGATGGATCACTTGCTGCGAGGGTCGAGTGCGTCACGCAGCCCGTCACCCAGCAGATTGAAGGCCAGGACCGTGATGAAGATCGCCAGTCCGGGCACGAACATGTACTGCGGATCCGCTGTGTAGAGATCCACGGCGTTGCTGAGCATCCCGCCCCAGGAGGCCTGCGGCGGAGCGATGCCGACTCCGAGGAAGCTCAGCGCGGCCTCGAAGAGGATGTTCGTCGGGATGATCAGCGTCGAGTAGACGAGGATCGGTGCGACGAGATTGGGGAGCAGTTCCCGGAACAGCACGTAGGGACCACGTGCGCCGAGACTCTGGGCCGCCTCGATGAACTCCCGCCGCCGCAGGCTCATCGTCTGGGCGCGCACGATGCGCCCGATGTACGGCCAGCTGAAGAAGCCGATCACGAAGATCAGCACGGAGATGCGCAGCGACAGACCGTTGAGCCCGAAGAAACCGTCCTGCACGGAGGCCGAGATGGCGATGGCGAACAGGAGCAGCGGGAAGGCGAGGAAGGTGTCCATCAGCTTGTTGATGAAGCTGTCCACCCAGCCGCCGTAGTAGCCCGCGACGACGCCCAGCACCGTGCCGATGACCACCGACAGCAGCGTGGCACCGCCGGCGACGAGCAGCGAGACCCAGGAACCGTCGATGATGCGGGCGAGCATGTCGCGGCCGTACTGCGGCTCGACACCCAGCGGGTGGGACCAGCTCATGCCGCCCCAGCCGCCCTTGGGCGCGAGCAGCGCCGGGTCGATGAGGTTCTGGTGGAACTTGTCGGGGTCGAGCCCGAAGACCCACTCGATCGGCTTGGCCAGGACGGCCATCAGCACGAGACAGACCACGACGATGCCGCCCGCCACGGCCACCTTGTCCCGCTTGAACCGGGTCCAGGCGATCTGGGTGAGCGAACGTCCCTCGATCTGGCTCTTCTTGGCCCCGGCGAGCACGGCCTCGGGCTGCGCTCCGGCTTCCGCCCCCGTGGTCTCGATCGGTGCGGTCACAATGACCTGACCCCTCTCGCCGGTGGTGACCGGCCTTTGTCCGCCGCTGTGGGCGGCTTGGTTCGCTTACCTGCTGCGCGGTGGCCGCGGATGGGTGCGGCCGGGATGTGTGAGGCGGTCCTCCGATTGGTACCGATCGGTACCTGCCTGAAGGACCGTTGGCCTCGCGCCTTCAGGGGAGTCTTCAACGCCCTGGCGATCACGCGCCAGATCTGGCGGAGAAAGTATGCGCAAACGTGATGACGAGTGAAGGTTTCCGTTATCCGGACGGCGGGTCGCGAGGGCCGGACGCCATCAATGGGGTACGAAGTGGGTGAATATCACCTTGTCCCGCTCCATCTACGCGCGAAGATCCACCGGGAGCGCCGAGGCGCCGAGCCGGTTCTCAGTAGCCCCCCGGGCCGGGATAGCCGTAGTTGCCCGCCGGCGCCTGGGCCGGTGCGGGGGCGTGGGCCTCGCGGTCGTAGAAGGGGCGGGCGCTCGCCCGCATCCACAGGGCGACGGGGTCGTACTCGTCGGACATCGCGACCGTCGAGACCGGGAGGCCGTCGGGGACCGCGCCGATGGACTGCTGCATCATCGCGCGCACCGCGTCCACGGCGGTGGGGCTGGTGTCGTAGACGTCCAGGCCGATGGCGAGGTAGGGCGCGCCGAGCGCCGGCTGCACCCAGGCGCGGCGCAGTGAGCGGACGGCCGGGGTGCGGTGGGCGTGGTGCGCGAGCAGGGCGTAGAACTGCGGGACCTCGATGGCCGGTTCGGTCAGGCGCAGGGGGCCGGCGGGCTGGCGGTCCAGGCCGGTGGCGATCCGGCGGAGGTCGAGCCAGGGGATGCCGACGCCGCCGCCGGGGGCGTGCGGGTTGAGCCAGAGGCCGTAGTGGTCGGGGTAGAGGGTGCGGGCCACGTCGATGCCCTCGACCACTTCGTACGAGCGGTTCCAGCCGCTGGCCGACAGTTCCTGCGCCGATGTCACGCAGGGGGCGTAGCCGTAACCGTCCACTTCCATGTTTCCGTACTGCGCGTCCGGGGAGCCTGCCTGGCCGTGCCACAGGAGCATCCAGATCTGACCGGAGCCCGGGGTCGCGAGGGCGCGGAGCAGTGCCTCGTAGGCGTCGTAGCGCCCGGGGGTCACCTGGCGCAGCATGTGCTCGACGCTGCCGCTGAGGCTCGCGCTCACCTGTCGTACCGCCCCTTCGAGAGTTGCCCCGCGTTTTGGGACAGCTTAAGCGCCCGGTAGCTCGGGACTTGCTGTCCGACGGCGAACACAGCTCCTGTGTGGTTGATCCTGTGTGATTGATCGCGCCCACGCGGCGAAGACGCGAACCGATCCCGCCCCGCGCCCCCGCGGGGGTTGCTCTCCGGCCCGTTCTAGAAGTGATCCCTCGTATAGAACGGGCGGACCTGTTCGCGCATCCAGCCCGCCACCGGGTCGTCCGTGACGTCCAGGAGGACCAGGTTGACCGGCCACGGGGTGGGGATCGCGGTGACGGCTCGCTCCAGGGCCTGGAGGGGGAGGGCGCGCAGGTCGCCTTCCCGCTGGGAGAGTTCGACGCCCACGAACAGGACGGGGGCCGCCGTTTCGACGGCGGCCAGGCAGCGGCGGGCCGTCACGACCACCCCGATCCGGGCGAACTCCTCGGAGGCCGCGGCCAGGAAGGCGATCGGGTCGTCCTGCCAGTCCGGCTCGTAGAGCTTCACCCGGCCGCCGGAGGCGGGGCCGTCGAGCGGGGTGCGGCCGGTGCGGCACAGCTCGGCGACCGCGGGGGGCGGGAGGGGGACGCCGACCACACCGTCCGGGTTGATGGCCAGGCCGACCTGCGGGGGCAGACCGCGGGCGAACTCGACCGCCGGGGCGATCGTATACGACATATGACTGCCCACGACCTGGCGGAACTGCTCCTCGGAGCTGAAGACCGGGACATAGGCCTGGCCCTCGATCTCCATCGTGGGCAGGTCGAGGGGGCCGCTGTGCGGGCCGCCGCCGTTGGGCAGCGGGATCCAGAGGAAGCTGCGGCCCAGGACCTCGATGATCCTGCCGCCCGCGGCGGGAATGCCGAAGGAGGCCGACAGCACCTCCTCCAGCTCGTTGCCGGGCCATCCGCCGTGCGGATGGGGGTGCGCCTGCGTGGGAAAGTCCGCGGGAAGATCCGCCGGGAAGTCCATCTGTCTACGACCGCCTGCTGTGAACCACTGCTGTGGCAGGAAAGGCTAGCGGGTGGAACCGACATCGGACCGATCCGTGAAGGCGATCCCGCGCAGCACGTCCGCCGCCGGACGGTCCAGCAGGAGCGCCGAGCCCACGCCCGGGGGCAGGTCGCCGCGTTCGACGGAGCGGATGAGACGGGCCGCGGCCGAGCGGTGGCGCAGGAAGGCGTAGCGGGAGACGCCCCGGCCGCGCTCGCGCTGGCCCTCCAGGGCCGTGCCCGGCGGGACGTCCAGGAGCAGCAGGTGCAGGGTGCCGCCGCGGCGGCGGGCCTCGCGGGCCAGCCAGTCGCGGACCCAGGCCTGCGTACCGCAGTCGTGGACCACGACGCCCTCACCGGAGCGCAGGGCGCGGCGCAGGCCGGCGAAGTGGGCCAGGCGGACCAGGGGGCGGTAGAGGGCGTACGGGAGGAAGCCGGGGGTTCGGGCGTCCCAGCGGTCGCGGGTGTCCTGGGAGTCGACGCGCAGGCCGTCGACCGCGCGGGTCATCAGCGTCGACTTGCCGCTGCCGGGCAGGCCCGTGACGACGACGAGGTCGCGGGGACCGAAGAGCAGGGCGCGCGGACTGCGGCCGCAGCGGTCACGGAGGTCCCGGACGAGCGGTGCCATGGGGGTCCCCCCGCGCGAGCGCGGCCGAGCGTGGGGGAGCCGGGCGCACCGCTCGCGGGCCAAGGCCGTGGGCTGCTTCGGCAGCGCCACGGCCGAGGTCGTGGCGTACGCCGTGGGCCTGTTCACCGTGATCGTCCTCCCCGCCGGGTCAGGAAAGGTTCTCCCCCGTCCATGTAAAGGGAAGGTAATGCACGGTGTCTCGCGGTTCCGTTCGGTTCCGGCCACAGGCCCGTCACAAAGAGGAGGGGCGGAGGTGGCCTGCCGCGAACGGGGTCGGCCATGCAATGATGTGCGCGCAACTGCATACCGGCCGTTTGAATCCGCGCGGGAGAGTCCCCGGCAGCAGAGTCTGCGGGGCGCCGAAGGAGCAAGTCCCTCCCTTGAATCTCTCAGGCCCCGTTACCGCGCGGGCGAGGCACATCTGAAAAGCGGGCCACCGGATCCGGTGGCCCCACCCAAGGTGCAAGCCATGAGTTCTATGAGCTCCATGAGTTCATGGCGAACCTCTCAGGTTCCGATGACAGATGGGGAGGAACGACCTCGCCCGTCATGCCTTTTGCCCTGGGAGACATCCGTCCGATGAGCAGTACCGATATCCGTCGTACCGCGCTCGACGCCCTGCATCGCTCGCTCGGCGCCACGATGACCGACTTCGCCGGCTGGGACATGCCGCTGCGCTACGCCTCCGAGCGCGACGAACACCTCGCCGTGCGGACGAGGGCCGGGCTCTTCGACCTCTCGCACATGGGCGAGATCACCGTGACCGGCCCGCAGGCCGCCGCGCTGCTCGACCACGCCCTCGTCGGCAACATCTCCTCCGTCGGCGTCGGCCGCGCCCGCTACACCATGATCTGCCGGGCCGACGGCGGCATCCTCGACGACCTGATCGTCTACCGGCTCGCCGAGACCACCTACATGGTCGTCGCCAACGCCTCCAACGCCCAGGTGGTGCTGGACGCGCTGGTGGAGCGGTCGGCCGGCTTCGACGCCGAGGTGCGCGACGACCGGGACGCCTACGCGCTGATCGCCGTCCAGGGCCCCGAGTCGCCCGGCATCCTGAAGTCGCTCACCGACGCGGACCTCGACGGCCTGAAGTACTACGCCGGCCTGCCGGGGACGGTCGCCGGGGTGCCGGCGCTCATCGCCCGCACCGGCTACACCGGCGAGGACGGCTTCGAGCTGTTCGTCGAGCCCGGGCACGCCGTCGAGCTGTGGCAGGCGCTGACCAAGGCCGGTGAGGGCGCCGGGCTCGTCCCCTGCGGGCTGTCCTGCCGGGACACCCTCCGCCTGGAGGCGGGCATGCCGCTGTACGGGCATGAGCTGAGCACCTCGCTGACCCCCTTCGACGCCGGGCTCGGCCGGGTGGTGAAGTTCGAGAAGGAGGGCGACTTCGTGGGGCGCGAGGCGCTCGCCGAGGCCGCCCTGCGCGCCGAGCAGAACCCGCCGCGGGTCCTGGTCGGCCTGGTCGCCGAGGGCCGCCGGGTGCCGCGCGCCGGGTACCCGGTCGTCGCCGGGGGCGAGGTGATCGGCGAGGTGACCTCCGGCGCCCCCTCCCCCACGCTCGGGAAGCCGATCGCGATGGCCTACGTCGACGCGGCGCACTCGGCGCCCGGCACCCCGGGCGTGGGCGTGGACATCCGGGGCAGCCACGAGCCGTACGAGGTCGTGGCGCTGCCCTTCTACAAGCGGCGCAAATGACACCGTCGCAGCCGACGTGCCATGCCCCCGGGCAGTGACCTCGCGCACATCGTCCCTGCTCACCCGCATGGTCAGCAGTCCCCCTTTCATCAGCACTCCCCCGCGTACAGGAGAATTCAGGCCATGAGCAACCCCCAGCAGCTGCGCTACAGCAAGGAGCACGAGTGGCTGTCGGGCGCCGAGGACGGCGTCTCGACGGTCGGCATCACCGAGTTCGCGGCCAACGCGCTCGGCGACGTCGTCTACGCCCAGCTTCCCGAGGTGGGCTCCGCCGTGACCGCGGGCGAGACCTGCGGCGAGCTGGAGTCGACCAAGTCGGTCAGCGACCTGTACTCCCCCGTCACCGGTGAGGTCACCGAGATCAACGAGGACGTCGTCAACGACCCGTCCCTGGTCAACTCGGCCCCCTTCGAAGGCGGTTGGCTGTTCAAGGTCCGGGTCACGGAGGAGCCGTCCGACCTGCTCTCCGCCGACGAGTACACCGCCCAGAACGCCGGCTGAGGAGTCGTACCGCCTGATGTCCGTTCTCAACACCCCGCTGCACGAGCTCGACCCGGAGATCGCCGCCGCGGTCGACGCCGAGCTGGACCGCCAGCAGTCCACCCTCGAGATGATCGCGTCCGAGAACTTCGCGCCGCTCGCGGTGATGGAGGCCCAGGGCTCGGTCCTGACCAACAAGTACGCCGAGGGCTATCCCGGCCGGCGCTACTACGGCGGCTGCGAGCACGTCGACGTGGCCGAGCAGATCGCCATCGACCGGGTCAAGGAGCTGTTCGGCGCCGAGTACGCCAACGTCCAGCCGCACTCGGGCGCCTCGGCCAACCAGGCCGCCCTGTTCGCGCTGGCCCAGCCCGGCGACACCATCCTGGGTCTGGACCTCGCCCACGGCGGGCACCTCACCCACGGGATGCGGCTGAACTTCTCCGGCAAGCAGTTCCACGTGGTCGCCTACCACGTGGACGAGAAGACCGGCCTGGTCGACATGGCCGAGGTGGAGAAGCTGGCCGTCGAGCACCGGCCGAAGGTGATCATCGCCGGCTGGTCGGCGTACCCGCGCCGGCTGGACTTCGCCGAGTTCCGGCGGATCGCGGACGCGGTCGGCGCCCGTCTGTGGGTCGACATGGCGCACTTCGCCGGCCTGGTCGCGGCCGGGCTGCACCCCAACCCGGTCGAGTACGCCGATGTCGTCACCTCCACGACGCACAAGACGCTGGGCGGCCCGCGCGGCGGGATCATCCTCGCCCGGCAGGAGTTCGCGAAGAAGCTGAACTCGTCCGTCTTCCCGGGCTTCCAGGGCGGTCCGCTGGAGCATGTGATCGCGGCGAAGGCAGTGTCCTTCAAGGTCGCCGCGGGCGAGGAGTTCAAGGAGCGCCAGCGGCGTACCGTGGACGGTGCGCGCATCCTCGCCGAGCGGCTGACGGCGGCCGACGCCCGCGAGGCCGGGGTGAACGTCCTGTCCGGCGGCACGGACGTGCACCTGATCCTCGTCGACCTGCGCGAGTCCGAGCTGGACGGACAGCAGGCGGAGGACCGTCTCCACGAGGTCGGCATCACCGTCAACCGCAACGCCGTCCCGAGCGACCCGCGGCCGCCGATGGTGACCTCGGGCCTGCGGATCGGTACACCGGCCCTGGCGACCCGCGGCTTCACGGCCGAGGACTTCGCCGAGGTCGCGGACGTCATCGCGGAGACGCTGAAGGCGCCCTCCCCCTTCGGGAAGGACGCCGCCGACGCCCTCAAGGCCCGCGTGAAGGCGCTCGCCGACAAGCACCCGCTGTACCCGGGTCTGAGCAAGTAGTTCCCCGGTGGGGGCACCCGACGACGTGTGCCCCCACCCCTTTCGGAGGAGTTCTGGTGGCCATCTCGGTCTTCGACCTGTTCTCGATCGGCATAGGCCCGTCGAGCTCCCACACGGTGGGGCCGATGCGCGCGGCCCGCATGTTCGCCCGCCGCCTGCGCAACGAGGAGCTGCTGGACTCCGTCGCGTCCGTACGCGCGGAGCTCTACGGCTCCCTCGGCGCGACCGGCCACGGCCACGGCACCCCCAAGGCGGTGCTGCTCGGTCTGGAGGGCGCCTCGCCGCGCACGGTGGACGTCGAGACGGCGGACGCCCGGGTGGAGCGGATCAAGGAGTCGGGCCGTATCCGGCTGCTCGACAGCCACGAGATCCCGTTCTCCTTCGACGACGACCTGAAGCTGCACCGCCGCAAGGCCCTCCCTTACCACGCCAACGGCATGACGCTGTGGGCCCACGACGCCTCGGGCGCCGAGCTGCTGTCGAAGACGTACTACTCGGTGGGCGGCGGGTTCGTCGTCGACGATGACGCCGTCGGCGCGGACCGGATCAAGCTGGACGACACGGTGCTGAAGTATCCCTTCCGCACGGGCGACGAGCTGCTGCGCCTGACGAGCGAGACGGGCCTGTCGATCTCGTCGCTGATGCTGGAGAACGAGCGGGCCTGGCGCACGGAGGACGAGATCCGGGCGGGCCTGCTGGAGATCTGGCGGGTCATGCAGGCCTGTGTGTCCCGGGGCATGTCCCGGGAGGGCATCCTGCCGGGCGGCCTGAAGGTCCGCCGCCGGGCCGCGGTCTCCGCCCGCCAGCTCCGGGCCGAGGGCGACCCGCTGGCGCACGCGATGGAGTGGATCACGCTCTACGCGATGGCGGTCAACGAGGAGAACGCGGCGGGCGGCCGCGTGGTGACCGCCCCGACCAACGGCGCGGCCGGCATCATCCCCGCCGTCCTGCACTACTACATCAACTTCGTGCCCGGCGCGGACGAGGACGGCGTGGTCCGCTTCCTGCTGGCCGCCGGCGCCATCGGCATGCTCTTCAAGGAGAACGCCTCCATCTCCGGCGCCGAGGTCGGCTGCCAGGGCGAGGTCGGCTCCGCCTGCTCCATGGCCGCGGGCGCCCTCGCCGAGGTGCTGGGCGGCTCGCCCGAACAGGTCGAGAACGCGGCCGAGATCGGCATGGAGCACAACCTCGGCCTCACCTGCGACCCGGTCGGCGGTCTCGTCCAGATCCCCTGCATCGAGCGCAACGGCATGGCCGCGGTGAAGGCGGTCACGGCGGCGAAGATGGCGATGCGCGGCGACGGCTCGCACAAGGTGTCCCTGGACAAGGTCATCAAGACCATGAAGGACACCGGCGCGGACATGAGCGTGAAGTACAAGGAGACGGCTCGGGGCGGGCTCGCGGTGAACATCATCGAGTGCTGAGAAGGCCGGCCCCGGCCGGCACGCTCTTTTCCTTCTCGGCCTTTTCCGGCTCTTGCTCGGCCGGTCACGCCCGCCGACTGTCGGGAACCTCGCTTCCCTCCGCCGTCACGCACTCGACCATCAGCGTGCGGAAGGCAGGCCCCGCGTGGGCGTATGCGGTCGGGCCGAGCTCGCCGAGAAGGAAGTCCTCCGTGGCGAGGGTTCTTCGGCGGACTCCCGTTCCCGCGCCGCACAGCGTTCGAACTCCGGCACGCTGCGCAACAGTTCCGGGAAGAACGTGGACACCGTGATCGGCTCGGTCATGGGAGCTCCTGGGAACCTCGATCGAGCGGCAGTGCGGCCGCGCCGGGCCGGAGCTGCGGCGGCGTGCGGCGGGCTTGCCGTGGCGCGGTCGCGTTCAGGGAACGTTTACCGGGATGGGATTACCTGGTGGGGCATCTCAAAAGTCCACGCCTCCGACCCCGTCAGCTTCTTTTTCGGCCAATGATACCGACCGAATGGTTCGCGCCACGTGGAATATTCATCACGCGCCCGCAGTGGTTCGGGATGTAAATTAAAGAAGGGAATCAGTAGATCTTTGATCACTCACGATCGATTGGCGCCAGGGGATAGGGGACACTAGGGGCCACAAGCCTCCAAGTCACCCCGGAGGACACTTAGACCAGAAGCCGAGCCATCACTCGGCGGGGGGACCATGCTGCATGTCCGCAGTACCGAATCGGCCACGACCACTCGTCTCCAACTGAGGCAGACACTTCCCTTCCATGCTCTGGTCCGCACGTTCCGGGAGCGTGCGGGCCTGACCCAGAGCGAGTTCGCCGAGCTCTCCGGTGTCAGCGTGCGGGCGCTGCGCAACATCGAGAGCGGTCGGGTGGACCAGCCCCAGACCCGGACCCTGCGGGCCCTGGCGGGCGTACTCGGGCTCGATGTCGACGACATGAGACGCTCCATGGCAAAGGGCCGAAAACCAGCCGCCGATAGCGGGCCGCCCCTGCATATCGGCATTCTCGGCCCCCTGACCATCGGCCGCGGCGATACCGAGATCGAAGTACGCGCTTTCAAGTTGCGGCGATTATTGTCCCTGCTGGTGCTCTGCCATCCCGAATCGGCCGGCCTGGATGAAATAGGCCGCGCACTGTGGCCGAAAGAGCCACCGCGTTCCTACCCGAATCTGATCCACACCTATGTGAGCCAGGCACGGAGCCTGCTCCGCTCCACCGGATCAGGGCCGGTCGACCCGGCCAACTCCTACCTCGTCCGCACCCCGGTCGGCTACGCGCTCTCGCTCGACCGCGACGAGGTCGATCTGACCCGTTTCCAGGACCTGGCGGAACGGGCCCGGCAGGCCCACGCCGACGGGGACCCGACCGCCGCCTACGAGTTCGCGACCCTCGCCCACCGCTGCTGGCGCGGCCCGATCCTCGCCGACGAGCCCCAGCTGGCGCTGCATCCGGCGGCCACGGCGGCCGGCCGGCAGCGGATCGAGAACCTGCTGCTGTACGCCGATCTCGCCCTGCTGTTCCGGCAGCCGGAGCAGGTGGTGCCCGCGCTGCGGGCCGTCACCGAGGACGAGCCCCTGAACGAGAGGCTGCAGGCGCGGCTGATGCTGGCGCTGGCCAGCTGCGGGGAGCAGTCGGCGGCGCTGAGCGTGTTCACCGAGGTCAGCGAGCGGCTCGACGCCGAGCTCGGCCTCCAGCCCGGCCAGGAGCTGCGCCAGGCCCAGCTGCGGGTCCTGCAGCAGGAACTGGTCTGGGCCGGGCGCCAACCGCTGCGGCCGCAGACGGCGCCCGACATCTGGGACGGCGGGACACCGGCCCCTCCCCCGCCTTCCCCGCCTCCCCCGCGGCCGTCCCAGCTTCCGGGCCGGTCCCGCCACTTCGTGGGGCGCGCCGCCCACATCAAGGAGCTCGACCAGTTGCTCCAGGCACCCGGCGAGCCGGACGGCCAGGTCCCGGCCGCGCTGATCACCGGGCCGCCCGGCGTGGGCAAGACGGCGATCGCCCTGCGGTGGGCGCACCGGGTGCTCGACCGGTTCCCCGACGGGCAGCTCTACATCGACCTGCACGGCCATGCCCGCCGGCGCCCGCTCGACGCCCTGGAGGCCCTGGCCGCGTTCCTGCGCGCGCTCGGTGTTCCGCAGGACCGCATACCCGACACCCTGGACGAGGCGACGGCCCTCTACCGCACCCAGCTCTCCGGCCTGCGGGTCCTGGTGGTCCTCGACAACGCGCGCGACGAGGACCAGATACGGCCCCTGATCCCCGGCGACGCGGGGTGCGCGGTGCTCGTCACCAGCCGCGACGCACTGCCCGACCTCACGGCCAGGGAGGGGATCCAGCGGATCGTCGTGGACGGGCTCGTCGACGAGGAGACCCTGGCCCTGCTC